>Ga0315909_10009104_pt1 | contig 10781 bp, 10 predicted proteins | sample LakEriMetagenome_11_FD_203527 | JGI IMG/M metagenome (GOLD analysis project Ga0315909, IMG submission 203527) | Freshwater fungal communities from buoy surface, Lake Erie, Ohio, United States - Buoy 2 MA125 | ecosystem: Environmental > Aquatic > Freshwater > Lake | place: USA: Lake Erie, Ohio...
TAAAGTCCGCGACCCGATACCTGCCAGGTATCGGTTGACTCAGTGAAACTCTGAGACCGACGGTTAAAGTCCGGATGAGAGAAAACCAACAAAGGTGGGCTTGCGCCTACCTTCTTTGTGCATTTTCTATTCCAGAAGATGCCTCTTGCACGTACCCCGGAAACTCGTATCTAGAGTCAGGGGCATAGAAAATGAAAATGGATTACACAGTTGCGATGCAACGTGCCATTGCCCTTGCCGAAAAAGGTTTAGGAAAAACTGCGCCCAATCCAATTGTTGGCGCAGTAATCCTAGGTTCATCGGGTGCCATAGTGGCCGAAGGTTTTCATGACCGCAATCAATCAAGTGATCACGCCGAAGTTGTAGCTATCAAAGCAGCGGGGGGCAAAGCAAAGGGCAGCACAATTGTTGTAACCCTTGAACCATGCAATCACACCGGCAACACCGGTCCTTGTGTTCAAGCGATTATCGATGCAGGTATTACAACTGTTGTTTTTGCTGTCACCGATCCCAATGAAAAAGCAGCTGGGGGAGCCGAAGCTCTTCGCGCGGCAGGCATCACAGTTGTTGAAGGTGTCATGAGGGATGAGGCCGCGTTTTCAAATCGTGCTTGGCTCATGAAGATTCGCAAGAACCGACCATTCTTTACCTGGAAGGTGGCAGCTACTCTTGATGGAAAAGTTGCTGCAGCCGATGGAACTTCGAAGTGGATTACTAATGAAGCATCTAGGGCTGATGTGCAGGTACTGCGCCGCCAAGCAGATGCAATTCTTGTGGGAACTAATACCGTTATTGCAGACAACCCACATTTGGTACCACGTGGTGATTTCGAAGGCTTTACTAATAACCCAATCCGTGTAGTTTGCGGCGAACAAGAGTTGCCTAAGGATGCACAAGTCTTCGATGATGCAGCGCGAACCGTGGTTGTTAAATCCAAGGACCTAGATGTCCTGGTTGAAAAACTCAATGAATTAGGCATTAATCAGGTCTTTGTTGAAGCCGGCCCAACGCTAGGTAGCGCCATGTTGGATGGCTGTTTACTGGATGAATTAATCATGTACCAAGCACCATCGCTGCTGGGCACTGGTAAGCACTTCTTTGCCTTTGATTACCCCACCACCATTACCGACCAGATGCGCATGGATCATTTGAGCACACAAGTTTTTGATGGCGATGTTAAGTCGGTCTATCGCATTAGGAATGGTGAGTGATGTTTACCGGACTCATTGCAGAACTTGGCCGTATCACCGCGGTAGAAAAGGGTGAAAGCTCAGCGGTATTTACTATTGCAGCACCGCAGCTAATTTCTCAGATCGCATTGGGGGATTCAGTTGCAGTCAACGGTGTTTGCTTAACCGCGACATCGATTACGGGCGATGCCTTTACTGCAGATGTCATGGTTCAAACTTTAGCGGTTACATCACTCTCGCAGCTTTCAGTGGGCAGCCCAGTGAACTTGGAATTAGCAGCGCTACTTAATGCCCGCATGGGTGGCCACATGGTGCAGGGCCACGTTGATGGCGTTGCAACTGTTGTGGGTTTAACTCCCGGAGAAAAGTGGGCGCAGTTTGAAATCATCGTGCCTGAAAAGTTAGCTAAATACATTGTTAATCAAGGCTCAATCTGTCTGGATGGAGTCTCACTAACAGTGGGCGAAATCAATGATTCAAACAATGTCGTAACTGTGTGGCTGATTCCAGAAACCCTAGAGCGCACCAACTTGTCGACTAAAAAGTCTGGCGATTTAATCAACGTCGAAGTCGATGTGTTGGCTAAGTATGTAGAACGACTTCTGGGCAAGGGCGGCAACAATGAGTGACCTGCAAAAAGCTCTAGATGCCTATAAAAATGGCGATTTAATCATTGTTACCGATGATGCTGATCGCGAAAACGAAGGCGATCTCATGTTGCTGGCAGAAAAAGCCACACCTGAAAAAGTGGCCTTCATGGTGCGCCACACAACCGGAATCTTGTGCGTGGCTCTAACGCAAGAGCGAGCGCGCACTTTGCGTTTACCACTGATGGTTGAAGAAAACCAGGATTCTAAGAAGACCGCATTTACTGTCAGCGTTGATTACAAGGGTGGATTAACAACTGGTGTCAGTGCGACAGAGCGTTCAAACACGGTTCGGGCGTTAGCTGACAAGGAAGTCACACATGCAGATTTCATTCGCCCAGGTCATATCTTTCCTTTGATTGCAGATGCTGGGGGATTACAAGCCCGTGGTGGTCACACCGAAGCAGGCGTTGCGTTGTCACACCTAGTGGGTGCACAACCTGTGTGCTTATTATCTGAAATCGTAAATGAAGATGGATCAATGTCACGTGGTACATCTCTTATCGCCTTTGCCGAGCAGCATTCGATTCCGATGATCTCTGTTGCAGAGCTCAAAGCGGTTGCCCCGGTTGCACCTGCGGCTGAATCTTCATTTGAGTTTGCGTGGGCGCAGTTGCCGTTGCGAACTGGCTTGTGGTCGATTGCAACATATCCAGGACTTCGCCAACGCGAACATGCAGTAATTGCATTTGGCGATGCAGGCAAGGTGCCAATGGTTCGAATTCATAGCGAGTGCTTTACCGGCGATGTTGTGCATTCACAACGTTGTGATTGCGGCGAGCAGTTAGAAAAATCAATCTCACTTATCCAAAGCCATGGCCATGGTTACATCATTTACTTGCGCGATCACGAAGGACGTGGAATCGGGTTGACTGAAAAAATCAAGGCGTATCAGTTACAAGATGCAGGTATGGACACCATTGATGCAAATCTGCATTTGGGACATGAAATCGATGCACGTGATTGGTCTGATGCAATTGCAATTGTTGAAGCCTTAGGAATAAAAGTATTAACCCTTCTAACCAATAACCCCAACAAGATTCAAGCACTAAACGCTGCTGGCATTGAAGTAACCCAAATGAACTTAACCGTTGCTCCCAACAGTTTTAATGAAAAGTATCTAGCTACCAAGGAAGAAAAACTTGGCCACTTACGAGGAGGCAAATAAATGGCAGGACACGCACCAAGTATCGAAACAAGGACGCTTCCCAACGCCAAGGTTGCGATCATTTCTTCATCGTGGCATCTAGATATATGTAATGACTTAATCGCTGGTGCAAAGCGCGCACTTTCTGCCGCACAGGTGAAGCAGGTCGAAGTGCAATTTGTTCCGGGTTCCTTTGAAATTCCACTTGCTGCCCAGTACGCATTTGAAGCAGGCTTTGATGCAGTTGTTGCTGTCGGCCTTGTCCTAAAGGGTGAGACACCTCACTTTGACTACGTCTGCCAAGGTGTCACGCAAGGCGTCATCGATGTTTCACTCAAGTACGGAAAGCCAATTGGGTATGGGGTTTTAATGTGCAACGACCTGGATCAAGCTATTGCTCGTTCTGGTGTTGCAGGCAGCAAAGAGGACAAGGGTTACGACAGCGCGATCGCTGCAATCGAACTTTTGCGTTTAAAGACCCCCTAGATAGACTCGACCTGTGAGCGTAACCAGCGCAGGTGCGGCCTTTAAAAAGGCTTTGGTTGAAGAATCCCCGCTTCAAATTATTGGAACCATTAACGCTAACCATGCTCTTTTAGCAAAGCGTGCGGGTTTTCGCGCAATCTACCTTTCAGGTGGCGGAGTTGCGGCAGGATCACTAGGAATTCCAGATTTAGGAATCACAACTCTTGAAGATGTTTTGATTGATGTTCGTCGAATCACCAATGTTTGCGATACACCCTTGCTGGTCGATGCCGATACCGGTTTTGGTCCTTCAGCTTTTAACATCGCTCGCACCGTTAAAGATTTGATCAAAGCAGGCGCGGCAGCGATGCACATCGAAGATCAGGCAGGTGCAAAACGTTGCGGACATCGCCCTAACAAAGAGATTGTTTCAAAGAGCGAAATGGTGGATCGCATCAAGGCTGCAGTTGATGCTCGTACCGATGACAACTTCCAGATCATGGCCCGCACCGATGCGATTGCCAATGAAGGTATTGATTCAGCCCTTGATCGCATTCATGCATATGTCCAAGCGGGTGCGGACTTGGTTTTCCCAGAAGCGATTGAAAATCTTGCAGATTACGCCAAGGTTTCAGCTGCCGTTTCTGTTCCGATACTGGCAAACATCACAGAATTTGGAAAAACTCCAATCTTTTCCCGTGAGGAACTAGCGGCCAACGGGGTCAGAATGATCCTGAATCCGCTCTCGGCTTTCCGGGCGATGAACAAGGCGGCTGAAAATATATACACAGCCGTTCGACGCGATGGTTCTCAGGCTAATGTGATCGACACAATGCAGACGCGTGAAGAGTTGTACCAGGCTATTAATTACCATGAATACGAAAAAGCACTTGACCAAACACTAGGCAAAGACAACGGGTAGGGACCATGACAGAAATCAAAGTAAAGAAGTCAGTTGCACTCTCTGGAGTTCCAGCGGGAAACACCGCCCTTAGCGCAGTAGGTGGAGCAGATCTTCACTACCGCGGGTACTCAATCAAAGACTTAGCTGCCAATTGTCAGTTCGAAGAGGTCGCATACCTATTGGTCCATGGTGCGTTACCTAATCAGGCACAGCTAGATACCTATAAGGCAAAGCTTAAGGGTCTACGCGGGCTGTCACCTCAGGTCAAAACAGTTCTAGAACAACTTCCAGCATCTGCTCATGCGATGGATGTATTGCGTACAGGTTTTTCTGCCCTTGGTGCAATTACACCAGAGTCAACCAAGCACACTGAAGAAGAGGCACGCGATATCGCGGATTCAATGCTTGCAAAAACAGGTTCACTTCTTGGTTACTGGCACCACTTTGCAAACACCGGAAAGCGCATTGAGGTAGAAACCGATGATGCTTCGATTGGTGCTCACTTCTTACATTTGCTACATGGCGAAAAGCCAAGTGCGCTATGGGAAAAGGCGATGCACACATCCCTAGTTTTATACGCAGAGCACGAGTTCAACGCATCAACATTTACCGGTCGCGTTATTGCCGGAACCGGTGCAGACATTTACTCATGCGTTACTGGTTCGATTGGTGCGCTCAGTGGCCCAAAGCATGGTGGCGCAAATGAGGTAGCACTTGAAATTCAACTGCGTTACGCAACAGCAGATCAAGCTGAAGCTGATATCCGAAAGCGTGTAGACGCCAAGGAAGTTGTTATTGGCTTCGGTCACCCTGTGTATACAGTTTCTGATCCTCGTAACGAAATCGTTAAGGTCCTTACGAAGGAACTTGCAGTCGCAGCGGGTAAGGAAAACTTGTACGACATTGCAGATCGCATCGAATCAGTGATGTGGGAAGTTAAGAAGATGTTCCCTAACGTCGACTGGTTCTCGGCTGTTGCTTATGATGCGATGAAGATTCCGGTCAACTACTTCACGCCATTGTTTGTGATGGCACGTATTTCAGGTTGGACTGCGCACGTCATTGAACAGCGCAACGATGGAAAGATCATTCGCCCAACAGCTACCTACGTTGGTCCAGAAGATCTTGCCTTTGTACCTATTGAAAAGCGCTAATTAATGTCGAGCCATGTAAGTCAAGGTAACCAGTCATACGATCAAGCGATTATCGACATCGTCGATTACGCGCTTAGTTATGAAATCAAGTCACCGGTTGCTTATGAAACTGCATGGAACTGCTTTCTGGACACCCTTGGGTGCGGCCTTGAAGCTCTTGAATATGAAGCCTGCACCAAGCTTTTGGGGCCGGTTGTCCCAGGGTTAACTTTTACAAATGGTGTGAAGGTTCCGGGAACCATACATGTTTTAGATCCAGTACAAGGTGCCTTCAACATTGGCGCGATGATTCGTTGGTTAGATTTTAACGACACCTGGTTGGCCGCCGAATGGGGACACCCGTCAGATAACTTGGGTGCAATTTTGGCAACTGCAGATTGGTTGTCTCGAACAACAGATAAGAAGTTTACGGTTAAAGATGTTTTGACTGCAATGATCAAGGCCCACGAAATCCAGGGTTGTATTGCACTTGAAAACTCATTTAACAAAGTAGGTCTAGACCACGTCATTTTGGTCAAGGTGGCATCAACAGCAGTTGTTGCGCAGATGATGGGTCTAACGCGCGATCAAGCGTTGGCTGCAGTTTCATTAGCATGGGTTGATGGTCAATCACTTCGCACCTACCGCCACTTTCCAAATGCTGGCTCACGTAAATCTTGGGCGGCAGGGGATGCAACATCTCGAGCAGTGCGTCTTGCGTTAATCGCTAAGACTGGCGAAATGGGATATCCATCTGCACTTACTGCGAAAACTTGGGGCTTCTACGATGTTTCCTTTGGGGGGCAACCATTTAAGTTCCAACGCGCCTATGGTTCATATGTCATGGAAAACGTTTTATTCAAGATTTCTTATCCAGCCGAATTCCATTCTCAAACAGCTGTTGAAGCTGCGATGACGATTCATCATCAGATGCAGGCTGCAGGTAAAACTTCAGATGAGATTGCAAAGGTAACGATTCGTACCCACGAGGCTTGTATTCGAATCATTGATAAGAAGGGTCCGCTTAATAACCCGGCAGATCGCGATCACTGTATTCAGTACATGGTCGCTGTCCCATTTATCTTTGGTCGACTAACTGCCCGTGATTATGAAGAAGATATCGCAGCAGATCCGCGCATCGATGCCTTGCGCGAAAAGATCGTGTGCGTTGAAGATCCTGGGTACACCGCGGATTATCACAACCCCGAAAAACGCTCTATTGCCAACGCAATAACCCTTGAATTTACAGATGGCACGGTTTTTGAAGAGGTAGCAGTTGAATACCCAATCGGCCATGCTCGCCGCCGTACTGAAGGAATTCCGCTACTGATTGAAAAATACAAGACCAATCTGGCACGTATCTATGATGCTGATAAGCAGAAAAAGATCATTGATTTATGCCTTGATTACGACAAGCTTTCAGTAACTCCCGTAAATGAGTTTATGGATTTGATGGCTCTTTAATGAGCGACATGTCGGCACAGGTGCGTCGTGCGCTAGATGTTGCCGTAGAAGCTATTGGCGGCTCAGCACGCGAAGGTCAGATTGAAATGGCCGAAGCGGTAGCAAATGCCCTAACAGATCGTCACCATTTAATGGTGCAAGCCGGTACAGGTACGGGTAAATCTCTGGCTTACTTAATCCCAGGAATTGTTCACGGTCGCAAGGTTCTAGTTGCTACAGCGACACTTGCGTTGCAACGACAATTAGTAGATCGCGATTTACCGGCAGTTGTTCCGGCACTTGAAAAAGAGCTTGGTCGCGAAATTTCTTATGCCATCTATAAAGGCGTCGGAAACTATGTGTGCCTGCAAAAGATGAACAGCGAAGATATTGATCCTGATACCGAATTAGTGATGGAAGTGTCTTCACTTGAAAAAGATGCAAAGCGTCTGATTGCATGGGCTAAAACTCCGGGAGTCACAGGCGATCGTGATGATGCACCAGAAGTAGATCGACGGGTATGGGCAGCTAACAGCACATCAGGGCGTGAATGTGTGGGGGCAGATGTTTGCGCCTTTGGCTCGCAATGTTTTGCAGCGAACGCAAAAGCCAAAGCACAGACGGCTGATATTGTCGTTACTAATCACACCTTGCTTGCAATCGAAATCGTTGACTCACATCCGATCTTGCCGGAACGCGATTGCGTGATTTTGGATGAAGCCCACGAATTCATGGATCGAGCAACACAAGCCGTTACCGATGAACTGACCTCTAACCGTGTACTGCGCGCTGCTGCGATGGCCCGAAAGTTCATGCCCGGCAAGCTTTCAGATGCTTTTCATAAAGCCGCCAATGATTTTCACGAATCTATGGTTGATTATGGCGAAGATGTTAAGAACGATCCCTCAGCGCTAGGCCGCCTAGAAGAGATCCCACAATCACTGGAATTTTCTATTCGTAAAGTCATGGAAGCGTCTAAGGCAATAGTTCAGTACTTATCTGCCGATGATGAAATCATCGATACCGATGCCTTGGCAGAGCGTGCTCGTGTCAAAGGTGCAGTCAATGAGATTGCAACAACTGCTAGTACTTTGCTTAAAATGGGTGATGGTTTAGTGCTCTGGTATGAACCAACTTTCTCAACGCTTTACCTAGCGCCTCTTTCAGTTTCTGAGGTTCTGCGTCAAAATCTTTTGACCCAAACTCCTGTTATTGCAACCTCAGCCACTTTAACTATTGGCAAAGGTTTTGATTCGATGGCCAAGAGCATCGGCTTTTTGGTTAATGAAGAAATGAATGCAGACCTTAAAGATGGCGAAGTAGATCCCGCAAATGTTCAAATGCTAGATGTTGGTTCGCCTTTTGATTTTGCTAATCAAGGCGTTTTATACATGCCTAAGCATTTACCAGAACCAGGTCGTGATGGCCCAAGTCAGGATGTCTTAACTGAGCTTGGTGAATTGATTGATGCTGCAGGAGGCAGAACGCTTGCGCTCTTTTCATCATGGCGGGGAGTAGAGGCAGCAGATTTACATTTGCGCAAAGTTTTGGCGGAACTGCCCATCAAGATCATTACGCAAAAGCGCGGGGATGCGGTTGGTCCACTTGTTGCGCGCTTTGCAAAGGATGAAACCTCGGTACTGCTGGGAACAATGTCGTTATGGCAAGGTGTTGATGTGCCGGGAAACAGTTGTATTTTGGTAGCCATTGATCGAATTCCTTTTCCCCGCCCTGATGAACCTGTCATGAGTGCTCGTGCATCCCAAGCTGATGCTGCAGGTGGCAGTGGATTTATGCAGGTTTCGCTACCCAGAGCAGCGCTATTGCTGGCACAGGGCACCGGTCGCTTGATTCGATCCGTTGATGATCGGGGGGTCGTTGCGATCCTGGATTCACGAATTGTCACCAAAAGATACGGAAGTGTTCTGCTTAATTCTATGCCGCCTTTATGGAGAACCTCAGACAAGGCTGTCGTCATAGATTCACTGAGAAGACTTCGCGAAAGCATGAAAGAATAAAATTATGCCTCGCATTGAAACCGAAACACTTGCTGAGCACCGTGATTGGCGCCGCAACCAACTCATTGAAGCTGCAGCAAGTATTGCCATGGAATCAGGTGGTGCGGCAATCACCGTTGCCGCAGTTGCACAACGTGCAGGGTTATCTCGAACATCTGTCTATGAATATTTTGGTAGCGGTTCTGAACTTGTTGCAGATCTTGTTATTGATGAGCTTGGCAGCTTTGCGGAAACCCTTAACGCAGCAGTTGCAGATTGTACGGATGCACAGTGCATCGTCACCTGCTGGGTTAAGGGAGCACTAACGTACATCGCAGATGGCCGCCACTTATTGGCCAAGGCATTAAATGCAACTGCGATGCCACAGTCACGATCTCAACAAATTGGTATGGCGCACAGAGCTTTGATGGCACCACTGGTTAAAGCGGTGACAGATTTAGGAATTAAGGATGCACACCGCGCGTTGTCTTTTATTCAGGCAATCACCGATGCATCAACTAAGAGAATTGAATCAGGCCATGACGCAGAAGAAGAGATTGCTTATGCAACAACCTTCTGCATCAATGGCCTAACCTCTAAATAATTACTTCGAAGCAGTTATCAGCTTTGTGTTCAAAGCCTCGTACAGCACTTTTCTAGCCGCTGAAGTAGCGTTAATTTCACATTGACCTCGTCGCATTGTCAGCACTGAACGAACCACTGAACATGAACCAACCGCCTTATACTTAACCTTTTCGCCGAAATTGGTAACTGTTGGAAGGTTTGTTCTACTGAAGGCCTTTAGAGATTCAGGCAGTGTGAAAGTTCCTAATGTCTGTGCGCCAAGCGTTAAGCGAATTGGCAAGATAACAGTGACTGGGGCGGCCGTTGAATTACCCGCACTGGTTACCGAAATCGCGCACTCGCCTGTTCCTGTCAGCGGAGTTATCTGTTGTCCACTTAATGCACACGCTGGTGCAAGTGAGCGATAGGTCAATGGTGCGCCCGCTTTAGAAACCCCAGCAACAGTTGCAACCTGGCGGTAACCAAGGGTTGCAGGGGTACGGGTAGTTACCGCGATCCCATTGATAGTGGCGGTCACTTCATCTGCGGTCAGCGTAGTTGTTCCGGCAACTGCTGCTTTAAAGGTAAGTGGAAAGAATTGATCCTCACTGAAATCTGCTGGCACAGTGTGATCAAAGCGCATGAAGATGCCGCACTTAGAAACCGTGCAATCAACAGTCGTAGTGCCAGAAATAAAGGAGCCAGTTGGCTTAAAAACGATGGCTGCAGTTGGCAGAAATGAAGCACCGCGAGCGGTAGAGATCCACAATTCAATTGCTTTGTTGCACAAAGCAGAACGTGAACCAGCAGGCGCTTCAACGCACTGTTGAATATAGAGACCACCCTTAGCAGGAACATTTGAAAGCGCGATGTTTACTGTTGCGCCTTGATAATCAAGGTTGGTTAATGGTCCGCCCGAAAACTTTGTTTCAGCAGCTTGCGCCGATACTGGTGACAAGAGTGAGACAACTAATGCAACAAGAACGAGCTTCTTCATTTTTCTCCTTATTTAACGGTGATGGGGATAAACAGATCTGAGCTTCGATCATTGCTTCGTAAATGATCGGCGCGCACAGTGATTGCGCATTTCACTTTGGTGCAGTCAAACTTTCCAATCTTTTTTGAAATCTTTACCTTTTGAGTAAAGCGACCACCTGGCAGAAACTCTTCAGTTAAGCCAGCTGCATACGGTGGGGGATTAGATGAAATCCAAAAGGAGGCTTCACTTAATCCAGCTTTGTTGACACCACCGCCACACGGAGTCGGAGCCATTCCTTTCGCCGGAATCACA
>Ga0315909_10009106_pt1 | contig 10779 bp, 14 predicted proteins | sample LakEriMetagenome_11_FD_203527 | JGI IMG/M metagenome (GOLD analysis project Ga0315909, IMG submission 203527) | Freshwater fungal communities from buoy surface, Lake Erie, Ohio, United States - Buoy 2 MA125 | ecosystem: Environmental > Aquatic > Freshwater > Lake | place: USA: Lake Erie, Ohio...
CCACAGACACTACACGGTAGGCAAGAGCAAGCTCGACAAGACCTACCAGAAGGAGAACTCCAAGATTGCGTGGGATCATGGGCAACGAGTGTTTGAACACCGCAAGCGCAATGGCTTCCCCATCTAAGGCACTCTGGACGATCTTCATCCTGACCATTAATGGCAGGGAGAACTACCTCAAACGACTGCGAGGACTGCTCGACCCTCAGCTCAATCATCAGGTTGATGTTGTGGTTCTGAAGGATAACCGTGAGCATTCGATAGGAGAGAAGCGACAGTACGCAGTGAACAACTGCACGAGCAAGTACATCAATTTCATCGATGATGATGACATCATTGCTGGCAGTTATGTAGACAAGATTCTGCACTGGATGAGAAGAGATGCCTATGGTGTAGGCTTCAGAGGTATCATAACTATGGACGGCAAGATTCCGGTTGAGTTTATCCATAAGGCAGGACTTCCTTACTCAGAGAAGCCAGTGCGTTACGATGGGGCGATGAGGTACACAAGACCGCTGAATCACCTGAACCCGGTGATGACGAGCATCGCAAAGGAGATAGGCTACAAGGCGATAAGCATGGGCGAGGACCGTGACTACTCGATACGATTGGCTGAGTCAGGACTCGTGCAGGACGATTGCCTCGTGAATGACTATCTTTACTTTTATCAATACCGAAGCAAGAAGTAATGGCAACCTACGATGACTACCCTCAAGCCATCAGCGATGAAGCTGAGAGGGGGATACGGCTGAACGCTGAAATCAACAACCGATGCGCTACGCAGGTGGGTAAGATACGTGCGCAGCAACTGGCGAACCGGGAGACGATCACGACTGAGACGGTGAAGCGGATGTACTCGTATCTCAGCAGAGCAGCAGAATACTACGACCCACGTGACACTACTGCGTGCGGTACTATCTCGTACCTGCTCTGGGGCGGTGAGCCTGCGCTACGATGGGCGGAGAGGGTGCTGAGTGATGAGGGGGAGATTGAATGAGAAAGACATGGGTTAGGTTTACTGACATTCTTGTGGATGAAGATGACTATATCGTAAGGCTATTCAATGAAGAGATAATTCAAGCTTATTTTGATGGAAGCGATTGGTATCATGTGAAAGAGGAAAGAAAAATAAACGAAGAGATTAGTTTTATATTTGTAAATCTTATAGACGATGCCATTCAAGTCCAAATCACAAATAGCTTACTTATACGCAACCAATCCGAAAGTCGCAAAGGAGTTCGCCAAGAAGACATCTCCCAAGCAGATGAAGAACCTGCCTACTAAAGTCAAGAAGAAGAAATGAGACTGAAGGAAAAGATAGAACGAGTGCTGAACGAGTACGATGAGTACCAGATGAGGCGTGACTTGGCTGAACTCAGTCCGGGCGAGCGTCTCAAGATGCTGGCTACTCTTGCTGAGTACATCACTCCAAAGATGAATCGTCAGGAGATCAAGCCGGATGACGGCACGATTAACATTAGGATTATCCGTGACTGACATCGAGGTCAAGCTCAAGCGACTGCATAGTGGGCAAGAGAAAGTGCTGACGGAAGCGAGTCGGTACAACGTGCTGAAGATTGGCAGGCGATGGGGTAAGACTACTCTTGCGGTCAATGAGCTGCTCCCTCAGGTTGCGCTTGATGGCAAGCCTTGTGCGTACTATGCGCCCACGTACAAAGACCTGCACGATGTGTGGCTTGAACTCAAGTACACACTCAAGCCAATCATCGAAACCAAGAACGAGCAGACCAAGCAGATGCGCCTGATTACTGGTGGCGTGATTGACTTTTGGTCGATGGATGAGCCTGACTCAGGCAGGGGGCGAAAGTATGCGAGGGTCGTAATTGACGAGGCTGAGAAGGCTAAGAAGTTCAGGGAGGCTTGGACTCAGACAATCATGGCAACGCTTCTCGACTTCAAGGGCGATGCGTGGATACTCAGTACTCCCAAGTTCGGCAGGACTTTCTTCAAGGAGTTGTTCGCAAAGGATGACGGCAGCTGGAGTTCTTTCAACTTATCAACTTACGATAATCCGCATATCAGCCACGATGAGGTGAACCACTTGCGTGAGCAGTTGGATGAGTTGACATTCCGATGCGAGATACTTGCGGAAGATGTTGACCTTGCGAACAATCCCTTCGCCTATGCCTTTGACGAAGCCAAGCACGTGCAGGCGGTGGAGTACGATAAGCTCCAGCACTTGTATCTGAGCTTCGACTTCAACGTGGATCCTATCACTTGCCTTGCCATCCAGCACAAGGACGGCTGCATCAACGTGGTTCAAGAGTTCGCACTGCGGAACTCTGACATCTATCAGCTATGCGACACAATCATCGCAGCCTTCCCGAAGGCGAGCTTCATAGTGACTGGCGATGCGACCGGAGCGAACCGTTCAGCCTTGACATCAGGCAACACCGGATACTACGATGTAGTGGCTGCTCGACTTCATCTTGGTCGGGCGCAGATGCGTCAGCCTGCGGTGAACCCCAGCATCCGGGATACGAGGGTGCTTGTGAATTCACTGCTTCAGAACTACTGCATACGAATCAGTCCAACCTGCAAGGGTCTCATCACGGATCTAAAGTACGTGGAGGTTGACGAGGACGGTGACATCCTGAAGGACCGCAGCACTGACATCCGCAAGGCTGACTTGCTGGATTGCTGGCGGTACTACTGCCATAGTTTTCATCGTGATTGGATTCGCTTTTTGTGATGTATATTTGTAATCATGGCAACGAGCTACAACTGTACTATCAAGATTCCAATCATATCAACTTGGAGCAATTCAGGATACTACTTGTGGAAACAATCAACCTCAGGTGCGGGCAGTGGATACGGAAGTCTAACCGCACTTCTCGATGACATAGTAGTCACGCTCGATAGTGCGTACTCAGCAACCACTACATACACCCAACAGTTGATTGGCACGAATATCTACATCACATTCAGGATACGCAGCATGGGTATCGACCCTGCGGTGAGTGCTGATGACTTGGTTGCGTTGAGTCTGCTTGATGATACTGGTGGAATCTTCAGCGGTACATTCGAAGCCGTTGAGGTATGTAACGATTGCAAGGAACTGAACATACCCAACTGCAATGAATTCTTTGAGTTGACTGGACTAAATCCTGAGACTGGATACAAGCTTGTCTTCACAGACAATCAGAGCAATGTGGAGTACACATACTACTCATCAACAACCGAGCAGGGAGTCATCACGATTGACACAACGAACTTCCCTGACGGACTTTTCAATCCCTACTCAAGCTACACGGTCAGCATCTTCGACAACTCAGGCAACCCAATGGTCTTGTCGTTGGATGCGGTGGAGTACGATTGCTACCGCCTTACGTTCACACCTAACACAGTTGTATACGACTAATGATGGACACACTCATATTCTTAGTTATCAATTCGCTATTCATCAACGGACTCAAGATTGCGATGGAGGAAGGCATGATACTTGAATGGCTCGGTAAGTGGGGCGAGAAGTGGCTTGGCTACTTGTGGATGCCGTTGGGGGGATGTGTGACCTGCATGGCTTCGGTGTACTCGATACCCTACTGGATTACATTCGACTGGAACATAGCCATGCTGATCATGTACATACCTGCATTGGCTGCAGTGAACACAATCATCTACAACAAGTTCTTCAGTGAGTGAACTAAACGCATACCTGGTCAGCATAGGGTACTATCCATTGGGGCGTTGTGCTTGCAAGGGCAAGCCGTTCAGATGGAAGACACGGCAGGGTCATGAGGTTAAATTATATCAGGATAACAACTGGCAACTGATTGTCGGTGGAATAGTAAGATATGGAAAAATTGAAACTGCGATTGACGAGATTAAAGAATACTATCAGCAATTGGTGGGCGAAGCTCATCACGAAGCTGGGTCATAAGCCTATCTGGCAACTTGAGGAAGGTCACGTGATAGAGCCTGCCTTCATCAGCAATGGAGTGCAATACTATCGGCTGAAGGATTATTTCAATACGTTCTCGATGCGTGGACTGATGGCGTTGCAAGTGTATGAGGAGTGGAACATGAGATTCCAGCGTGAGCATCTGATGTCGTTTATCGAGTCGATGGAGAAAGTCACCAATGACCCGAAGAGCATCAAGATTGGCGAGATCATCAAACTGATTGCGATGATGAAAGAAAGGATGGAATGGATAGTGCCAACGAGTGAAATCATATATAAATTTGCATCAGTAGCGTTCTTCGACAAGAATGAATCACCGTATAGCTATGATCCTGAATACTGCAAGGAGAAGATAGCTCGCTGGAAGGAGGCAGCAGACATCAGCGATTTTTTTATCGTGATGCAGCTGAAGGATATGCTGCCCTTGCCAACGCTATCAGAGGAAGATTTGCGGATCTGTTTGACGGTAATCGACAAGATGGAGGAACTCCAATTGAACAAAGTGCTGGGCAAAAACTCGCCAAGCAAAACGAAGATGGATTCATCCAGCGTACCCTCTTGAATCAAAGGTACGGAGTGAATTGTACCAAGCTCACACTGTGGGAATACTTATTGCTAATAGAACATACTTCAAAAACTAAAGACTAATGCCATTAAGAATATCTTACAGTGATGCTATACAGTTGCAGAATACATTGCTGCAATGCAATTTGTATGTTGATGATATTGATACTGGTAATCGGATACGAGATAACATTTTCATCTTCGATGTACAAGACTTTTCGTGTGTTTACGATACGGAATATACTGGCATGGTTGAGTTGATGTTCGGACCGAATAAGTTTCAGATAACAGATAGTTATTTGGAGTTTATTGACGGAGCTTTTAATCCAGTAGCTGATGCAAAGGCTCTTGCTGATTACGTGATAGGTGATATATCTCAATACTCTGCATGATGGCTAAGTATATTCAATACGTATCAACTGGGAACTTGCTTGGTGCGAGAATCATTGTATCTAATTTCATAATTGAAGATGACAATGGGATTCTGAATAATCTGTACTACGTATTCGATGCTCGTAAGTTTGCTGCTCTTCACTATAGCAGAGGAGGTACTTTCGGAGAGATGATGTTCAACCACAATAAACTTCAAGTGACCGATGAGTATGCAGAATGGAGAGATCCGAATGGTAGTGCTTACGGTGATTTATACGAATTGATTGATCAAGTCGCTGCTGATGTAGCAGCCTATATTCCCTGATGCCAACATACACCATAGTTGACTTCTCCTCCACTACCGTCAAGCTGACGGTGGACTTGGATGAGTATGTGTACAAGAAAGCCTACTGCTCGACTGAGGTCTTCGGTGACTACTTGTACTTCTATGCTCATCAGGTTGAGCAGAACTACTTTAGGCAGCAGTGGGCAATTGATTACAACGATTGCACGAACCCGGTAGCTGCAAGTGCTTCGGCTTTGAAGACTGCCGTTGATGCTATCCTGAACAACTACGCAGTCCCAAGTGGAGGAGGCTTTGTTCCTTATGTAGGTGCGACTACCAACGTAGACTTGGGTGCGAATGGTCTCATCACGGATTTCGTGAGCTTCGACTTGACACCAGTAGCAGCACCGGGTGCAGGTCAGATTGCCTATCAAGGGAACACTGGTGCGTTGGCATACCTGCTGAACAACTCCAATGTAATCTGCAACATAGGGCAGACCATGCACGCCTACGTGCATAATGGCGAGGCGGTGACTATCACGAAGGGTCAAGCGGTGTTCTTGTTCAGTGCTTCGGGGAACAAGGCGAGCGTGAAGCTTGCCAACAACACGAGCGATGCTACCAGTGCCAAGACCTTCGGACTTGCTGCGGAGGACATAGGTGCAGGGCAGAACGGCATGGTCATCTGTCAAGGTGTGATTGATGGATTGAATACATCCATGTTCACCGCAGGAGATACGCTATACTTGGGAAACACGGCAGGATCCTACACGAATGTCAAGCCGTATGCACCGAATCACTTCGTCTACATAGGAATCGTTGAGCGAGCCAACGCAGGCAACGGTCAGATATATGTTCGTGTGCAGAACGGCTACGAGATGGACGAGATTCATGATGTTGACCTCATCACTACGCCTCCGGTAGCGAACAACGTACTTACGTACAATGGCACGCTATGGACTGCGAGCAATGTCTCTCTGGCATCGATGTCGAACCTTGCTGCCAACAGCATCATCGGCAACAATACTGGCTCACCAGCGACACCGATTGCTTTGACCACTGCGCAGACAACTGCGATGCTTGATGTCTTCACAAGCTCATTGAAGGGTCTTGCTCCTGCAAGTGGTGGAGGTACTACAAACTTCTTGAGGGCAGATGGTACGTGGGCAGCACCGGGTGGAGGTGGTGGAGGTATCACTTCGCTGAACGCTCTGACTGGGGCAACGCAGACTTTTGCGGTAGGTACTACTGGAACGAACTTCAATATCAGTAGTGCAGGAACTACTCATACCTTCAACATTCCTGATGCTAACAGTACCAATCGTGGATTGGTGACTACCGGAACGCAGACCTTTGCAGGTGCTAAGACATTCAGCTCTGCACCCACGTTCAGCACTATGACTGCTGGCAGTGTGTTGTTTGCAGGAACGAGTGGAGTGCTGACTCAAGACAACGCTCAGTTGTTCTTTAATGATTCTAACAATACGCTCGGCATTGGTACGGCAGCACCCCAGAGCAAGTTGCACGTGATTTCTGGTACGTTAGCACAGACTACCAAGAACTACGGATTGCACGTGACGGCAACGATGCCGACAACGTATGCGTATCTGCCTATTGGTGTATTCTTCGACATTACATCAGCAGGTTCACAGACAAATGCAAGCTTTCCGCAGAGGGGATTGCAATGCACACTTGGTGCAGGCTATACTGGAGCGACAACAACGGCTGCAATGGTAGCAACAAATGCAACTGTTGGAACAGATACTGGGATAGTTGTAGGTGGTAATCCATTGGGCAATCATGGTGTATTGTATGCTTCGATTGGAAACACGGCTGGAGCAAACTACGGAGCAGCAGGATTCACAAGATTTGGAAACATAAGCATCGGACTTGTAGGAAGAACTGGCTTGTCAGCAATTGTCAACCAGAAGACTGGTGCTAAATACTTAGGCGTAGTCGGTATCACTCGCAACGATACTGGAGTAGGTTCAGTCTCCTGCGGTGGGTACTTTGGACTCAACACTACCGACCCGACATTTGCGAACTGCGCACTGATGGCTGACAATTCAGATGCAGCCTATGACATTTTCGTTGCAAGGGATAATGGCTCTGCCAAGTGGACGATTGCTGATGGAGGTGACACCACATGGGCAGATGCCGTCAACATGGTTTTCAATACTACAACCGGGACGAAGATTGGTACTACAACTGCTCAGAAGATTGGCTTCTGGAATGCAACACCAATTGTTCAACCTAACACAGGCGTGGCAGCAGCAACGAGAGTAGGTGGTGGTGGTACTACACTAACAGACACGGACACTTTTGATGGCTATACACTCGCAAAAGTTGTGCGTGCATTACGTAATTCAGGACTATTAGCATAATGACACTACAAGACAACGAAAGAGAAATACAACCAATTCAGACTTGGGTGAATGGTGAGGTCAAGACTATGACTTTGCTGCGCATAGACAACTATCTTCAGTACGACTTTCTCATGAATCCCGGTATGGTTCACTATTGCCTATGCGGATATGAGGAGCTTCCGCAGACTGACTATGACGGCAATCCAATCACGGTAATCAACAAGCCTACCTATGTTGATGGCAACATCCAGCTCACTTGGGAACTTGTGAACCAGTGGGGAGAAGATGATACAATCATATTCGATTACGTGATAAATGAGTTAAATTTGATACTGATATGAACGACAAGATTAAGGATTTGAAGGCTGAGGTTTATGACATACTCGCTCATATTGAGCAGTTGCAATTGCAGATTCAGGACTTGCAGAAGATGATGCAGGATAAGAACAAGCAGATTCAAGAACTCTATGGCAAAGCCGAAGCAATCCCAAGCAGCAGTCTTTAGGCGTAAGCCGAGCCGGAAGCGACCCGGAATACATTCGAAGAAGCGCAGCAGTGCGCTCAGGTCAAGTAAGAACTACCGCAAGCGGTACAAAGGTCAGGGATAATGGCGCAAACGGCTGAAATAAAAGTCTTGATTAGTTCGGATAGTACCGAGCTTCAGAAGACCAACGATGAGTTGGAAGCTACTGGTGCGATCGCTGGCGATGTCAACAAGAAGTTCAAGGACCTTGAGAATTCAAACAAGCAAGTCGAGAAAGGATTTGTTAGTCTGAAGACAAGAGTGCGTGAAGCGAAGGAGGCACTCCAGCAGGCAGAAGATAGGTTCGGACCGTTCAGCAAGGAAGCCAATATAGCAAGACAACGTGCAGGCGAACTCGCTGACCAGATGGCTGACTTGAATCGTCAGGTTGGATTGCTCAACCCGGAAGATAAGATCAAAGCATTCACGAATCTTGGTCAAGGTGTAGTTGGTGCGTTCAGTATAGCGACTGGAGCAGTGCAGGCATTCGGTGGTGAAAGTGAAGAGGTTCAACGCATCGCACAGAAGTTGCAAGGTGCGTTGAACTTGGTGCAGGGAGTTCAGTCAATTATTGGATTGAAGGAAGCCTATGAAGATATCAAGGTAGTGCTTGGATTGACAACTACTGCGCAGGCTGCGTTGACCACTACAACGGTTGCAGGAACGGCAGCGACAGAGGGTGCAACGCTTGCTACGAGAGCCTTCAGTGTTGCATTGACTGCCACTGGTATCGGTGCTATCGTGGTGGCTCTTGGTGCGCTCGTGGGTGCGTGGATTGCGGTAGAGCAATCAATCATTGATGCTGAAGAAGCGACAAAGCGATATGCAAGAGCAGAGAAGGATAGAGAGGCAGCGCAGACTTTGTTTTATGAAACGTTTGATAAAGCATTGCAAAAGCAAATCACAAAACTGCAATTCACTATTGATTTGAGAAAAGCAGAAGGAGCAACTGCGAAAGAATTATTGCAATTAGAAATTGAAAAAGAGAAGGCAATCAATAGAGCTTTAGATGCTGCGATTAGAACTGCAAAAACAAGGACGCAGGATGAAGATAAATTGATAGAGGAGCAAGAGGCATCCACAAGGAGAAGACAAGTGTTAGAGGCTCAGTTGACAAAAACAATATTGGATGAAAAGAAGAAGAGATTGCAAGCAGGGATTGAAGAGATGAAATCTTTAGGACTTGAATCCGCAAAGGCTAATGAATTGGTATTGCAATTGAGTGATGAAGGATTCGCAAGACTGCAAGATGTGTTTAGAATTGTAGAGGCTGATGCGTTTAATGTAAAAGAGGCTATATTAAAAATCAATAATGAACTTGCAAACACTGCTCCAGTAGGCAGGACGATAGCTAAGACATCCGCTGAATTAAATAAAGAATTATTTGCAAGAGTAGAGGCACAAGCAGAAAAGAGCAGGGATATTTCCTTTGGTCTTGCACAAGAGTCATTCGACTTTATTACTCAGTTGAGTCAGAATGCTACTCAAAAACAGATTGAAGACCTTGATAAACAGAAGGAACAAGGCATCATCAGTGAAGAGAAGTATCAAGAGAAACTCAAGCAGATTCAAATAGCTGCTGCGAAGAGAGAAAAAGAACTTGCGATATTCGCTGCCAGCGTTGCCTTTGCTGAAGCATTGGTCAAGGCTTTGACTACCAAGAATCCTCCTGCTGCCTTAGTGCTTGCTGCTGCGGTTGGTGGTCTCAACCTCGCAAAGATTATCGCTACGCCACTACCTAAGTTCAAGGAAGGTTCGTTGAACATCGGAGGAGGCAACCTCGATGCTGACGGTGGTATGCATGCAATAGTCCACAGAGGTGAGGCAATCATCCCGGCTGACCGCAACAAGTCCTACCATCCGACTCTTGAGGCTATCTACAACAAGCAAATCAGTCCTGCTGAGATTAATTCATACGTGCTGAATCGTCTTGCAGGGAAGTCAGGCATCGGGCGTGACACGGTCGTAGCAAGCGTTGATACATACGGACTGAGCCGTGCCTTGAGCAAGAACAAATCCGTGCAGATAGAGAACGCACAGACGGTAGGCAAAGCCATCGCCAGTGAGCTTGCAAGGGGATACAATAGGAGGCAGGTAGTATGATGAGATTCAAGTTAGATGGAAATATTGTTGACTCTCCCAAGAACTGGGAGGAGGTCAATACTACCATCAAGCGTGACCCTAATGTCAACCTCTTCCTGCTCTATCAGGAGTACAATCTGGAGTTCGCTGATAGTGGTCATGCGTATCTATCCAATCTGAGCGTCAACGATAGCTTCTGCACGCAGGTATCAGTAACCATTGAGGTCGAGTGCAATCAGCAGTGGAGTCTCATCTTCGATGGATTCATATTCCTGAGCGATTGCGAGTTCAACGAGAGAGCCTGCACGGTGAATTGCAAGGTCAATGACAAGAGCTTCTTCAGTAAGATAAACAACAACAAGAGCATCAAGACCTCCCTTGAAGGTGCATACACCAAGAACAAGGAAGCTATCACGGTGACTGAGCAGTATGACCTTGATGTGTACCGGGTGAGTGACGGAACTACGTTGATACGCACCGTGCCTACCTGCCGAGTGGAGGAAGCATTTAGGTACATGGTGGACTTCATGACCGACAATACGGTAGGATTCACCTCTACGAGCTTCGGTGCGGGAGGTACTTGGGAGGGTCTGTGCATCACTACTGGTGAGAGGTTGCGTGGGGTAGTGCCGAACTTCACTACCGGCAGATGGGTGCAGTTTAG
>Ga0315909_10009107_pt1 | contig 10776 bp, 7 predicted proteins | sample LakEriMetagenome_11_FD_203527 | JGI IMG/M metagenome (GOLD analysis project Ga0315909, IMG submission 203527) | Freshwater fungal communities from buoy surface, Lake Erie, Ohio, United States - Buoy 2 MA125 | ecosystem: Environmental > Aquatic > Freshwater > Lake | place: USA: Lake Erie, Ohio...
AAATAATGGAAAACGACATCAAACTTCTTAAAGCCCAGGCTCAGATTGAGCTTGACAAGTTAGAGTCTCAGGCCGACGCCAAAGATGTTGCTGGTAAGGCGATTGGTAAACATGGTCTAGCGTACATCACAGCAATAGTGGTGATCGGCGTCATTGCCAGTATCTTCTTGGATGAAAACAAGATGGCTGCGGTCATGGGATTGCTTGGTGCTTCTCTCACCGCCTTGATCTCCATGCTTAACGGCATTGCTGGCACGGCACCAAAGCAAGAGCGCCCAGAGTTTGAAGTCATCAAGACCCTTATTGACCGGCTAGACAAACTCGCAGACAAGGCCGAGCCTATGGCAGTTACGGTAGATGGTGAGCGGGTCACGGTGCGGAAGGGCGATGACGTAGTTACTACGGGAAAGGGAAAATAAATGTTACCCATTGCCGCCCTGCTGTCGATCGGAGAGAAAGTACTCGACAAGGTCATACCGGACCCTGCTGCCAAGGCAGAAGCCCAGGCCAAACTTATGGAGATGGCGCAGAAGGGTGATCTTGCTGAATTGGAGTTTATGGCTAAGGAAATGGCCTCTGCTCGTGACCGTGAGGTGCAGATCGCTACCAGTGAATTTGCGCCCATGCTCAACAAGATCGTCACTCCGATTCTCGCCCTGGGAACCGTGGCGCTGACCTTTATTCTGTACGCCATCATTATTTTTGTGGATGTAAACGAGCAGTCCAAGGACATCATGATCTATGTGTTGGGAGCGCTAACTTCCGCTGTAACGATGGTGCTTGGATATTATTTTGGTAGTTCTGCTGGTAGCAAAGAGAAAGACCAGAAGATTAAGGATTTGATGAAATGACCCAACTGACCAAAAACTTTAGCCTTGAAGAAATGGTGAAGTCGGAGACTGCGCTGCGTCATGATATGGAAAACAAGCCTGGGCCAGACGAGATGAACAACCTGCTCCAGCTTTGCGCGAATGTGTTGCAACCTGTCCGCGACCACTATCAAAAAGGTGTGAAAGTGAACAGTGGCTACCGGTCCCCAGATGTCAATGCTAAAGTCGGCGGATCACGGACCTCGGACCATTGCCGGGGGATGGCAGCAGATATTGAGATACCAGGAATAGCAAATGCAGATCTTGCGAAGTGGATTAAAGAAAACCTCTCGTACACTCAACTCATTCTTGAATTCTATACTCCTGGTGTACTTGATTCTGGCTGGGTGCATGTTAGCTATGACCCAGCTAACCTGAAAAAACAAGACCTGACTGCTACCAAGAAGGACGGCAAAACGGTCTACTTACCTGGATTGGTAGCCTGATATGCCACTCGTTCGCCTATTCTTCAAGCCCGGTATCGACAAGCAGAACACCGAGTACGGTGCTGAAGGCGGCTATGTCGATTCTGATTACGTTCGGTTTCGCTACGGCTTACCGGAGAAGATGGGCGGCTGGACAAATTTTGCTGCGCTTGATACGCACCTCGTGGGGATGGCAACAGACATCTTTACTTGGACAAGTTTATCGGGCATTCCACATGTTGCTGTTGGCACAAACAGGAAGCTTTATTTGTTTACTGGTGGTGCGTGGTACGACATTACGCCTATCCGCAATCAGTCTGGGACAGTTACTTTTTCAACAACCTCTGGATTGACAACGGTCACCGTTACGCACAACGGGGGCCACGGTGCGGAGGAAGGTGACTTCGTAACCTTTAGCGGAGCTACTGGGAATCCTGGTGGTATACCAAACGCGGATCTGAACAACCAGTTCGAGATTCAAACCATTATTGATGGCAGCAGTTACACAATTGTTTCTCCTTCTGCTGCATCTTCAACAGTCAGCGGAGCTGGATCAGCAACACCTGTTTATCAGATAAACGTGGGTAGCGATGTCTCGTACTTTGACTTTGGCTGGGGCGTTGGCGGATGGGGACTAGCAACCTTTGGCACTCCTCGTCCTGCGATTGGATCTTTTGCGCTATCTGCTCGCATATGGCAGTTTGACGCCTATGGGGAGAATTTAATTGCACAGCTCAATGGTGGACCTACATATGAATGGAGTCCTCAAAACCAAGGTGTAACAAACCCCGCAGTACCTGTTGTTGGGGCTCCAACAAAGAGCAACTTTGCTCTGATTTCTACTCCTGACCGACATCTCGTGTGTCTTGGCACAGAAACAATTATTGGTGATCCAAACAGTTTTGACCCTATGTTTGTTCGATTCTCGAACCAAGAAAACATCAGCGATTTTATTGAATCAGCAACCAATACTGCCGGGGGCCAGCGCCTGTCTGATGGCAACAAGATTCTTACAGGGTTGCGGTCACGCGGTCAGATTTTGATCCTGACGGACAACGCCTTGCATGGCATGCAATATGTCGGGCCTCCGTTTACGTTTGGATTTCAGCAGCTTGGCGCGAACTGCGGAGTGATTGGTACTCACGCGGCGGTGGACGTCAATGGCATTGCTATCTGGATGGGACCAGAGGACTTTTTTATCTTTGATGGTACGGTCAAAAAGCTTCCCTGCACGGTCCAAGATTTCGTATTCAAAGACTTGAATCTTGTGCAAGCCTCGAAGGTCTTTGCCGGCTTGAATTCCTTGTTTAACGAAGTTACGTGGTGGTATCCGACTGCTACATCTGAGTACATTGATCGCTTTGTGACTTACAACTATGTAGAGAACACATGGCACGTAGGATCCATGGCAAGGACAGCTTGGACCGATGCCGGTGTTTACAACAGGCCTCTTGCCACAGATTACAACGAGAACAGTACCGCGCCCACGCTTGTTCCAATCTACGGCCTTACCCCCGGACGTGCCTCTGTTTATACACAAGAGGATGGCCATGACGCTAATGGTCAGCCCATCGAGGCTTACCTCAAGTCCGGCTACTTTGACATTGGGGATGGGGAACAGGTCATGCTGATGAAACGATTCATTCCTGATTTTAAGCGACAGGTGGGAGACCTCACGGTTAACCTTTACTTGCGTTACTACCCGCAGAGTGCAGAGACTGTTGGCTCTTTAGACCCATACCCCATCACTCCAACCACACAAAAGGTGGACACGCGTGTGCGTGGACGTCAGGTGTCTATGAAAATTACAAGCGACGATCTTGGTTCTGACTGGCGCTTTGGCACGATGCGTATTGACATCCAGCCGGATGGTCTGCGATGAGCAAGATTTTTAACGTTCGCCTGCCAAACGCTACAACTGCTCAGTACAGCCCGGAGCAATTCAACCAGCTGGTTCGTTCTGTAGAACAGATCGTCCTTCAATTAAATACGACCTATGGATCAAACCTTGACGCCGATGCAGCGTCTGCATCTAGCTGGTTTAAAGCTGGCGGTGCTGCTGGGGGCTTTTCTGGCGCTGTACCTGGATTTCAGTACAGCAGTGGCATTCTTATGCCTCACGCGATGTTGATGTCAGATGCTGACCAAAATAATGCAGGGATTACTTCTGAAAACCTTGTTACCTATAATCTCCCCGTTATCACAAATGGAATCATTGTTGAGAACAATAGCCAGATTAAGTTTGAACGCCCTGGAAACTATTTTGTGTCTGTCAGTGTGCAGGTCACGAATCGCGGTAATACGGCAGCAGAATTTGAGCTGTGGGCCAAGAACACCGGTGTAAATTACCCTTTGAGTGCTACGCGGTTTGACATCCCTGCACGTAAAACCGCAACCATCTGGTCGCACCTTGTGGCTTCGGTATCCGGTATCTTCACGGTTAGTAACCCGGGGACCGAGTACCTTGAGATGGCTTGGTGGTCAGGTAGCACTGATGTATACCTAGAGCACTATGGCACTAATACCAGCCCGGATAGGCCCTCTATATCTTCGGTTATCCTGACAGCGCATTTTGTTTCTTCTGGACGATGACATGGCAAACAAATACCTTCGAGCCAAACATGTAACGGTTGCAGACACCCCGGAGATTCTTTACATTGTCCCTGCAGCCAATGCAGCGATTATTGCTTCTTTACGGGTAACCAATTCAAACGCCGCAACCGCTTACATAGACGTCACTGCTCAGATAGAGGGTGAGTCCGAGATAAGCGTTATGGCTAACCGCAAGTTAGCTCCGGATGAGACAATGGATGTATTTAGTGGGGTGTCCTTCAACATGCAGGCTGGGGACACCTTACGGGTAGAAGCCACGGAAGATGACGTTGTTTTCTGGCTTTCTTACCTAGAAGTAGACAGGACATGACGCTTAGAGACATAATAGTAGCCAATTTCGCGTCCTTTCCCGGCGCGCGGTCCGAGGACCATTGGCTGAAACTGGAAAGGAACTGAAATGGCTAACGGAATTGCCTCTCTTGCACCGCAACAAGACCCCATGATGATGGGGGCTGCGCCTCCCCAAATGCCTCCACAGGGCGCTCCGGAACAAGATCCGGAGGCCATACTTCAGCAACTTGTTGCCCAAGGTATTAACCCTGAGGAAGTCAATGCAGGGACAATGTCCTCGATTGGGGAGGTTGATCCACAACTAGCGCAAGAAATAATGGCTGGACTGCAAGGCCTTAGCTTGGATGCGGAGGAAAAACGGGATTTTCTTGAGGGCGTCATGGAGATGCTCAAGAATCCTGAGCGTTACCAAGAGCTTTTGCAAGATGCTGTTGAAGCAGGTATTCCTGCAGACGTTTTCCCTCCTGAGTACAACGTTGAATATCTGGCTACGCTGCATTTCGTCGTTTCGCAGATACCTACTAGCGAAGACTCTGGCGAGCAAGAAGTTCAAAACTTCCGGGACGGTGGTCCGGTTTCCTTAAAACCGATCGCAAAATTCCTGCAGGAGCAAGGGCGTGGTGGTGACACGATGCTCGCGCACATTACTCCGGAAGAGGCAGCTCTTTTGAAGTCTCGCGGTGGAGCGGGAACAATCAACCCAATGACAGGGCTTCCTGAGTACCTCAAGAAGTTCTTTAAAAAGGTTGGCAAAGCAATATCCAGCGTAGCTAAGAAGGTTGTAGAGGTAGTTAAGAAAGTAGTAAAGAGCGATCTTGGCAAAGCAGTTATTGCTGCTAGCGCTGTTTTTCTAGCACTACCTACTGGAGGCGCAAGTTTAGGTGCTCTTGGCGCTGGAGCTGGCGGTGGTGGCATATTAAGTTCGATAGGTTCAGGCCTTGCATCCATTGCTACTTCTCCTGCTGGCCTGTCTGCTCTTACCACCACGGGCATCCAAATGGCTCGTGGGAAAAGCTTTAGCGAGGCCGCAAAAGACGGCCTCAAAATGGGGGCGGTAATTGGGGCAGGTTCCGCAATAATGGGCGGAGGAATTGGCAATGCGTTTGGAAACTTTGGTAGCGCAAACGCTGGTCCGCAACTTCCGTTAGGGTCCCAGCTTGGCCGCACTGCAAGCAATATTTGGAACACTATTTCCTCCCCATTTAGCCAAACTAAAACAGGCCCTACGGTGTTTAACATGGGCTTGAAAGACGCATTGAGCCTTGGCTCTGCTGCTTTTGGGGCGTACAAGGCATACACAGGTGCTAAAGACGCAAAAGAGGAAGCTGAAAAACAAAAGCAAGCCCAGCAAGGAACTATTGGAGAAATAACCAATCCTGCCCCGGCTACGCCTTTTGATCCAGGTGGCGTTGGCCCTGTGACTCCTCCAGGGGGAACAACTCCTCCTACAGATGGGACAACTCCTCCTACGGACGGGACAACTCCTCCTACGGACGGGACAACTCCTCCCGGTGGTACGACTCCTCCCGGTGGTACGACTCCCCCAGTAATAAATCCGCCAGTAATAAATCCGCCAGTAATAAATCCGCCGGTTGTTGGACCTCCTGGTTTTGTTGATCCAATTATTCCTCCGCCAGGGGTAGTTCTCCCTCCCGGAACAGGACTGCCACCTCCTCCTACGTTTGCTCCTCCCCCGTCACAGTACGAGGGCTTTGATCCATTTTCCTTCTTAAGTCCCACAACGCAACCCGGCTCTGGAGGAGGGTCTACTGTTCCTCCCGGATATAACCCGTTTGCAACTGCGCAAGCGCCTTCGTTTGAAGAGTTTCTTGCGATGTATCAGCAGCCGCAAGGTGGACAAGGTATTGCTTCTTTTGCAAGCGGTGGCCCTGTGTACATGGCAAAAGGCGGGAGTGCTGCAGATGCAGCTTTTCGTGCGAAACAAAACGAAGCCATCCGTGCAGCAGCATTTCCAAACAAGCCCCAGGGTTATTACAATGCCGCCGGCAAACAGATCTCCAAAGCTGAGTGGGAAGCCAATCAAGCACGTATGCAGGCTGATAACAAAGCTATGCGAGAAAGAGATACCACGTTTTTACGTAATCAGGCAGAGGCAAAACGTATTGCAGATACTGAGCGAATGATGGCGGAAAGAGAACGGCAACGGCGCATTGAGGTTGCACAGCAAGATACTGCACAACGTGCACAGCAAGCTGCTGCTGCGCAAGCTGCGCAAGAAAGAGAAGCTCAACGTATTGCTTCTGAGCAACGTGACGCACAACGTGCTGCTGAAAAAGCCGCACAAGAAGCCGCCGCTAAGGCAGCAGCACAACGTGCTGCGCAAGAAGCAGCTGCTAGAGCCGCTGCACAAGAAGCTGCTAGGGCTGCTGCCGCTAGACCTGCCCCGGCACCGGCTCCTGCCCCTGCACCGGCTCCTGCCCCTGCACCGGCTCCTTCCCCTGCACCGGCTCCTGCCCCTGCACCGGCTCCTTCCCCGGCACCGGCTCCTGCTCCTGGGACAGGTGGCATAGCAACATTGCCAGGAGCTCCTGCCCCGGCACCGGCTCCTGCCCCTGCACCGGCTCCTGCACCGGCTCCCGTCCCTGCACCTGGACCAGCGCCTATCCAAATACCAGAGAACGTTTCTGCGATTGGTGTACCTATTGTCCCACCTGCACAGCAACCTATTTTTCAAACGCAACCGGTCATGCCTCCGGAGCAGTTCGTGCAACCATTGCCCTACAACCCGCTTCCAGAGCAACCGGTCGCTACGCTGCCTTACATTCCTCCAAATAACTTCTACATGCCAATAGATTTTGGTTCTGGCGGAGGCTTTGGAAGTCCTATAACCTTTGGCAACGCAGGAAGTGTTGGTGGGGATCCTGGACTGTATAGCGGATCCGCGCCCAGCTCCTTTAACCAAGGTGGCATAGCGGCGCTTGCCCCTACCAAGTTCAGCAAGGGCACTCCGCCAAAGTTCTATCCCCGCAAGGTTGGAGCCATAAACGGCCCTGGCACAGGCACTTCTGACTCTATCCCAGCTATGCTGTCAGATGGCGAGTTCGTATTCACGGCTAAAGCAGTACGTGCTGCTGGAGGTGGCTCAAGAATTGAAGGTGCCAAAAAGATGTACCAGATGATGAAGTCTCTGGAAAGGAAGGCGCAACGTGGCTGAAACGACAACACAAATAGTCCGGGAAGCCCCGGAGATTGAGAAGTTTAAGCGAGACCTATTAGCCTCCGCTGAAACTCTTGTACAAAAGCCAGTAGACCTTCCTGCGTACCAATCCGCAGGACTTTCCGGACTTCAACAAGCGGCAGTTAATCTTGGCACTCAATATGGAACTGGGGGACAGGGAATAGGCAACTATGCTCCGTACCTTCAGGGTGCTGGAGCCGCGCTCACCGGTGCAGGAGTAGGCACTGGACGAGCCATGAATGATTTGGCGGCGCTAAACGTTGCCCCTGAGTTTGCTACCGCTCAGCAAGGCATGGGCGCTGCCGCACAAACGGCAGGACAACTTGGAAACTTTGCTCAGATTGCTGGCCGTGGATACGGCAACATTGCGCAAGGATCGCAGACCTTAGGAGCTTCTGGTCAGGCTGTTGGCCAGGGTCTACAGACCGCAGCCGGGATTGCTCCTTACGCGCAGGTCATGGGCCAGGGTTACGGCGACATTGCCCGTGGCGGACAGACCATCGGTGGCGGCGCGGCTCTCACCGGACAAGCTGCTAGCACAGCAGGGAATATTTCCCCGTTTGCCGATGTCATGGGCCAGGGTTACGGCAATATCGCACAAGGCAGTCAGACTCTTGGAATGGCTGGTCAAGCTCTTGGCGGCGCGGCGCAGATGTACAACCCCGCCCAGGGAATTGGCGCGTTCATGAATCCGTACCAGCAGTCCGTGATTGATGAGGCCATGAAAAACATCAATCGCCAAGGTGACATTGCTCGCCAAGGATTGGCGGCACAGGCTGTTCGCACTGGGGCGTTTGGCGGTACACGGGAGGGTGTGCAACGGGCAGAGCTTGAACGAAATCTTTCCGACACCCGTAATTCAGCAATTATTAATGCTCTGCAGCAGGGCTACGGCCAAGCGTTGCAGGGATCCCAGCAAGCATTTGAGGCACAGCAAGGACGGCAGTTCAATGTCGGCCAAGGGCTCTCGAATCTTGGTCAGATGCAAGCGCAACAAGGCCTCATGGGAGCGCAACTCGCCGGTCAGCAGGCAGGGTTGTATGCACAGCAAGCAGGTCTGCAAGGTCAACTTGGCGGACAGCTTGCCAATATTGGCCAGACTCAGTCCCAACAGGGTCTCATGGGTGCACAACTTGCAGGTCAACAAGCAGGACTCCTTGCTCAGCAAGCAGGTCTGCAAGGTCAACTCGGTGGCCAACTCGCTAACATTGGTCAGGCACAGTCGCAACAGGGCATCCTTGGCTCGCAGATCGCTCAAACGCAGGCCGGCATGCTTGGTCAGCAAGCAGGTTTGTACGAAAACATCGCTCAAGGAATGGGTGCACTGGCCGGTCAACGTGCAAACGTAGAGCTACAAAGAGCCGGAACCATGGGCCAACTTGCTCAGGGACTTGGCCAACTTGGTAGTCAGCAGGGCAATCTGGCCGGTCAGGCACAGGCTCTTGCTCAAGGCGACTTGAACACGTACCTTGCACTTGGCGGGTTACAACAGCAGGCTGCTCAACAGACTATTGATGCCAACCGTGCTACGCAGACGCAGAAGGCTATGATGCCGTACCAACAGCTTGGCTTCTTGTCGGATATTTATAAGGGTGCGCCATCCAGCACGTCAACTTTGACACAGTCCACTTCTCCGACCGTTAGCCCAGCAATGGCCGCTATTGGAGCGGGAACCGCGATCCTTGGAACTGCAGCAGGTGCAAAGAACGCTGGTCTTTTTGGCTAAGGAAAAAGCATGAGCTCTGTATTAAAGCGAAAAATGTTCATGAAACCGCCTGTCAAAAAGGCGGCAGGTGGAATCATGTCCTTGATGGGCGAAGAAGAGGGCGACGATGAGGATATCGAGGAAGCCCAAGATAACTTCTCGGACCGCGTGCCTGAGAACCCAGAGATCATCGCCAACAATCTTCGCGGGGATGTTCGCTCATTAGAAGAGCGGTACTACGAGCTTGCCCAGATGGTTGGTGAGCAGGCGTTCGAGACGCCTGAGGAAGTGCTTGTTCTCATGCAGTCACAGCTTGCTGCCATGCCGCAGCCGGGGCAACAGCCTGCCGCTCCGGCTCCTAACGCACAAGGTTTGATGGCTATTGCTCAAGGTGCGCAGCAACAAGGCCAGCCTCAGCAGCCTGGACAACCTCCTGCTCAAGGTGGCGCTCCCGCACAGCCTGGAGGCATCGAGTCTCTGGTAGCTGGCGGTCCTGAGCAGCAGCCCACGCAACAGCAACAGCCAGCTCCTCCCACCCAGGCCCCCGTTCAACGGGCAATGGGTTCCGGCCCGATGGGAGAAACGAGCACGAGCATGCCAATAACGGGCATGGGAGAGCCCATAATTCCGGAAACCATGAGCACTCCTGTGATTGATCCGGTTGAGCAAGAAGCAGCAGGTTTCTCTCAATCCGCCGGGAGTGACGAGCTTCTTCTGCGCATTGCAGCAGGGGAAGTTCCTGAGGATTTGGCAGAGCGTATGCTTGCTCCAGTTCAAAGAAATCTTGGTTCTGGTCCGATGGGCGAGCGCATTGAACCAACTATGCGCATTGCCGACGTAATTAACCAGGGCAACACTGCTATCAATCAGCAGTCCACGCCAGCTCCGCGACGTATTCCTGCATGGCAGCGTTCGCTTATGGCAGAAGGGGTTCTCCCTGACACCCCGGACAACACTCCGAAGTCGCGTCCCTTGACCGCACAAGAGCTAGAAACGCGTGTTCGTAGTGCAGAAAATGAGGGTCCGTTTAAACGCCGTCTGTATGACTTTGCCCGTTCCAAAGGCATTGATCCGAACGTTGCTGAAAGCCGCGTGAAGAACTTCCTGCGCCGCCCTGCTGTTCGTGCATTCACAGGCCTTGGCAGCAGAACTCTTAACTTGGCCAGCAGAATTCCTGGACCCGCCGGCCCAATTGCAGCTGCTGGTGCATTGGGCATTGGCATACTTGACCAAATGGCCCGAGAGGGTGACAGGAACGTCGTCAAGCCAAATGATGGGGTCGTTCCTCCTGTAGGCAGTCTGGCAGACATGATTCCTCCTTTGGCTGGTTCTACGATGGGTCCGTCTACTCCGGTGCCTCCTGGAGCCAATGAGCCTGGAAAACCAGAGCCTGGAAAACCAGAGCCTGGAAAACCGATTACGCTTCGCGCGTTGACTGAAGAGCGTACGCCCAGCCCGAACGTAGCTGAAGTGGTTGATGATTACACGCTGACACCAGACTATGAGCAGGCAATGAATGCCGGCCAGGGTCAAGCTTTTGCCCCGTCCGCTGCTACACCTAAGAAGGAAGAGGGTGAGTCGGATTCTGATTTCGCTAAGCGAGTCAAGGAACGCGCCAAAATTTACGGGGATCTTCTTGGGGACGATCCGCAAATGCGCAAATCGCGCGCTTAC
>Ga0315909_10009108_pt1 | contig 10776 bp, 23 predicted proteins | sample LakEriMetagenome_11_FD_203527 | JGI IMG/M metagenome (GOLD analysis project Ga0315909, IMG submission 203527) | Freshwater fungal communities from buoy surface, Lake Erie, Ohio, United States - Buoy 2 MA125 | ecosystem: Environmental > Aquatic > Freshwater > Lake | place: USA: Lake Erie, Ohio...
TTGTTGTTGTGCCGCCTGAACGCAGAGGTTTCTTGTGGTCTACATCTTTGCCGTCACCCTTAGTGACAGCGCCTGTCTTCTCCATCATGCGCCTAGCCTTGACTCGCTCGGCACGGTTTTTAACTTGCTCTGGCTTGCCGTGGTAGTTGTCGTACTCGGACTTGTAGTTGCGTGTCATTTGATTTCTCCAAAAACTGGTTGGGTTGGAGGAAAGGCTTGCCACTTATTGGTTTGCTCAAGGTACAAGTACAGCGTGTCGGGCGCACCATCTACGTAAGTTTCAATGCGTCTGATGTCTTCGTTTATCGCAAGAAAGGAACGCACTGTACCCATCATGTCAGGCATCTGCCCTTCTGATACATGCAGGGCACCGATGTGGTGGTTGAAATTGACGCTCATGTGTTCTACTTCACATCCAAAATTAAGCATAGTTAACTCCTTGGGTGGCTAGGGCAGGTGGTTACAGGACACCACGGGCATAACGGAGAAGGTCTTGGGTTCCATATGCCTGTGTCATGCGCTTGTTCGATGCGGGCAATGCGCTCCCGATAATCCCACCATGCTGGCTCGGCTTCATCCACGGTCATACTCAGCTTGACCATGTCATTCTTTACTACAAACAACAGCGCAGCATTCACTTTTCGAATGTGCGGGAAGTGCGCAAACACCATCATGGCCATGAGCTTTAGCTGCTCTCGGTCTGGGTATTTGTTGTTGCCTGTCTTGTAATCCACAATCCAAGCAGTCAGGTTATCGTCGTCGATAATCAGCAAGTCTGCAATACCCCTGACCCATACTTCCTTATCCTTCCAGCCGCAGGGCTTCAGGTCAATGGTCAGCGCCATCTGGTACTCGCACAGCTTCCTTCCCGGCTTGGCAATCAGCGCCTCCAGCGTTGGCTGGACAAACGCAAACTGCTCCGGGATAGGGGTACCGTCACGCACATAATCTTCCGCAGCCTTATGCAGTTCGGTGCCGTACTTGGTGGCTTCGGTCTCTTTGAACTGGTAGTTCTTCAAGACCCTCACCTCCTGATACCGCTTGGCACAGCCCTCGTAATCTTTCAAGGCACTGTGCGACCAGACAACTTTATTCATTCAAACCTCGCGGAGTCAATTGCTTCAGATAGTCGGTGTGCAAACTCGGTAACGAATCGTTCGTTCTTGTTCAGTCGATGCTCATCCATGTCGTACAGAATGGCGTGTACCAACTCATGCCAGAACGAATCGTTCATTTCTTTTCTTGAGTAGCGCCGTCCAGTGACGCCACTCTTCTTGCCTACCTCGATACGGTTGCGATCATAATGAACACGTGCCATGTCACCGTCTTTGAGCATCGTCTCCAGTATGTCGATCGTGTACATCTTCTTGCCCACCCTGATCTTGCGTGGTAACTCTAATTGTTTTCTTCTGGTTTTATCCATTGCTTCTCCTTTTAGTTTTTAGCCATACCATAACGCTTGTGTGTACCACCCTCTGCCGACAACGGGATGCCCGGTAAATACTTCGGCTCCATAGTCATCTGCGCCAAAACCCATTTCAGAGCTTCAGCGGCTTCATCTTCCGGCACCATACCAATCTGTTCATCGTGCACTGTTCCAACCACAGGGTACCTTTTAGATACCCGCAGCATTCCATCAGTCATGACGATACGCGCAACACCTTGTGTTACGTTGTTTGTTATCTTGCCCGGATACAGCTTGGTAGCGTCTGGCCCGTATACATACTGGCTCCTACCCTTCTCGTCTTTTTCAGTGCGTAAGTCTGGATACAGCAGCTTCATTCCGTTGGGCAGTTCGATCTCGCCCTTGCGGAAGATTAGACATTTATACCTGAACTCCTTGCCGCCGTAAAGCGCCGACTCCAACAGGTTGCCGCACATTTCCCAAAAGGAAACAACTGGGTGGGCGGTTGCCCGGTAGATGTCGATGATCTTCTTGGAGGCTGCTGCATGTATTAAGAGTTCCTTGGTGGTGCAGGTGTGGGGTATCTCCTCCAGCTTAGTGACGTTGTCATCCCACGACAGGAACTTCTCGATGAACTCCTTAGTCACGCCCAGCTTCTTGGCGAACTCCATGTCGTACCGCACAGGCGGTGCCCCCAGAAAGCCGGTCAGCAACTGCGCTGCAAACGATGCCCACCCAAGGCCGTAGCCTGCACCCAGTAAAGCGGATTTTGCACTTTGTCTTAAATCCGGATGGCTGTCCTTGGTCATGCCGGGGATGTTAAACATCTGCGCCCCGAAGGCAGCGTAAGGGTCTCCCCCTGCGCGGAAGATGCCCAGCATCTCATCGTAGTCCGACAGCCATGCCAGTACCCTTGGCTCGATCTGAGACAAGTCACCCACGACCAGTGCGTACCCATCAGGAGCCATGATCGCTTTGCGCAGGAAGCTGCCACGCTTCAAGTTCTGCATGTTGATGGCGCTCCCCTTGGCTGCTGTCCACCGCCCAGTACTCGCACCATAGTAGGCCAGTGGTACGGGTAGTGCGCCCCTGCTGGAGATGTCTAAGAATCTTTGCGCTCGTGTGCGCTCAGTCGTGGATTTAACTCGGAGTCGTGCTTCGCATAAGAGTCGGACATCTTCTTTGTCGCCATGTAGTAATGCTTGGAACAGAGCGTCATTTTTAGCCAGAGCCAACGTCTGCTTACCTGTCGTCTTGCTCTTCTTATATGGAACTCTGCACTCCAGTTTAACCAGAATATCCGCGAACTTAGGGTTACTCGCAAGCTGTGCATCGTCCACGTTAAGTCGCGCCAAAAGTTCTTCACGTGTTGTCCTTTCTTCTTCAATGGCTTGGAACAAAAGCGCTTGATCTAATACCAAGCGTGGTTGGGTGTACATCTTCAGCGTCATGTCGATCAGCCGCAATTCGGACGCAGGGTAGCCGTCAACCAAACGCTTAAAGATTTCTTCGCACAGATACACATCGTGGCGGCAGTAGTCCGCCAACTCTTGCTCAACGTGGAACGGCAACTCGTCCAGATAATTCTCAGACGAACTCAACCCATCCCCCTTTGGCTCAAGACCGAAGTCCTCAGCCATCTTCTTCAGACTGTTGCCCGCCTCAACACCACGCACCGCCCGACCCATGGAGAGCGTGTCGAAGATAAACGCTGGATGACAGCCGTACACCCACGCCAGTATGGACACATCGAACAGCGCGTTCTGAGCGATGACTGCGGTCTTACTCCAGTCAAAATCTTTCGCCCACTTCTCGATGTCACGGCCTCGTATCCACGTAGCAGGTAACGGGTCACCGTAGTCTTTCCAACACAAACCCCATGCCTTGAAGCGTGGGTCACGCAAGTACTCCTCATTCGTCTGGCACGAGAACCCCAGCTTGACACCCCTACCCCATGCTGTCTCGTAGTCCAGAACGATGAGTCGTTCGTATGGTTTGCTCAATTAAATTTCTCCTTTGATGGTGCGTCCATTGTATTTATAAACATAAAGTAATCTTCAATGGACTTGATTAAATTATGTGCTTCCATGTCCGTTGCGTTTAACGATATAACTTCATGCACTGGACTCTCTGGAATAGAGATGATGACTACACCTTGTGCTGCATTCTTGCCGTAGCATCGAGACAATGAATCAATAACACCACGAAAGTGTTCCTTCTCTTCTTCACTCATTGCGTCTATGCGTTGGGCAAAAGCTCTTGGATCAGACATGTTAGTAGCTCCCTTAGTTCGTCAATGTTGTCCTCACGGGCAACAAAGGTGAAGCCCTTGGCTTCTATAATTCTTTCAATTTCGCGTTCTTGCAAAGCCGTAAGCTGCCCCTTCCCTGCCTTGCACTCAATGGCCACGAACAAACCCATGAAGCACCCAACAATGTCAGGCACCCCAGAGCGACCATAGCCGTGCGTAGCAGGGAAGAAGTAATAGATGCAAAGCTCATCAAGCAGCTTCCTCACCTTCGCTTTGACTTTTTTCTCTGGGGTCATCGAGTGCTTGCTTTCTTCGCAGTTCTTGGACTTCTTCTAGTTCATCTTCGGACATGTACTGCTCCAGCGTGTAGAACCGTTCTTTGCATTCTGTACATCGTCGCTTTCGCACTACCTTGTCCTCGACGCGCCGTGTGTCGTACGTGTGGATTTTTGTGCTGTCGCACGATGGACACTTCATAGCTTGCGCCCTCTTACTTGTCTGCACTGCTCACGTTGCGCGTTATCAAAGTCTGGGCTGATCTCTGACACCCCGCAGGGAAGCTTTACCGGTTCTGTTGAAACAACCTGCACTCCGTAATAAAGAGCAAATAAAGCCACGCACACGTAGAAGGCAATCGCCAGTTTTTCACTCATTCTGTTTTCCTTTTATCAGGTCAATCATTTCACAGTACGCGGCTTTGCTGGCCTCGTGGGTCTTGGCCATGACCATTTCGTGTGACACCTTGGATAGCGCGGAGTACTTACGCAACGCAGAAGCGGCTTCGTTGTCCATATAGCTTCTTGCATGATCGTCAAGATAATCGGCCAGTTCTCTTAAAGTTGGTTTAGTTCTTACATTCACCAAATAGCCCTCCCGTGTGTTTCTTCTGTAGGTTTAATTTCTTTCTCTTTGGGCTTGGTCACAAGCCGCCAGCCCGGCTGTATAAACTTCTCTGCGTCATGCCGGTCATGGAACTTGCGAAACAATACCCCCTCGTCATCATAGACCCAGAATCTCATTTAACTCTCCTTAAATTTCTTGTGGGTTTTGTGATATGCCATTGATTGCTTTCGCGTTTTCGCTCAAGGTTTTTCCTCAGCAAATCACTACGCCCTTCATCAATGGTTGTCTGCCGTTTTATTTTATTGAGTTCTTTTTGTATTTTTTGATTTCTTTGATTTTCTAATTTTGCCATCCAATCCAGTGTCTTTATATCCTGATCTGGTTGGGTGTCCCACAAACGATCTGCCAGAGGCTTCAACCACTCCCCTACAAATACACGGGCGCGTATGTTAAACGGTGGTGGCTGACGTTTAAGCTCAGGGTCAGGTGTGTGTATGTTGTACGGCCTAAGCCAATAATTAACCATCCCCATGGTTACGTCTTTCCTGAAGCCCTTGATAAGCATGGCGTCGTAGACGCGCTGTTTGTTTATTTCTGGCTGCATCATGCCTCTCCCACCATGGTCTTAATTTTTTTGTACAGCGCCATGACCTGCGAGAAAGAAAGTGTTGATAGTAGTTGCTCTGGGTCAAAGGCCGGGGCATCGGCTTCCTGCTTACGTATAACCACTAGCTTTTTGGCCACAGTATCCTGCGTATTCAGCGCGGCAATGCCTGCCTTCTCTGCTTTCTTTTTTACTCCCGGCACAGCGGCTTTTTTCTTAGTCTTCGCCTTCATGCTTGCCTTGATCGGAGTGTATTCTTTTTGCAGCGCCGTGTAGCGCCCGTTGTCATCCCTTGCGACCATGCCACAGTTAAGCATCTGCGTAAGCAGAGAACCTATAGAGGCTTGGTTAAAGCCACGGTTAGATAGCATACGGGCTATGTCTTTGTGTTGCAGTCGTGGGTTGTCCCGTACTGCATTGAACGTCTCACGGCTGACGTTGTTGGTGGGCTTGAATGCGTGGGGTAAGCGAGACCTTGCGTCATCGCGGGGGTCGTCTTTTGCCCACTGGTCGATGATTTGTTTGACGTTCTCTGGTGTGGTTGTACGTGTTTGCATTTGCTTCTCCTTGTTTAGTTTGTTTTCAATTGCTTTTTGTAGTGCAGTGGCTAAGTCGGACATGATTACCTCAGCATAAGGGATACACCAATTACGTAAACCAAGAGACCCCCCGCTACCAAGGCGATCACTTGCCAGTTTGTTTTAGCGGATGCTCCCGGTCTCCACTTACCCCCAAGCAATGCGTCTTGCAGTGCGATCTCATCTTCGTCCTGCACTGGGCGTGGCGGTTCGTAGTACACGCCGATCTTGATCTTGCCTGTGTCGTATGGCGTGATGCGTGTGTTCTCCTGCTTGTCTAAGGTCTTGTCGTGCATAGTCCCTCCAGATGGGGTTAAAGGAAATTGAAAGGTAAATTACTACGGGTAGAGTGTCAATAGGTTAGTACGTACTTCGCCTACAAGATACCTATGAACACGAGAATTAAAATAGCAACAAGCCCTACAATGCAGAAAATTGTCACAGGCAGATCATCATCCCAGTTGTTGTCATCCATGGTTTTCCTCCCTTGCTTTCATCATTGCGTTTGCTATTTTGTACGCACGTTCCGCTCCGCTTTTATCATCTGCATCCGCGTTCTTGTTGTATATAACCCCTTTGTTAGCCAACATCCCCTGCATCGCTTTCGCTGCAAAGTAATCGCGTAAGTCCATGCCTTCTTCTCTGTGTGTTGGAAATGCTTTCATGTTTAACTCCCTACTCGTTGGTCTTCAGGTAACGTCAGTTGGTAATCATCCCACGCCTCTTCGAGCAGCATCGCTGCCTTCATCAGCATAGCAATTAGCGCCTCGTGCCTGTTCTCATCCAGCCCTTCGGCATACCCGCGCAATTTGTAAGACGTTGTGTAGTACTGTAATTTTCTTGCGTCGATCATGTGTTCTTCTCCTTTAGTTTTGCTTCGATGTTTCTAGCCAAATGCACAATAAGTTGTGAAGTTAATTCAAGATTTGTCTGACACGCTTCGTACCAAAGGTGTTTGATTTCATTCTCCGTCAGCCCTTGCCATTCGCGCTGTGGTGGGGCGGTGTAGAGTGGTTTCCAGTTGCCCTCCGTTGGTTTGCCTACGATTTTGATTGAAATTTTATTGTCAGGCAGTTCACAAAACCAAGCCACCGGCTCCTGTGGTGAGCAGGTATGTATCTGCGCCGGGTTGACTTCTCCGCATCGTTCGCATTTCATCACTGCCCCCTTTCACGAATTAAGTCGGCACAGTTCCCCGCAGCGACTGCCATTGATTTGTTGATCTCACCCCACTCCATCTGCTCATCGCAAATTTGTGCACACGCCTCGCGCTCTGCTCTTACCCCAGCGACCCAGCCCTCCCATGCCCAGAACGCAGGGGTATCTCTGCTGAATGGATTGTCTTCGATCAACCCGTCATCGTTCCACCACTTATTAAATGCACCAGTCATATCACCTCCTTTCGTTTCACATTGTGCGTCATACATATCATCGAGCCGCGCTTCTTCTCTGCGGTCGAATCGTTTCTCTTCGTCAGTCATGCTTTGCTCCTTTCTTTGCTTTCTTCTTGGTGCGTACCACCGTTACGTTTGCCGCCGGTGGTTTGGTTGTGGTGTAGTAGATGTTGCAGCTTTCATACTCAGTCGCTGTAACCGCGGGCTTATTGTCCAGCGAACCACACCCTGTAAGTGCAACAGCCACAGCTAATATAAAGTGTTTCATAATCTCTCCTATTCAAATTCTTTGGCTACGGTGTAGCCCAGTTCACGGATACCTGCAATGACTTCGGCGGGCAACTCATACACACCATCGTAGTCAGTCAGACTCTTGCCCTCGAACCACAGGCCACCACCCCACTCTTCGCCGTAGTCCTCATGCTCAAAGTACCCGCGATTGTCTGCGGGTTTGATTACTACTTCGAACTTACCCTGCTGCGTTTTTAACTTATCCATTTACTTCTCCTTTCAAAAAAGGGGTCAACGTGACCCCGTTCTACTGCTACGCGAAATGTAGTTCGTCAAATAATGAATCAAGTATCAAGTCCACATCCTCGCCATGCTCAAGGCATTCCAGCGCCCAGTCAAGGGATGAGGGCTTGAGACCCTTGAAGTTCATATGCCGCAGCGCCAGCGCCGTATCGTCAGGCCAGATAGACTCAGCGACCATCTGCGCCAACCCATCGTAGTGACCATACTGCGCATCGAGCACCGCATCGATAGCATCCTCGCGTCTGTAGTCTGGCTCGTCTTCGGTAGGGTCGTACTTGGTGTACGTCTTGTACTCTTGCCACCATGAACCTGTGCCGTAGGACACAGGCTCAACCACCGATGGGTCACGCTCAACCGGCAGACCATCCCAGTCAACGGTCAGCACAGCGTCAGCAAGGTGCTGGTAGTGGTTGAGATCAAGGCTCTCCTCTTGCGTGTGCTCACGCGCATACCCTACGCTGATGTTGGTGCACTCGGGGATGATGTCAGTGAACTCAGCAGTATCGGTATACACACCGGTGTCATCGTTTAACATCATCAGGTTATCGCTGCCGTCCATCAATGCGTCAGCCAAGGCAGAGCCGAACGTATCGGAGCAGCACCTACCCCACCCCTGATGCGTGATGACTGAGTCAATACCACGGCGATCAAACGCAATCGCACGATCAAACTCGCCCAACAAGGTGGGCATCTTGTCTGCCAGATACCTTGCGCCTACACCACCGCGCTCCTCACCCTGCGTGAAGATGTAGTAGCCATGCACACCACCCCAGATCATATGCATCAGCAGTGCTACACCTGCGCCGTCATCCGCACCCAGTACGTCACCCTTAGCCCGCCAGTGTGTCTTGGTCTTGGTGATCTTGTTCTTGCCCTCGTTGCGGTGGACAGTATCCACGTGTGCTACGAATAGCGTCTTGTGTGTGGCCTGGGTTCGGTTGTCCACGTGTAGGTTGCCAGCACCGTCATAGAACGCTGCTTTGTTGAGTTGCAGTGGTAGTTGTTCACGCAGCCATGCCGTGAACTTGACGTTAGTTGCTGACCCGTGTGGGCGCTTGGTTGAGAGGGCAGTATTAAGAATCTTGCCCAGTACGTTAGTTGCTCTCATGATTAGTTCTCCTCGTTGATTGTGATGTACTCGTGTGCATGGTCGGGGTGTACTGACTTACCGCACTCAGTCACGAACGGCGCTACGTCATCGCACAGATGCCACTCATGCGTGTGCTCACACTGCCATGCGTTTTCCTCAAGCGCCATGTCACCGTTCTCTAACTGCACACAGTCGTCCACGTGCTCGGTAGTACATGAGTCATTGCAGTGCACCCAGCACTCGTCATCGTTATGTACCCATATCTGACGCTGCTCCAGATACACCGCATCGTCTCGGTGCTCGTAGTCACCATTGTCAAGCTCAACGATGCCGTTACGCTCAAGGTAGTCAGGGTCGTAGTACTGATCTTGTGACTCGACATATATCGCATCGCCTCGGGGTATGTAGTACTCGTTACCACCGCGTCCTATGGAATACGCATAGCTGTCGATGCAGCACGGACCGACATACTCGTCACCGTGATACCCAATGCTGTGCATATCCTCATCGTCATGACGATCGCCGCAGTCACTGCAAGTAGCACGTACTGAACCATCTGCATGACCGTCTGTGCGGTCAAACGTATAGTCACCATCGTAGGCAATCAACAGGTGATTGCCAGCGTCATGCACGTTCTTGCAGTCACCGTCAAGGTACGGCGCCCAGAAGTCATCGTCACATCTGTTCGTGTTGATGCGCTTTAGCTTGAGACCTGACCAGCTACAGGACTTGGTATAGCCTTGGTCACGCAGCCACACCTCGATAGCCTCGTCACTGTGCGAGTACTCGCCATCCTTGCGTGTGTAAGACCGAACGAATGTCATCTCCTCGACGTTGACTAAGCACCGCGCTGTGATGATGCCGTTACCGTCAACGCGCACTGCTGCCCGCCAGCCATACTCGGGATCGTATGCTTCGTAAGGGTGGGTAGCACCGGAGTCCTTGTTGTATCTCTCCCAGCGCATACATGAGTGTGGACCATCTTGTACCGAGCGCACAATGTCAGGCACAGTACGCCACATCTCGAACCGATTAGCGCCGTGACGCATGACGATGTCGCGTATCTGATGGTCGCGCAGGGCAGGGAAGTGTCTCGTCAAGTATTTGCCAACCGATGTCACGGTCTGCCTGTCAGCGTAGCCATGCTCGTCTGACCTTGTGTATGCGACACGGCTGGGGTCGCTGTCTGCTGCATGGGGATGCTCAAGGACAAGCAAGTGCCAGTTGGCAGGGGGTGCAAGCATGACGGCTTGCCTGATCGCTGGGTGCATCGGTGCATTGTCGGTCTCGCGTCCGTACCACGTGCGGTAGTTCTTGTAGTCACGGTCAGGGTAGCGTGGCTTGTAGTCAGACGGCAGATCATCCCAGCCGTAGTTCCTGATGTGAATACCTACCAGTGCTCTCTCGCGCAGGGCTTTTTGGAGTAGGCATATCCAGTCCCACTTGGCGATGCCGTTGTAGTCATTGTCAATCATGGTGAATCCTTTCGGGTTGTGTTGCGTTAAGTGAATGGCCTGAATAACGGGTCAGGCCGACCCGTTTTTGTTTACTGCGTGGTGGTTACGTCTTCTTCAATAAACTTCTCAAACAAGTCCATAAACGCCGTCAAGATGCGCTCTTGGTTGTTTGAGTCAGCATGAAAGTAGGCATCGGCCAAGCGAGAGGCGAAGCCCCCACCAGTACGCTTCATCTCATGGGCTGCTGCGTGTAGCTGTTCGGATGTGTATTTCATTTGTTGCTCCTTTCGGTTGGTTGTGGTGTTACGAGTAGTAGGGTCTGGTCTCTGGGTAGTGCGGCTTGGGCATACCCTCGTTGACGATGGCGTGATAGCGCCCCTCGGATAAGACGCTGCTCACCTCGGGTCTGCCTTCGTTCCATTGGGATATCAAGCCTTGGTTCAGGGCATCGGCGTAGTCGAACGCATCTTCTTCCTTGTCAAACCCTCGCAGGAAGTTTGCTGCCCGTGGTTCCATACATAGCTCGGCGGTGTCGAAATACCAGCCGCCTTCCTCGTGTCCGCCGAATGCCCTGTCTTCCATGTAGATAGCCACGGTGTAGAACTTGCGGGTTTGTGCTG
>Ga0315909_10009109_pt1 | contig 10776 bp, 12 predicted proteins | sample LakEriMetagenome_11_FD_203527 | JGI IMG/M metagenome (GOLD analysis project Ga0315909, IMG submission 203527) | Freshwater fungal communities from buoy surface, Lake Erie, Ohio, United States - Buoy 2 MA125 | ecosystem: Environmental > Aquatic > Freshwater > Lake | place: USA: Lake Erie, Ohio...
CAACCTCTTTTACTTCTCCCATTTTTTCTTGAATGGTTTCAATATCAATCTGTTGAATAACTGTCCAACGTCTATTGGTCATAAATCCATCTAACCAAATATAAAATTCTTTATAACTTAACATATTACACATATTTCCATTTATAACCTCCAGCGGTTTTTGATCTATTCATTAAACAATTCATTATAGATGTTCTTAATATTTTATTTTCTTCAGATGCTATTTTTATATTATTATAAGTTTTTATTATTACATCATCAAGTGTTAATTTTAATATTTTTTTTTCATTATAGTTTGGTTTTTTGATATATTTTTCTACAATAGTATTATCTTCATCGTAACGCCAAATAAACCCACCGGCTTTGTTTCTATGACCACAACAAACACGATTAATATTTGAGTTATTGATTCCCAAGTCATTTGATGCCTCAACACTTGACTTCCATTGTTTAATGAAGTTTCCGTCCAAATCATATTGTTTAACAGGTTTCAAAATAGAATCATAATGTTTTCTAATAGATTCTTTCATTTTTAATAATGTTTCATCATTAGGCCCATCTTGACCCCCATCTAAGATATTAGTTAAATCATATTTTTTCCGGTAAAACTGAATCCAATATTTCTCTCTATCTTTCCACGAATCATCAAAAACACGTTCAATTTCAACTATAATTGGTAAAACCCCTTTATCAGATAAAGATTTTATCCAAGTTGCTGAATGAAATTTATATTTTGACGACCGTTTAATGTGATCTTTTAATCTTCGTTTTAAATCGGTTGTTTTTCCAACATATCTAATATCATCATTTGTTGGGTCTTGTAAGTAATATATATATGTTATCCTCATATATATAAATACTAACAAACCTATAAAAATTCTTTATGTGTCATAATTAATCCTCCTCTATACTAAAATCATATTCGTCTTCGTTTTCTATCTTGTCCCACTCTAATTCTTGATCTCCTCTGAAATCAACTTCTTCATAAAACTTTTCTTCATCTTCTTCAAAAAGTTTTGCTTCTTCGTCTGTTAACTCGGCAGAATACTTACAAATTGTCGTATAAGATTCAAACCATACTAATTTTTTACCCATTTTATTTATATTAATTCGCGATTATAAAGATTTACTAAAATAATTCTTGCGAATCTAAAATCTTTTGCTTTATTTAATTTTAATCCATAAGCGTTAGCAATCACTTTAAGGTGTGGATAAACTTCACTTATTGTCATTTTCCCAACTTCCATACTAGTCAATAAAAAGTTCAAAGTCTTTATTTATGTGTCCACAATCATCACACTTGTATGTTGGGAATGGTACCAAAGTATCTTCAGCACTACCAGTCAAAAGTTTTGGCACTTTTTTAATCATTGTAACTTCTTTAAAGAATTTTGATTCACACTTTTCACACTTAACAGTTTCCTGTTGTTTTAAATCAATTCTTGGTTTTATAATGTCTTCCATTTTATATTATTTTTTAAGTTTATTCAACATTGGTTTTATATTCATATCAAGTATAGTATTTATTGTGGATTTATCAACTCTGTATTCCACATATTCACGGTCTTCTGTTAATCTAACAATAATACAACCTAACAATTTTATATTTTCGTATTTTGAACCTTTAAGCATTTTAAGAATTAGCTTACCATACAATGGAAGTTGGGTTTTGTAATGTCCTAAAGCGTTGTTTGGTAAATATTCAAAAGGTGGTCTCATCGGTTTAATGTATTTTTGTACAATAAAGTTTTTTTCCTGGTTTGTTTTCCAATCTGTTATTAATAAACCAATTTCACCACTTGTTCCAACAACTAACCAAACCTTATCTGGTTGACCAGTGTATCCAAGTTCTGGATCCCCCAATACAATTTCTGTATCAATTAAAACACAACCTCTTTGTTTTAATAATTCAACATAGTTTTTACCAGCAAAAATCATTGAATCACTTATTAAAATCTGTTCTACATCACATTCAAAGATTGGTTGTCTTACTTGTTTGTTAATATTAAATTCTTTTAATGTGTGGTCTTCCAAAAAGTAATGAACTCTTGACCCCATATTTGTTGACCTTGTTCCTTTAAGGGTCCATTCTGCAAGTAACTTTTCTGTTTCATCTGGGTCACCACCCGACATTTCAAATGCTTTTTTTTCTGATGGAAACTCATCATAAAAAAGTTTCATTACCTTTGATACAGAAGGAAGGTTAGAATTTAATCTACCATCCAAATCTAGTATTGTGTATTTGTGTGTATCTTCTTCAAAAGTTAATTGTAGTTCTTTTTGTCTTTTGGATAAGATATCTCTTATTTCTTGTGCTACTTTATATAAATCCATTAATCTTTTATTTCATAATAATATTCGTTTATTTGTCCTTTTAAATCACAGACATCTCTATCATTTGGAAGTTTTACAATCTTTACCTTACCCCATAATTCACCTCCATTTAGTTCGTGATATAATCTAACAGCATTTTCCCAGGCATCACCGTCTAAACAAATTATAACATTTCCTTTTGCATTATTGTAGATAGTTTCAAAAAGAAGTTCTGACATATGTTTTCCAAGCATAACAACTGGATTATCTAAAAACATTCCATCAAACGCTCCTTCAACAAGATAAATGTCTTTATTCCAGTCAATTAAGTTTTCCCAAAATATTATTTGGTCTTTTTCAGCTTCAGGGTTTCTATACTTTGCTCTACTATTTGGGTCCCAACTTCTACCAACATAATAGTTTAATTCGCCTTTTTTATTATATGATGGAATAACAATTCTACCCATATGGCTTCCTTTATCGCAAAACCCAATACCAAATCTTTCGATTATTTCATCGGTTATTCCACGACTTTTAAGATAGTTGTATGCTTGTTTTCTTACTGGATATATTTGGTGTGAATCTTTGAATAGTGTGAAATGTTCTGGAAGAACTACTTTTGGTTTTTTTACTTTTACAACTTTTTCATTTTCATCTGGTCTTAAAATTAAATAAAGTTTTTTTAATTTTTTATTACCAAACTTATCAAATAATTTTCCAAGATTGCCGTGTGTTCCTTCACTATCACCACATGCCCAACATTTATAAACACCATCAAAATAATTTACCTCAAGGTTATGTTTATTTCTTTCATCATCACAGACTGGACAATTAAAAGATATTTGACCGCGATTGGGGTAATGCAATCCGTGGTCACCCAAAACTTCTTCTAATAATTCTACGATTGCTTCTTGTTCTTCCATTCACTATAATATAAGTGAATTTTTTAACTTAATCAAATATTAATTTTTTGGTGTATCTTTTTGACGAATCTTGTATATAAAAATCTGAAACATTTTTATAATGTTTTAAAAATCTTTTTTCATCAATGGTATTTGCGTCAATTGATATATTTTCGTTTTTATGTTCTGCTTTTGAAACAGAAATAGTTGACCAAACCCAAAGGTTTTCATATAACCAAGTGTTAACCATATAATCATAGTCCCATTTGTTATTTTCACATTCTTTATGAATATATCTACCAATTTCAACAGTGCCAATTACATGATCACCAAGTTTTTTGTTTGTTTTTATTGCATCTTCTGTTTTAATTGCTAAACTCAAACCATTTTGAGTCCCAATACCCATATACCCCAGACCACGATATGAATCTAATTTTAAATCAGCTTCTGGTGTGTTTAAATCAATTGCATTTTTTAAATCTATAAGTTTTCGATAGAAAAACCTTTGATACTTTATTTTATTTTTTTCCCAATAATAATCTCTTCTAAAATTATTAAAATATTTTTTAACGTCTATACCCATACTAAAATTATACTATTCAACAAATATAAGTAAAATATTTTAATTAGACAACTTCACAAGATTTTTTGATTATCTATATTTATCTTATATGCCAATAGACATAACAATTAACAATATTTCTGGTCAAACACCATTTGACATTTATGTTTGTAACACCGGACAGACATATTGTGTGTATTCGGCAACAATAACATCTGGTGATTTACCCTACACATTTGAAGTTCCGATAACGTTTTTAGATTCAATCGGTGTTAATTTAAGAATTGTTGATGATAATGACTGTCAGATAAATGAATTATTAATATTATAATGGCTTGTACTGAAATAAATTTTTGTGTAGATTCTGGTGGTAACCTTTACGATGGTCAATACACAACAGATAGTACCACATATAATGGTTTTACATCATATACTGGTGATTCGGTTCCTTTTTTTATTTACTATTCATTAACTCAAGACAGATGGTGTTTATCCACAAGTTTGGGTGGTTCTTGTTCACAATTTGGTCCAGTTGGTATTGGTAGTGATTGTCCTGATTTTGATGAAAGTTTTTTTATAACTGGTGTTTGTATTACAACTACAACAACAACTTCACCTTGTGATATTTTTAATTTTGAGGCAATCTTTGATTGTTTAGTTCCAACAACTACTACAACAACTACTATTGCACCAACAACTACTACAACAACTACGGTTCCTTTTGATCCTTGTACTGGTGTATCGGTAAATGCTTCAATAACTGCTTATACAACGACTACAACAACAATTCCAGTTACAACTACCACAACAACAGAAGTTATAAGACCTTGTAATTTTGATGGTGTTGTAACATTTAATACATTTGATGAATATATGAGATGTGGTAATAGTAAGAAATTTAGGGATTGTTTAACTGGTATTGAATATTTTTCAAATGACTTATTATTCAATGAATCAGGTGATACATTAATTCAAAATTGGGTTTATAAATCAACAATTAATGGTGTTTCTACTTGTGTTACATTTATGGGTCTGGTAGATAACATTAGTGGTTCTGACGTTATAATAATAAATGAAACTTTGGGTTCAGAATTACAAGGTGCTTGTTTAGAGTGTGTACCAGATCAAACAACAACCACAACAACAACATTACCACCCACAACAACTACAACAACTACCGTTGGGTGTCAGATAGTTCAATATCGCGTACAAAATAATGGAATTACTGTACAAGAATTTAAATATTATGATTGTGATGGAAATACTATAAATTGTATTGTTTCGGGGTATGGAACGAGGGATATATGTTCAAGTACTCCACCAATTGTTTTACCAAATTCTAATGTATTGGTTTACCCTGTTACACCACAAACTTTTTGTAATTCCGCAACAATTTGTTAAAAAAAAAAATATCGTCTAAAAAGACGATACTTCATATTATCGATATTTTAAACGATATTATATTCTTCTTCTAGAATATCTTGATTCTGTCATTGACATATCGTCCATTGATTTTCTTCCCCAATTTGGGTTTGGTCTTTGATTTGCAACGTCTAGATTATTTTTTTCACGTCTAATTGCTGTTTCTAATTCATCTAAGTCAGACATAATTTCATCTGGCGTTCTAGCTCCTAAAGTACCACCTCTTTCATTTAAATAATCATCCAAAAAAGACATAGCACTTTTTTGTTCCATTTTTTCATCTTCCATTTCAAAAATGGTTCTTTTAATTATTCTTGATAAATCTCTTTCTGTTAATCTAACTATTTTTTTCATATCTTTTTTTATTATAAATATATAGATATTCAAAAAAATTTTACTTCCAAATTTCTTTTGACCGCATATAACCTAATACACAAGTGTAAGCGTCAGTCTGGTCAAAATTTTCTTTTTTGAGTGTGTTATTTTTTGTGTAACCCCAGGTTATTTGTGGTTCACGTTTTGCGACTTTTTCCCAGATTAACATTTTCTTATCAATATCTTTTGGTAATCCACCAAATAGAACGTGTTTACCTTTATCATTTTCTTGTACCAATTCAGGCCAAGCATATTTTCTAGAATTATATGTTGATATAAATTCTGGGGTAATACCTAAAGTGTTATATATTTCTTTAACAACAAAACTGTTAAACCTTAAAAGTGTTTGAATTGTGTATATGTTATTTGAATTAAGTAATGGTTCTTCTATTATTACTTTAACAACACCAAGATTAACATATTGTTTTATTTTTTCAGCAAAAATTTCTGACTTCAAAATCAATTCAAGTAACTTTTCATCCTTAATTACTTTTGGTCTGGGAGAAATATGTGTAAGTTCAAGTAGTTCTTGTGATTGTACATCAAATAAAGCCCAACCAATTGTTTTGGTTGAAATGTCAAGACCTAACACTTTTGGTGAATTTTTAATTTGTTTTCCCATAATTAATCTTTTTATTAAGATTATAAACTAAAAGAAATAAAACTAAAGAATTAGATGTCTATCTTAATCACGTACTGTTGAATACCTTGTCTTAATGTTGGTGATTGTAACTTAGACATAACAAGAATATCTTTGTTATCATCAAGTAATGCAATTTCAGTCACATAGGATTTTGTACCTGGTGTCCAAGATGGGTTTGTTGACACTTGAAATTCACTAGAACTCAAATTTATTTTGTACTTCATTTCATAAATTGTTGCCATTATATCTGTTTCAAATGAACCATAGAAATAATATTCATCTCCAAAATTTAATGACTGTCCTGTGTAACCAACTGGTGTTAGACTAATATAATCATTTAGATTATAGTAAGGTGCTGAATCGTAGTTATCTGGTGAAATAATAAATGTTGTACCAGTTAATGAATTTTGAGTTATGTAACCATCAACAAAAGTATTTTGGATTTGTGGTGTGAAATCAATTTTTTTCCATAAAGCAGGATTTGGTCTTTGTCCTGTTGGTACTTTCTGTACAAGTATTTCAAATTCATCACCAAAGAAACCGTTTGGTGTAACACAAGGTGTACAATTTGGTAAATTATTTGTTGTTGTGGTTGTTGTAATTGGGAAAATGGTTGTTGTGGTTGTTGTACATCCACTACATTCATCAACTAAATCAATGATTAAATCACCTTTTGATTGTATACCAGAACTTGAACAAACTACAGTTCCAGTATTTCCTGGTAATGTAAGTGGTGATGTTTTTGTTTCATCACAACATGGTGTAAATATAACATTTGTACTACCAGTAAGTTCTGTATTTGTAATTTGATATCTACCACAGAATGGATTTGTAGTTGTAGTTGTTGTAACTGGTTGTTGACTATACGGTTGAATTAAACACCCAAAATCACCACCGAATCTAACTGCGACATTTTTTGAAACGTCTGGACTACATTCGTTATTATTTCCTTTTATTGATGAATAATAATTACAGTGTAATGAATTTGTAAAACAATAAGTATTATTTATTCTGTATGTAACAAATAATGTTTGTGAATCACCAGTCAATATCCCTAAAGATGTTGTAGTTGTATCACAGGTGTTTGGTGTTATTAATGAAACTTGTGGTGCTGGTAGTGTCCAGTTTCTATTTGACTTATAAGACATTGCAGCAATAATTTCTTCATCGTCTATAATAATCAACTTACTATCTGGAAATACTTTACCTATTCTATTTGGTAATCCATCTGTACTTGGGTTTGTGTCCCACAAATGATAATACCTAATACCAGGTTGATTCATTCCTTCATTTTTTGTGGACTGAATATAATGTGGTGTAAATAATTCCTTATCTTCAAATCCTGGAGGGTCTACCCAAAAAGTTTGACCATTACAACAATTTGGATTTTTATGCCACATTAACCAAGGAATATGTAACTTAAAGTTTCTTGCTTGTCCTGTCGTATCATCTGGATTTGTTGGGTCATATGGTTCTAATGCAAATTTTTCACCATAGAAAAAATCAATTGTTTGATTTGTATAATGAATTATTGCAATTGCCTTTTGTTCTTCTGGTTTTACTTGTACAATTTCACCAAAAGAATTATAATAAAAGGTATAACTTGTGTCTGTTTGTCCTAGACTAGAATTATACCCAAAATATTCTTTACTACCTATGTAATCTATTGAACCAAACTGTGTATAATCTTTAAATTGGCTTGGCACTAAACCGGCTGGATTTTCTGTCCAAGGAATATTCATATTCCAAACTTTAACATCAAATTGGTCAGTATCACAAATTGATTCAAAATCAATAACTTGTTCACTCCAATGTGGCATAGGTGTTATACTATCGTATAATTGAGTCATACTAGAAGGATATAAAATTGCTCTAGAATAACAATTTACAGGATAACAAGTATAATTTGGTACGTTTCTATCAACTGTTATTGTGTCCAAACAAACATCAACAATTTTGTAAGTTAACATAATTGTACAACTTTGTATTGACATAAAACACTCTGGGACTGGAGGTAATGGACACTGTGGTGTTGGTGTTGGTGTCAAACACGGAGTCTTAGAAGGTGATGGTGGTGGTGTTGGTGATAAACAAGGTATAAGAATTGTGGTTGTTGTTGTAGTCGATGTTGTTGTAGTTGTTCCAGTAGGTGTTGGAGTTGGTTTAGGTAAATTTATACATTCACAATTACAATCTGCTTGTCCATCATAAAATATAGTAATAATATCACCAATTTGTGGTTTTACCGTATTTGGTGTATTACATCCAGAATAAATAAGTGTTATCTTATTTGAACCGTCTAATGTCGACATGTCAACAACATAGTTACCAGTTAAAGCATATTGATTACCAGTTAAAACTTCCCAATTTATTGTAGTAGCTGTTGTGATTCCACCAAAAAAACCTCTAAGCGGTGCTCTATTAAATACTGGATCAATTATAGAATCCATAAAAGGAATTCCATAAGTATTTCTTTGGTTTGTATCGGCATAATAGGGATATTTAACATATTGTCTATTTGATTGTGGAACACCGACAGTATTTTGACTGTTAAATCCTGGTTCTAACACAAAACTATTAGATTGGTTATAAGTTTGTGGTAACTTATTGTAAGAAACTTCACTATCTCCAATTTGGAAATAAGATATTTTAAAATTACCTTGTGATAATTTTTGTCTACCTACGTCTGTGATTCTTGTGTTTACCAGACCTGATGTATTTTTTATTATGTATGCCATCTATTTTATAAATATTTATAACAATTAAATTTAAAATTTTAATTTGGTTTTATTGGGTTTACAACTTGTACGTCGCAACAATCACAATTATTAACCGTTGGTTTACCTACAATGTATAAATTAAAATCTCTATTTGCACCACGACATAATCCTATTGGTAAATTGAGTATATTATCAGTATAAGAACCAGTTATAATTTGTCCACCACTTATTGTTAACTGCCTTGTATAAGTTTTAATTTGTTGGTTTTGTGTTGGTACCGGTACTATACAATTGATATTTAGTGGTACTTGACTATTTGTTATTGTTGGTACACCCATGTTTCCTAATCCACCATCAAATGTTACCGTATTATCTAAACTTGGTGTTGGTAGAATGTTTGGTGGATAGTAATTTAATTGTGAATATTGTTCAATATTAAATGTAATTGTTTGTGTTGGGTCTAAATTAATAGATGGTTGTATTTGGAATGTATTCGAGTTATCGTCAACCGTTAAAGTTAAGACAAAAGTTTCTGGATTAGTTTGTGTTAAAGTAACTAAAGAAGTTGTTGATTGATAACCTAAACTATCTTTCACAACAACTATATAACTTCCAGCATTTAAATTAGAAAAAGTTGATAATGTACTAAATGTTGTTCCATTATTGATTGAATATTGATAAGGCGGTACACCGCCAAATGCTTGTATTGTTATACTACCTTTTGTATCACAAATTAAATCATTTTTTGTTATATTTAAACTAATTTCTTTATAGTTAACACAATCACCAGTTGTTACTGTTATATCGATAATAGTAGGATCACCAAGTCCTTGCCAACCAATTAAAGGTGGTGGTGTTGGGTTGTTATTTATAATACTACCAAACACAGAACTTCCCGAAACAACCCACTGATTTGTTGATCCAGTACTAAAATACATAAAGTATATATTATTATCTGATAACCAACTTTGGGTTCCATTTGTAATATTATATGGTTCAAATTGTATTTGTTCAAAAATCACAGATTGTAATTTTGAAGAACCTTTTTTTCTAATAGTCATACACAAATCACCATATACTGGAATTGGTTTTGTTGTTGTAGTGGTTGTTGTAGTTGGTGTTTCAGCCGTTAGAACACAAGTTGTGTTAGCAGTAAAATCACCGTAAAAATCAATAACAGTTGCGTTATAATTTCCAACGTTAAGATTGTAAATTAATGGTGTAATACTTCCAGTACTCCAAATTATCGTATATGGTGATGTTCCACCAGTAATTATTAATGTAGCAGCACCGTCAAATGACTTAAAAGTTGATGGGTGTGTCACTAAACACTCCACTTCCATTGGAAATATTGTAAGGACATCACATTCGTTTCTTGGTTGTATTGTAATTGGTACAGAACAAGAACATTCTTCTTCTTGATTAATTTCAAACTTATATTCTTCAACACAGCTTTGGATTCCTATATATTTAACTTCGTAACATTTTTCTGGTATTGGTAATGGGTCTGTTATTGTAATTAAAACAGAATTATTTACGTAACCAGAAAAAATTGGGTTTGTACTATTAAAACTTTTTACGGTTCCGTCACAAGAAGAAATTTCATAACAATCCGTATCACAAGGGTGATTTTCAACACAACTTTCACAACCTAAATCACCAAAAACTTCTGGGTTTTTAAAAATTGGGTAATAATTTGGTTGTAGACCAATTTTTATTGATTTTTTATCGTAAACATAAAAACAACCACTGTATGTTTCACCACTAGGTGATGATGGTGTGTAACTATCACAATACACCGAATCATCAAGATTTAAGTAATCATCATTGGCTAAAATT
>Ga0315909_10009110_pt1 | contig 10776 bp, 14 predicted proteins | sample LakEriMetagenome_11_FD_203527 | JGI IMG/M metagenome (GOLD analysis project Ga0315909, IMG submission 203527) | Freshwater fungal communities from buoy surface, Lake Erie, Ohio, United States - Buoy 2 MA125 | ecosystem: Environmental > Aquatic > Freshwater > Lake | place: USA: Lake Erie, Ohio...
GGGATGAGCATCTCGGCTGAGATCTCTTACCTCGATGAGTTTGGGCTGCAAGTGACCATTAGCGGCACGCAAACCTACCCGGATGTCGGCCCGCCGTACACGCGCCGAGGGATGCGATGCGGGCAGGGCTACGACGGGTTTTTTGCCCGTCGCAACGGACTGGAAGGCTACGAGCGTTTTTTCCTGACCACCTTTATTCAGACGAACAACGGTTACCCGCTGACGGTAAATCTGGAGGGCACACCAGTGGCAACGGCTGCCGTTTTTGATTCGGTACTGGACCAGTTTGCTGTTTTTCCGTCCGGCATGTTCAAGCCGGAGAACAGCAGCGATCCGTTTTATGAGTGCGGGTTTGGAGTTTGGACGGTATCGATTGGCGTCACCAAGGGCTTTGTGCGAATCATCGATGACATGGCGCAGACACTTGCTATTGGGTGGTTTGACCGCATCGGTCCCGGCGAAGTGATCACTTACTACAAACCGGACGACTTTGAACTGACGACTCCCGTGGGCACCGGCACGCTCAACTACGCATTCACTGCCGCATGATTCCGCAATGGCTAGCTGACAAACGCGCAGCAGTGTGTTTAAATTGCGACCAGTACGGCGGGTGTCCTGGGCGGTGGACCATCCTGCAAGACCGCCCAGACTGCCCGCTTGGCAAGCTTCCAAGCCGAAATGACGAGATTGCCGCTCGTGCGTGGCCGGATGGAGCCGAGCAGGTAAGCGGGTGCTGCGACTCGGCACAAAATTACTTGTCCCGAACCCCCAGAGTGTAATGGTCGCCGTCCAGACAAGCTCAACAATCCAGCGTGGGACTGACTGGGACTTTTCTTTCCAGTTGCAGCAGGACGGCCCGTGCTCGGCGTACACCGACCTCACCGACTGGTTTGTCGGCGTGACGCTTAAGACCGCTGCTGGTGCATCGATGACGACCCCAAGTATCGTGCGCCCGGTGCCGGATGTAGTTTCCTTACGGTTGACCAACGCACAGACCGCACTGTTTTCTGCCCAATTTGGGGCTCAGTTGACCGTAAATGTCCAGCGTCCTGACGGCTGGGACATCCGGTTGATCGAGGCCCGCGTAACCGTTTCCTAAAACAATGAGCTGCAACTCTACATGCGGGCCACTCGTTGTGACCCTTTTGACAGGCGCACCGGGACTGCAAGGTCCGCAGGGACCGGAAGGTCCACAAGGTCCGCCCGGGTCGCTTACAAGCGTCACCGGCGATCTCTCGTTGGCAACAAGCGGCGGTGGAACCGTTGCAACCGTCACAGGAATTCGCGGCAAACCCGTTTCGGCAACCGCACCAACGGCAAATCAAATCTTCCAGTACAACGGCACGCAATGGCTGCCGGTAGATTTCACAGCAGGCACTTACTAAACCACGACCATGGCATTTCCAATTATACCCATTCGTAACGCAGTAACCACCTCGCCCGACGCGCCGTTGGCTGGCGCTTTGCAGTTGGCAGAGTTGGCCGTCAACACGCAAAGTGGCAAACTCTACATGAAGGGCAATTCTGGAGTGGTAGAGATTGGCGGGACTGCAAACGCGCTCACGACCAACGACCTCTCTCGGCTCGCTGAAGCCAACAAAGTTCCGCAGTTGACCAGTGCGGGGTTAATCTCGAGTTACCAGATCGCAAACCTGACGACCGCGCAGATTGGCGCACTGACGACCGCCGCGATCGCTGGCTTGATCCCGCAGCTCGGTGGCGACGGCAAAATCTCTACGGCGCAGCTTCCCGCGTCGATCATTGGCGGCGTTAATTACAAGGGCGCGTGGACGGTCAACACTTCGCCGGTGATCGCTGATGGTGGTGTCGTCGGTTCCGGCACGGCTGCCAAGGGCGACTACTATGTCGCCAGCAACAGCGCGACTCTCTCGCCAACGATTGACGGTCAGGCTCGCGTGGAGGCTGGCGACTGGATCGTTTTTAACGGCAGCACATGGGACTTCGTTGACGGGGCCAAGTCCGAAGTGATCAGCGTCAATAATCAGACTCCGGTAAACGGAAACATCACGCTGACTCCTGCGAACATCGGCGCGGTGAGCACGGCGCAATTGACGCAACTCGCCACTCCCGGCGGGGTGCCAGAATTGACCGCGAGCGGGTTCCTTTCGACCGCTCAACTCCAGATTGCCAGCACTTCGCAATTGGGCGTGCTTAGCGTCGATCCAATTGCCAGCAACTCGCTTTCCGTTTCTGGCACAGGCGCTGCCAAAATCATGCCCGGCACCTCCACGGTTGTGGGCGGCATTAAATCCTCCGCAAGCATCGAAATTGCCGGAGACGGCACCGCAACAGTCGCATCTGCTGGTACTTACTAATCTATGGCATTCCCGATCATACCCAAAAAACGCTCTGGGGCGTCGGGATATCCGACGACGCTTGAGGTTGGAGAGCTTGCCGTTAACACGCTCAACGGCGAGCTGTATCTCGGCGGTGATTCCGCCGTGATGCTCATTAACGGGCCCGTGGCCGCAGGCACTACGGCAACCGAGCACACGGGCGACGGCACTACCACGGCGTTCACTTTTGCCGGTTACAACGGAACTGCGGACGGTGGGTACATCGTCAGCGTGGGCGGCATTGATCAGCCACCGAGCAAGTACTCGATCACCAACACGGCGGGCGGCACTATCACCTTTGTAGAGGCTCCCGTTGCTGGCGAACTAATCAGCATTCGCGCGCTAGTTGCCGGTTCCGGCGGCGGCGGCAGTGGCGACGCAACATCACTTCAGGGTGTTGCCATCTCAACCACAGCGCCGACTAGTGGGCAGGGACTGGTCTACAACGGCACGGACTGGGCTCCTGCTGAGATAAATAACGCTACATCAATTCAAAATAATCCAATTGCAGCAGGTCTTCCGCAAAACGGGAGCTGTTTAGTGTGGGATGGGACAAATTTTCCAAATCAATGGATTCCTTCATTTTTTAGGTTTGGTTCAATTGGAGGAACGCCAAATAATACTGTTACTCCAGTTGCGTGGCAATTTTTTAATCTTGGAAACGAAGGTTATTATATTCCTTTGTATCAATAATTTATGCCTTTAAACTCTCCCATCCTATCCGGCGACATCTCCGGCGGGCTGCACTCGACGAGCGTGGACAAAATCAAGGGCTCCGCAGTCTCCGGCACGGCACCAACTAGCGGGCAGGTGCTGACATGGGACGGCTCGCAATGGGCACCGGCAGCCTCGACGGGCGGCGGTGGCGGTGGAGCGAACGGGCTGACTTATTACCTCAACCAGGGCACCGACGCCGACGCGCCGACAACGAACCTGCCAGGCACTCCTAAACAACTCGGGCGCAGCGCAGATGCAGCGCAGACAACCGCGACGACCGGAAGTCTGACGCCGACAACATGGACGCAGTTTGCTGGGTTTGTGTCCGAGTCCACGCCGCAAGATCCGGGCTCAACTGACATCCCTGCTGGCTTGTGGGACTTTAACATTTGGATGTACGGCGTTGCTGACAACAACCACAGCAACAGCGTCCGCGCAAAAGTCTACAAGTACGACGGCAGCAACGCACCGACGCTACTGGCGACCTCGGCAGCGGTGACTATCGGCGAAGTATCCGCGCTTGTCGGGATCTCTGTGCTCGTGCCAGAGACTGCCATGCTGGTGACTGATCGCATATTTGTGACGCTCGAAGCCTACGCAACCGGCAACGGGCATAGCGTGACGGGCGAGTTTGGCAACAACACGCCGAGCCATGTGCACACATCTCTAGGGCTGGTGGCAGGCACAGGGCTTTGGAAAAATGTGGCTGGCGTGCTGCAATCACCGGCGAGTCTGCTGGTGGATGCGGATGTGGCGGCTGACGCGGCTATTGCGCAGAGCAAGATTAACGGGCTAACTGATGCGCTGGCTGCAAAAGCTAATCAAACGCAAGTTGACATTTACTCAACGGCAGGCGCGTTTACTTGGACAAAACCCACAGGCGCAAAACAAGTTGTAATTGAAATGGTGTCTGGCGGGAATGGCGGTGGGGCTGGAGGCAAAGGCACAAGCGGCACTGCTATTTATGGGGGCACAGGTGGCGGCGCTGGTGGATACAGCCGCACGCAACTAAATGCGGCTGAACTTGCTGACGCACCAACAACTTACAATGTTACAGTCGGCGCAGGAGGGGCAGGTGCAGTGTTTGGGGTGTCCACCGCGCAACTTGGCGGCATCTCTGGTTTTGCCCAAACTGCAACACCTACGGCGTTTTTGGCTCGGTGTAATCCCGGCGGATTGCCGGGACAAAACGGCGGCACTACTGCACCAGCAGCAGGCAGCGGAGGCGCACCCAACAGCAATGCTGGCGGAGGAACTTCAATCAGCGCAACAGCAGCTTCTGGTTCAGGCTCTGCAAACGCTCCGGGTGGCGGCGGTGGCGGCGGTGGCATTTCTGCGGCTCCATCCCCTTTCAACGGTGGAAATGGAGCAGTAAATCCGTTCATCAATTTATTTTCAGCCGCTGGAGGTCAAAGCACCGTTGCAAACGGTGGCAGTGCAACGCCTTCAACTCCAAGATCTGGCGTGCCATCTTTACTGATGAATGGATCTGGTGGAGGAGGAGGTGGAGCTTCAACTTTTGCCAACGGGAGCGGTGGCAACGGCGCAAACGGAAGCGGATACGGCCATGGAGGAGGTGGAGGTGGTGCAACCATCGGCTCCGGCAACGGTGGCAACGGAGGCAACGGGGCACCCGGTTGTGTCATCATCACCACCTATTTCTAATGACGCAACTCCTCGACCTAATCGCCCAGCAGGCAGCCGCGCAGGGGCTCTCCATGGCGCTTACGCTTGCGGGCGTGTGGTATCTTAACGGCAAAATCAAGGAGTGCGAGGCCGACCGCAAAGCGCTCTGGGAACGACTTTTGAACCACCAAAACGACAATGAAACAGACGCTTAAAACCTATGTCCGACAGCCTTCAACTTGGCTGGGACTCGCAAAGCTTGGGGCCGCACTTGGGCTCTATTCAACGGGCATCGGTGGCGCAGTTGGCACTGCTGTCATGGGCATCTTTGGCGTGATCGATGTCATTCGTAACGAGCGCGGGCAAGCACCACTGCAATGACCGTTCTTCCCGTGCCGGTGATCCCGGCGATGCAATCTCGCTACCTTGGCGCGACTCCTCCCGCAGGGCTGCAAGTGCTCGCGAAGATCAAACGCATTTTGCCACCTGCGGGAATTGATGGCGTTGGGCTGCCGTCTGACAAAATCAACCCGTACTCGGGCATCTACGACGAGCAGGGACGGCTTCCGCGCGTGCCGGGACCGGGCACCACATTCTTGGCGCGAGTCTAAACCGCATGGCAAACATCGTCCGCTCGTGGAAGCGGTTTCTTGCCGTCGGGTGCTCGCACGGGCATCACGCGGATCAGGCTTTGCTTGCCAAGGTGCTGGCTTTTAAAAAGCGGTGGAAACCGCATACCACGCTCCATCTGGGCGACGCAATCGACCTTGCATGCCTACGGGCTGGTGCAGCCGGTACTGCGGACGATGCCGTGAACCCAGAGTCCGATTTAAACGACGGGCTCGCGTTCCTTTCAAGACTGGAACCGCAGGTCTACTTTCTCGGCAACCACGAGGCTCGGCTAAACACGCTGATGGAGTCTCCACGCGCCATCGTGGCCGCGCTGGCAGCTCGCGTAATGTCGCAGATTCAGGATCGAGCTCGATCGATGCGGTGCCAGGTTGTGGACTACAATTTTCAGCGAGGCTGGAGGTTGTTCGGTGACGCGCTGTTCGGGCATGGGTATATGGTCAATGAAAACGCCGTTCGGGATCATGCAGAAGCAATCTGCGAAGGCGCAGCAAACAAAGTGGTGATCGCACACCTGCACCGAGTGCAGCAGGCCGAAGGACGCAATAGAGCGCATCCAACTGGGTACTGTGTGGGATGGCTTGGTAACATCGACGAGATGGGCTACGCCGCAAATCGGCGTGCCACTACATCTTGGAGCCGTGGCTTTGCGTGGGGCGAATATTCAGACACAGAGACTGTTATATGGCTCGCAAAAGAGACCAGAGATCAACAATTTCGGCTTCCGGTTTGACGCAATCGGCAATCGCGGCGCTCAAGGCCGAGTTGCTGGGCGAACCTGCACCGGCAGGCTGGTATACTCCCGCGCAACTAGCGAAAATGCTGGAAATACCGCGCTGCAAAGCCGTCCGGTTTGCAATTGCCAAGAAATGGAATAGTGCTCGGTATATGACCACGACTGACGACGGCAAACGAGTGCTGGCAAAGCACTACTTTGTGCAATGACCCAAGACGAAAAGCAGCAATTTATCGAGCGGATGGCTGCCGAAATTGGCGAGCATTTTGATTGCGTCCAGATACTTGCGCATGACTCGGACACCGACACTTATACAACATTTGAAGCAGGCTCTGGCAGCCTTTTTGCGCGGCTGTACCAAGCGATGCGGTTTTCGGAAGAGACTGGAGAAACAGCAGAAACACAAGAAGATGACGACGACGATGAATATCAGCACACGGGGGATTAAGGCACTTATCGGCTGGGAAACGGGCGGGGAGAGTTTGTACGACCGCAATCCTGAATGGCCCGGTGGTGAATCTGGCGTCACGATAGGCATTGGTTGGGACTTGGGGCACACTCCTGTCATCGAAACTACTAGAGCGTGGGCAAAACATCTGGACGCGCAAACCATGGCGGCACTTGTCGGTGTTTCTGGCAGGAAAGGTGAGAACGCCAGGACGATTCTCCCACATGTCCGGCACCTCATCATCCCGTGGTCTGCTGCTCTGGCCGTGTTTGAGGAGACAACGCTCCCGACTTGGTATCTACGCACGCTCCGAGTTTACCCGCAACTCGTGGATCTCCCGGGAGACTGCGCGGCGGCGCTGGTTTCGCTGGTGTTCAACCGTGGACCATCGCTGGTGGGCGACAGGCGCATCGAGATGGCAACCATCCGCGACCTTATGCGCGTGAAAGAGTGGCAGCACATCCCTGACCAGTTGCGTGCAATGAAGCGACTTTGGCCGGAGTCTCGGGGACTGCGGCGACGCAGGGACGAGGAAGCCGATTTGTTTGAAGCCGGGCTTGCAATGCTCGGCGAATAGTTTGGGACTGAGTCCCCGCAGGTGACCGTATGGTGCGCAGGGAGAGCCTGCGACGAGGTTTTGTAGTTTCCCTCCTTGAAACAAAGGCACTTGCGACACTAATTTGACAGCCTAGCAAAGCTCGTTAGGCTGATTGGATGGAGCACGAAAAAACACTTCGCGAGCATTGCCGCGAGATCGGAAGGCTAGGCGGAGCAGTAAAATCCGAAAAAAAAGCAGAGGCAGCGCGCCGGAATGCGTGCCAGCCGCGTCCTAAAGCACGCGAACTCAACGCGTTAAAGCGGGCAAAAAAAATTGCAAAAAATAGCTAGCCAAGCGTGTTTTGCTGCGTATAGTTAAGCCCATGAAAGAAACCTGCGCCTCGGCGCTCTCCACTACGGGCGAACCCAGTTTCGCATTGAACCAAATTGTTCGCGGAATTTTCTGCGGAGTATTTGTGGTGCTCGACCGCAAGTTTGACGCCCATGTAAAGCAATGGCTTTACATCCTCAAAGAAGTTAACCCTGCCAATTTGTCTGAATTGGCACCTGGGCAAATCGCCCTACACGAAGGCGACATTAAATTGTACGCCTAGGCCGAAACGCCCTTCGGGGCGTCCACCCGTGATGCGGGTGCTGACGAGGCCGTCAGAGTGAACCTAAACTGAACTGAACAAATGAGCACTTCCCACTATTCCTCTGGGCCGTATCAAGGCCCGCAAAAACCTCCAACACCGAACCGCCGCAAACGGTCCGTGGCCTACGCCTGCGGGCTTGGCTGCCTTCTGTTGGTTGACATTGTGGCAATCCAGCACGCTGAGTGCTTGGGCGAGGCACTGACTATCGCCGCGCTCATCGTGCTCACAATCGGAGCACTCTGGAAAGGAGACCTGCTATGAGCGGGCAAAACGGAACGATGAACGGCAAGCCGTGCTGGTCACCAGCAACGCGCACTAGTTACGGAATGCGGAACTGGACTTCGCAGGAAGTGGCAAAGGCGCAGTTGCTGGACCTGCCGCGCCTCATTCAAAGCGCGATTGCGAAGGGGCTGGTCAAATTACCGGAACCGGAACCTGAACCGGAAACGCACGAACAACTGCTGGCATCATTTCCGGCCGCCGTGGATGCTGCCATAAAAGCCGGACTCATCCAGCGACCCGAGCCGGTGGTTGTGCAACCGAAGCCGAAGCTGACCTACACGGGGCCAATGACGAAGCCGTGCAAGTGCGGTGCAGTCATCCACATCAACCTGACCGCATGCCGGGCTTGCCGGATTGCTGATCGCCCTAAGCAGCCGTGCGCGCACTGCGGCACTATGTTCCAGCGCGCGAACAAGGAGATCTGCTGCACTCGGGAGTGCGGGCGCAGGTATCAGGCAAAGCAGGTTACCGAGGCGGCATTGCGTCGGCAGCCAAGGCCGCCGCAGATTTGCACCGTTTGTGGCGTAGAGTTTCCGTGGCGGTACACGCGCACAAAATTGCCAGCCAAGACATGCACGGCACCGTGCACAAAAGAAGCAGCGCGTCGGAAAATGCGCGAGCTGGGAAAGAACAGGAAGAAAAACTGAACCGAACTGAAAGAATGAACTACGACGACTACATTTTAACAAAGCAAAAGACCGTGCGGGATGCCGGTTTTGAACCTCTGCCAATCATCGCTCCACTGTTTGACTGGCAAGCGCACATCGTGCGTTGGGCGGTCAGGAAGGGCCGTTGTGCACTGTTTGAAGACTGTGGCCTTGGCAAGACTGCTCAGCAGCTTGAATGGGCGAGCCAGGTAGTGCGGCACACTGGCGGCAGCGTGCTTATTCTTACGCCACTTTCTGTGGCGCAGCAAACGGCAAAAGAGGGAACGAAGTTTGGAATCCCGGTTTCCGTTGTCGAATCGCAGGACGAAATCGCTGCGCCAGGCATTTATGTGACGAATTACGAAAAGCTCGAAAAGTTTGACGCGGACCATTTCGCAGGCGTCGTGTTAGACGAGTCTTCAATTCTGAAAAACTTCATGGGCAAAACTCGAATTGCGCTCACGAAGGCTTTTGAAAACACACCGTACAAGCTCGCCTGCACCGCGACACCTGCGCCTAACGACTACATGGAGTTTGGGCAGCACTGTGAGTTTCTAAACGCAATGCCATCAAACGAGATGCTGTGTCGCTGGTTTATTAACGACACGATGAACTTTGGCAGTTACCGCCTCAAAGGGCACGCCGAGCGTGATTTTTGGGACTGGGTGGGAACCTGGGCGGCGTGCGTCGCTACGCCGGAAGACCTAGGTTTTGACGGTAAAAATTACATTTTGCCTAGGCTGAACTTGCAACAAATCGTGGTTGACGTTGACGACGTCGAAGGCGCTAGCGAAGGCGAGTTGTTTCGTACGCCGGAAATGAATGCCACGACAATACACAAAGAGATGCGTTTTTCCTGCGCCGCTCGGGCAAAAGCGGCAGCGGCGCTGGTGCAGTCGAACGAAGAACCGTGGATTGTTTGGTGCAACACCAATTACGAGGCCGACGAATTGCATCGCCTAATCCCGGAAGCGGTAGAGGTGCGAGGATCCGATCCAAGCGAGCTTAAAACCAAAAAGCTCGACGCATTTCAAACTGGAGCGGCTCGCGTGATTATTTCCAAGCCGTCAATTTGTGGCTTTGGCCTGAACTGGCAACACTGCCGCAACATCGCGTTTGTCGGGCTTTCGTACTCGTTCGAGGACTTTTACCAAGCTCTGCGGCGAAGCTATCGGTTTGGGCAAACAAAGGAAGTCAACGCATACATAATCAGCGGCAAAAACGAATCGCAAATTATCTCAACTGTGCAGTCCAAAATGGACGCTCACCGAAAAATGCAAAAACGCATGAAGCATGCAAGCAAGGCGCTCAGGAACGAATCAGAAAAGAAACTCAAAATGAATGAAACCATCGAAGCGTACACCGGGACCGGATTCACCGTGTACAACGGCGATTGCGTCCGCGTCGCAAAACAACTGGAAAATGAGTCAATCGACTTTTCGATTTACTCTCCTCCCTTTGCAAATTTGTACATTTACTCGGACGATGTACAGGACATGGGGAATTGCAAAGACGACGACGAATTTTTCAAGCAGTACAAATTCCTCATTGCTGAAAAATATCGCATTACAAAACCGGGATGTCTCTCGGCGGTGCATTGCAAAAATTTAGTCAATTACGCCAACCGCGACGGGATGGCTGGCCTGCGCGACTTTCGGGGAGAAATCATTCGCGCTCACGTTGAGCTTGGGTGGGCGTATCACTCCGAGATTACAATTTGGAAAGACCCAGTGATTGAGATGCAGCGCACAAAAGCGCAAGGACTGCTTTACAAACAGCTTCGTCAAAACTCGAAGTACACGCGAATGGGGATGGCGGAGTATCTTATCATTTTTCGCAAGTGGGGCGAAAAGATGAACGAAAACCCGGTGACTCGCACCAAGGAAGAATTTCCGCTGGATCAATGGCAAGAATGGGCTTCTCCAGTGTGGATGGACATTAATCAGACTCGGGTACTCAATGGTAAAATTGCTAGGGAAGATCAGGACGAAAAACACATTTGCCCGTTGCAGCTGGATGTGATTGAACGCGCCATTACGCTCTGGAGCAACAAGGGAGACCTTGTTTACTCGCCGTTTACCGGCATCGGTTCTGAAGGATACGGCGCTCTGACCTTAGGCAGGCGTTTTGTTGGCTCGGA
>Ga0315909_10009114_pt1 | contig 10772 bp, 9 predicted proteins | sample LakEriMetagenome_11_FD_203527 | JGI IMG/M metagenome (GOLD analysis project Ga0315909, IMG submission 203527) | Freshwater fungal communities from buoy surface, Lake Erie, Ohio, United States - Buoy 2 MA125 | ecosystem: Environmental > Aquatic > Freshwater > Lake | place: USA: Lake Erie, Ohio...
AGTTCAGCTTGTAATCGAGCTCGTTCGCCAGCATCAACAGTTTTTTCAATGCTTTCCTGCAGATCTTCTAGGGCAGGACCAATGTCCACCAGACGTTTTTTACCGGTATCTAGTTCTCGGTTGAGTTTGTCAAGTTTTTCCTTGGCGCTTTTATTACGATCAATCAGATCTTCAAACGCATCAGCCAATTGCTTGGTGGTGTTTACAGTGCTTTTGGTCGCAGCTTCACGTGCTTCAGTTTCGCGACGTATGCTTTCTTCGTTATTATCTGCCATGGTTTTCTACCGGTAAATATGTGTACATTCAACTATATTTATGGGATAAAAAACATGGATCAAAAACCAGCAAACCCGTTGTCCAAACATTTTAGACAGCCAGCAATTTACATGAAATTGCCCAGCGAAGGCAAATTTTGGCCCGAAGGCACGCTAGAATTACCTGCATCCGGGGAAATACCCGTGTATCCAATGACAGCCCGAGACGAAATTACCATACGCACCCCCGATGCCTTGCTCAACGGACAAGGTGTGGTTGATGTAATACACAGTTGTTGTCCCAACATCAAAGATGCCTGGCGCATGCCCAGCATAGATGCCGATGCAGTATTGCTCAACATCAGGATAGCCAGCTACGGAAATCAAATGGATCTCGATACTGTTTGCCCTGAGTGCCGGGAAGAAAGCAGTTTTGCCATGGATTTGGGAAATTTGGTAGGTACCTTGGTCTGCCCCGACTACAACACAAGAATTGAGGTAGATGGTCTAAGTATCAAAATACGCCCACAGAGTTATCAACAGGTCAATTATGCCAATCAGATCACTTTCACTGAACAACAGATCCTACGCACAGTCAACGACGACAACATCTCCGACGATGATAAAAAAGCCACTACAGATACATATCTGCAACGCCTGATCGATCTCAACATCGAAATCTGTGTCAACAGCACCGAAAGTATTACCACCGAAGACGGCACACAGGTTGCAGAAAACGGATTTATCAAGGAATTTTATAATCAAGCAGATTTCAAAATCATGCGGCAGATACAAGACCGACTCAAGGAGTTGGGCACTGCAGCTGAGCTCAAACCCATCAAGTTTGCTTGTCGCGGTTGTCAGAAAGAATACGACGTGCCGGTCACCTTTGACTACGCTAATTTTTTCGCCTAAGGCTTTTGGCTCTGGACCGTGAGCAGGTGGTCCAATATTTGGAAACATTGGACAAAGAGACAAAAGCCGTAAAAAGAGAGGCTCTGAGATTTTGCTGGTACATGCGTGGTGGACTCAGCTATGAAGAAGCTATCATGTTGAGCCAAACTGAAAGACAGATCATTGGTGACATAATCAAAGACAACATGGAAACTACCAAAGAGTCTGGCATGCCATTCTTCTAAGACTAACTTCGTTAGTCTGTTGTTTTCGCTATCGCTCAACAACATTTTTTATTTGTTTGTTTTTCGTATCATCCAGATTATGTGGTCACAATTCACCGTATGCACGGTGAAAATATGATTGCATCATCCGAGTGACAGCAGTCATTTATCATAAAGAGATTGTAGTTTCCTACGCAGAGGCGGTTGACCGGTACCCCTTACTCTAGCTTCACATATCAACGGAACCCTAGTAACCCGATGATAAATCCAAGTCCTATGAGCATGAGTTGTGTCTTTTTCAACAGAGCTCAAACCATTTATGCCTTAAGTTAGCATTGCCTTGCACACACAAGATCGTCCGGACCGGGTATCTCACCGTTCCTCCTTGCGAGTCGATCTGCCTCGACCAAACAGAGTGCGAATAATATATAAAAGTGTTATTATTGTTAAAACAGTCAGACTTGGTGTCTAGGGATTAAATCTTGTTGATAATGTGTGAGCCATGTACACGGACCTGTATGTGTCCGTTATAATAATCGTCGGTTTCTAAAACTCTGCGAGCAAATTGTTCTCTCGCTTCAATGTAACTACATTCAGATTTGCTTTTACAGTAGTATAGTATCTCTCTTGTAAAATTGTCAACACCTAGTGTTGTCACATCTGCTGTTAATTCTGGACTGGAACCATAATATGTTTGCCAATCTGATTCTATCTTGCCTCTAATCTTTTTTCGTTTCTTTTTGCCATTTTTTAGTTTAATCACTCGATACGTGGTTCGACTAAATTTTGCAAGTTTTTTACCAATATACTTCCTGCCAGTCAGTTTATTTGTTATCAAATAAACAAAACCAACACAATCTTCGGGCAAAGAATCTACTAGAGTGTTTTCGAATAGCCATGACATGCATAACTAATTATCTTTTATCAGCAAAAACACGCCACAGTCTTGAAATTACACAATCTCTACATCTGTGTTGTAACTAGTAAAGCCATTTTCTTTGACCACGTGCAAGGTATTGTTTACACGTCCGGCCAGCTCATCCTTGTGCGAAACCAACCAAATACTCTTGTTGCTTTCGCGACTCATCTTTTTCAGGATAGCCAGGGCGTTTTCCACGCCTGAACTATCCATACCGCTGTCAACCAGCTCGTCGATAAACAACAAGTTGATAGGTTGATATAAACTTTCCCAAACATCTCTAAAGCTCCAGCTCAAGGATAAAATCAAGCGGTTGCGTTCTCCACGAGATAAGTTGTCAAAGTCTAAATCTCTTCCCAATTCCGTGATGCTTACGCTAAGATCATTGTTGAACTTAACGGTGTGTGGTAAGCCAATACGGTCCAGGTACTGTCCCAAGCGGGCATTTAAATAACTTAGGTTCTGATCAATAATACGTTTACGAATAAAACTATCTTTGTTGGTCAGCAATTTTAACAAGAACTCTTGGTGCTCTCGCAGATTGGTCAGTTCGTTCATGGCATCATAACTGATTTCTTCCACGCCTTTTTCCTGCATTTCTGCTATTTGTTCAGTGTAAGGATCTTGTTCGGCCTGTTTCAATGCCAGCTGTTTTTCCAAATTGGTCACTGTGGCCTGATGATGTATAGCATCGGACTCTGTGGAATAAAACGTTTTGGGCTTCACGCCCAGGTTGCCCAGCCCATCGTGAGCCGACTGTAGTTCAGCCAGGAGGGCAGCATGCGATTCCTGATTTGATTTTGCTGCTTCCAGTTCTCTCTGCTTTGATCCCAACACCTGTTGGTGCTTTTCGTCATGGAACTCTTGTCCGCAAGTGGAGCACGTATGATTTTCCAACGAAATGATATCCTTTGATAAGCGTTCAATGGTTTTCTCCTCACGGCCCAGGTCCAGTTTCGTGCGACCGATCGCCGTTGAAAGCTCATTGAGGTCCTTGCGGAGTTGATCCCACGTTGCAAGATCTTTGTGTGCCTGTATCTCGGCCTCGATATCAATTTTCTGTAGTTCTTGGAGTCCCGCCTGTATTTTTGCTGTCTCCTCTGCATGTTTGGTCACCCATAGTGTTTGTCTGCGTTTTAGACTTTCAATTTGTTCTTGAATTCTTGTATTGGCGTCACTTACAGCCTTGATGCGAAACTCTTCTTTGGTTATGGCATCTTTGGTGGTTTTATTTGCTTCTTTGAGTCGATCTGCTTTTTCACTCAACAAGGTAATGCCCAGCAGTTGTTCAATGATACTACGTTGATCATTGGCCTTGAGTGCTAGGAATGGTTCTGTATAGGTGTTGAGAGCCACAATGTGTTTGAACATGTCGTGACTCATGCCCAGCATGCGTTCTATTTCGGCCTGTGTTTCTCTTGAGTCACCCTGTGCATCATCGGTGATTTCTTGTTCGGTGTCGCCAACAAAGAACTTCATCACATTGGGTTTACGACCGCGTTCGATACGGTAAGTGATGCCATCTTTTTCAAAGTCAATGGTAACCATCATGTTCTTTTGATTGGCTTTGTTGATCAGGTTGTCTTTCTTGATGTTGGTCAAGGCCGTGCCGTAAAGAGCATAGCTAAGAGCATTGATTATGGTGGTTTTGCCTGTGCCGTTTCTGGCACCCGAGTCATCACCACCTAGATCTAAGTTTTCTCCTAGGACAAGTGTCAGGTCCTTGCGATCAAAGTCCACGGCTTGTGTGGTGTTGCCTACACTCATGAAATTTTTAACAGTTAGGTCTTTTATTTTAAATGACATTATAGATTTCTATAGATATCCAACAGGAGATTTTTATTAAACTGTTCGCTTTCGATCGAATTCAATTGACCAAACACAATTTGATCTACCGATTCAAACGCAATATTGCCTTGTATTTCGTATTCGGTCAAGTCTGTGACCTTGGCCGGTATCAGAGTAATTTCACGCAGTTTATAAGTGTCGATAAAGGTTTCTTTGATAAACGTGGCTTCCTCGTAACTGATGTCAATGTCCAGGTTAACCCGCACATGCATATTGGGTTTCAGCATGACTTCGGTGTGTTTGAGTACATCGCTGAGTTGGAACACACGATATATGGGTTGTTCGGGCCAGGCATGATACACAGGATCTTTGTCCCACTCCAAGATCATGAGTCCACGGTCATCGTCTCCAGCATCAGCATAGTTGTGCGGGAAACAGTTGCCCAGGTAAGTGACATTGCCCTTGGTCTGTCGTTTGTGGAAGTGTCCTGAGAACACATGTTCAAAGCCGGACAAGTCGGACTTAGGATCTACTTCGCCGTGATCAGGCATGGCCACCATGGCATTCATGAGATACCCGGGCAGTTCAAAATGCCCAAACATGTACTTGCCCTTTAGTTTTTTAAGACGTTTAAAATCGTCTCCTACCAACCATGGTGCAATAGTAACGTCGCCACTGGTAAACCAGTCGTTGCAAATATGGATTCTAGATAAGTGTCTTGCCCATTCAACGCTTTGCACATCACGCTTGTCACGATAATACAGATCATGGTTGCCGGGAATAAAGTAAGTCTGTTCAAAATTCTCATTGAGATGCTCCAGGGCTCTTAGGCTGTAGTTGAGTGTGACAATGTTGATTGATGCACGATTGTTGTGCCAATCACCCAGGAACATGGCAGTTTCGCAACCTTGTTCTCGGGCCTTGGCTGTGGCCCATTTTACAAAATTAAGACAGTCTTCGTTGTGTAGTTGGCTGTTGCTTTTGAGTCCAAAGTGTATGTCTGTGAACACAGCAGCCTTTTTAAAAAGGTTGGTCATAGTGTCAAGTATACAGGATTATGCCGGTGATATCAACTGAGTATTTGCTCAATCGTCGTAGCCGCCATCACCGCCGCCGGTGCTGATTTTCATGCCCTGGCGTGTGTAACTGGGAGTCAGGTTGTTCATTTCCAAGATGTCATCACGCAGATTCTGATTGCGTTTTTCAATGTTGAGCACACGAGTAAACGAATTGGTTATGGCAGCAGTATAATAAGCAAATGGATTTTGACTCTTGGCCTCATCAAACTGTAGACCAATCTGGCTCAGTTGTAATAGTGCTTGACTACGCATTTCGTCGTTGTAGGTGTAGCCACGCCAGTTACTGCGTGTGGCATAGCGTTCGCATAACTTGATAAACATGTTGGCCAATTTGGGAGTCATCTTGCCATGGTCGCGATTGAATGCGCCTTTGACCAAGTCTCCCTTCCAGTGGCTCTTGCCCACGCACACAGGTTCCCCTTCTTCATCGACTCGAAAGTGCTGAAACGGAGGAAAATTGCATTTGACATATTTGGTGTTGCCGGCCAAGTCCAAGTCATCGTCGTCGTATTCCGAATGTGGAATAGCACCTTCTTCCTCTTCCAGAGCCTTGATAGCGGCCTTGCGGCTTTTGGCATCATCAACGGGAATGTGATCCCAGGTCATGACTCTGAATACCACGTCGGTATCGGGAACATCTTTGAGTTTGATTTCAAACTCGTCTAATTTGCGTTTGACACCATCCACTGTGGCTGCTTCGTGTGCCAATTTGGCCAGGCGTTCAGCTCGATTACGTCGGCCTTGCATGATATTCTTTTTGTTTATTTTGCTCACATCGGGCAAGATGATGTCATAGTCGGCATCCAGTGGATTAGGGTATGAACAGTAGGTTGTCTTGCTTTTGTGTATTTCTTTGAGAATGTCTTTGTTGTTGAGATAATTATGGCGCACCTTTATTTCCTTTAAAGTTAGCACATACTAACATATTTAATTTGACTGTGTCAACCTAATTTTGAAAAACTAAAAACATTATCTACGCCGTTAATGATGTCAATAAATACTGTATAACACAGGAAATCACATGCCAGTTTTGTCCAACGCACAATTACCAGGAAGTCCACTCAACGGCTCACAGCAGTCGTTTGGTTCACAACTGGGGCAAAGCATCAGCAACGGTTTGACTGGTGCTGTGGGTCTGGCACCCAATGGCATGAGCACACGTCAAAGCACAGCAGACATGTTCAGATACAGTTCAAGAACAGTGGGCCCTGCACCCAGATTTGTTTTTCCATCTTTCCCCAATGCCAGTTCAGATTGGCGTGTGCGAGTAAGCCTGGCTCCCAACAGCAAGTATTTTTACAATGACCCACAGGGAAATGCACTCATGAGTCCACTGGTCACTGAAAGCGGTGGTGGCTCAGACAACCCCATTGGGGCGGCTTTGGGACAAATAACCGGTCTGGGCGGAACCAAACGCATAGGTGTGGTATTTCCCTATACTCCCACAATCACTGTGCAACACACAGCCAGCTACACTCCACAAAAATTAACGCACAGCAACTACACCCAGTATTTTTATGACAATAGCGAAGTGTCGGCAATCACTCTGACCTCAGACTTTACAGTACAAAATGTCAACGAAGGTCAATACCTGTTGGCTGCAATATATTTCTTCCGCAGTTGTACCAAGATGTTTTTTGGTTATGGTCCAGCCGCCGGTAACCCTCCTCCCATTGTGTACCTCAATGGTTATGGTCAATACTACCTGCCCAATGTGCCTTGTGTGGTCACCAGTTTCAGTCATACCATGCCTGCAGATGTAGACTATGTAGATATTCCTGAGCCCAGCGTTACCCGAGGCAGCCAAGGACTCAATCCCAGGCTCAACAGCACACGCTTGCCAACCACCAGCCAGATGAGTCTGACCTTGCAACCAGTGTACAGCAGATTGGCACAAAGCCAAGGATTCAGCCTGGAAGATTTTGCTCGTGGTAGTCTGATCAATCGTGTGGGAGCCGCAGGGCCAGCTTCGGGCTTTGGTGCTACCCAACCCACTAAGTACGTGAATAACAACATCAAGAACGGCGGATTCCTATAATGGCATACTCACGCACCAGTCCATATTCAGGCACACAAACCTGGGGAAAGTTTCTTGACGTATGGCCAGGAAAAACCATCAGCGGCCATGTCACAGATGCCATATATCAAATTGATCAGATCTATCAATTCCGTCCTGACCTCCTGGCCAACGACCTGTATCAAGACAGTAGTCTATGGTGGGTATTTGCTGTACGCAATCCCGATGTGTTACGAGATCCTTTGCTAAATTTCATCGCCGGCACCATAATATATGTTCCTACCAAGGCAGTGGTTCAACAACAACTAGGCATTTGACAATGGCCATCAAGTATCCAGCTGCAAACGAAGTGACGCCAAACCCTCTTCACAAGTATGCATCATACACTTACTCGTGGAGTTTGTGGTGGCTGAATGTGACTGACTATAACAGGCTCATGGATTCCAAGGATGCCACAGATGCCATGACATGGATGCCAACCAATCCTCGCAGTTTTGTTGTGGCCCAGGACGGCGGAGTGTATCCCGAACGCAGGCAACCGGGTACCCTGAAATTGAATTATCACATACAAACTGTACAGTTCGACTCGGTAATCGCACCAAACAAAAACTCTAAAAGCAGCAACATGATCAAAGGATCAATGACCATATTAGAACCCTATGGTGTGACCTTGATTGACACACTGATTGCTGCTTCCTGGGATGGAAAAACCTATCAAAATTATTGTGAAAATCCCTATATGTTGCAGTTGGAGTTCAAAGGATACGACGACAATGGCGAAGAAATCCCCAAGGGCGAAAGCGATGTGACCACGTACACCAAGCGATTTCCTATCAGGTTGCTGACCATGAAAGTTGAAGTGACCACACGCGGCACCGAGTACAAGATAGATTTTGTTCCTTCTGGAGGACATGTGTTACAGTCCACAGAGTTATCTACCACGCCCGAGGTGTTCAACATCACCGCAGGCACAGTCCGGGAATTTTTCAAAGAGTTAGAAGAAAAGTTTTTAAATTTTCAAGTCGGCTTGATCACCAACAACAAGGCCACTCAGGGCGACGGATTCTTTTTTAAAATAGATCCTGTAATTGCCGAAAGCAAGATAGTAAATGAAACCAAGGTGTCCTTGGCCAAAGCTAATCCCAAGGTCAAAGACATACAATTAAACAAATCTAATTTTACCATACCTCGTGGCACGCCCATATTGGATATCATAACCAAGGTCATGGCACACAGTGATTTTCTCATAAAAGAACAACTGCGATTAGAAGCCAATGCCTATGAAAATCCTGCCAGCGTAGATCAAACCGGCATCTTCAACGCTATCAAAACCACAACCAAGATCGAATACGGTGGAATTGATATCAATGGCAACCGACAAGGTCCAGACATAGACGTGCGGACCAATCGTTATCCCAAAATTGTCACTTACAACATTCAACAATACGCCATGTGGTCGGTACGACGCCCAGAAGTGCCTACCTTGTACACAGACACTATTCCTTACACATCAAAATATTACAATTATCTGTATACCGGGTTGAATACCGACATCATTGATCTCAAAATAAATTTTGACAGCACCTACTATACTGCAATCATGGCATTTACATCAGCCAAGGCCGCCGAAGACAGCACCGAGGACACAGAATACGAGCAACTACGAAATACAGGGCGAGATGTTGTGGGTCTGAATCCAGCAATTATTTCCAAGATACATCCACAGCTGGCCAGCATACCTACTATTACACCTGTAAAATACAGATACATAGTGGGTGATAGATCCGTGACTTCGGGCATGAACGTGATTGATAGACCGGCAGCACAGTCGGCCGCCGATGTGTTAAAAAGTATATATACTGCACAAAATCAAGAAATGCTGGCCTTGCAGTTGACCATAGTGGGTGACCCAACTTTGATCAAACAGGACGATTGGTTGTACATACCCGATCCTGAATCAGCATCAGACTTCAACAACTGGAGCATCTCTGCCTCGACTTATGCTCGGCGCAATGGACATTATCCCATGGATCGCGGCGAAGTGATCGTGCGAGTCAACATAAATTCTCCAGTGGACATGGACATAGACTTGGAAAATCAAGGCCTGGCATATCCACAACCACAATACAGCCCAAGCCTGTTCAGTGGACAATACAAGATACTGACTGTGAACAATCGATTTGCCAATGGTAAATTTGAACAGGTGTTGAGTCTGGTGCGAATCACGAACGATGAAGCACCCACAGCCTACAGTCAAGCTGCCAACACTGGAAATCGCAGAACAGATGGACCAGTTGAATTGGGCTATAACAACGATCAGGATCTAGTGCCAACCAATCCCACCAATCCCCTTGGTGACTATGATCCTGACAATGTCAGCAACGAACCTTTGCCCATAGACACCAGCATACCTCCGGGAACCACACTGATATTGAATCCCAGTTCAGATGCACCCTGGACTGTGGAAGTCAACGGTGATCCAAGACAATAAAGGAATCAACTAGCACATGGCAACAGATCAAATAAGAAAATCAGGGCCCGATCCAACCTCGGTCTTAGACAGCAAGACATCATCATTGACACCGGGCCCATTCGAAGCCATAGTGGTATCGCATGTGGAAGGCAACAGGATGGGGCAGTTGCGAGTCAAGATCACCGAAGACACTGGCCGAATCACGCCGGCTACAACCGACGACACAGTGGTAGCCAGCTATTGCAGCCCATTTTATGGAACCACCTACGGCACTGATGCACAAAATCAACAGTTGCCTGACGGACCATTTACAGTGGGACAAAGTTATGGCATGTGGATGGTTCCGCCCGATATTGGCAACAAGGTCTTGGTTATTTGCACTCCCAGCGGTACCTGGTACTGGATTGGTTGCATCTATGACTCCAGCAGCCATCACATGGTTCCTGGTCTTGGTCGAGCCATTGGCGGCAAGAACTTCACAAGGACTCCCACATCTATAACAGCCAGCGGTAGCAGCGTGTTGCCGGTGGTAGAATACAGCACCAAAGAACCCACGGCCTTTGATGCCGACGGACTCACCAACACACCCCGATATCCACATGAGTTCCAATCTCAACTGTTGGTCAGACAAGGTCTAGACAGAGATCCCATACGTGGTGCTATCAGTAGCAGCAGCCTACGAGAAGCACCCAGCAACGTATACGGTATCAGCACACCCGGCAGAAAAATATCCAAAGGCGATCAAGTTGCTGGTGCTCCACAGGTTGTAATTGCCAGAACAGGTGGACATCAGTTTGTCATGGACGACGGCGATGCTGACGGCAAAGACCAACTCATGCGACTACGCACCGCCGGCGGGCATCAAATACTCATGAACGACTCCGAGCAGGTGTTGTATATTGCATCTGCATCAGGCAATCAATGGATGGAATTCAGTAACAATGGTCAGATCAATGTGTATGCTGGAGCTGGATTTAATCTACGCACACAAGGTGTGCTAAATCTTCACAGTGATGTGTTGTTGAACCTTAGTGCACCAAATATCAAAATGACCGCGGTGGGCAATGATAAATCTCCTCTGGGATCCATCAGCATGGCCACATCAGGAAACTTCAGTGCTTCAG
>Ga0315909_10009115_pt1 | contig 10771 bp, 11 predicted proteins | sample LakEriMetagenome_11_FD_203527 | JGI IMG/M metagenome (GOLD analysis project Ga0315909, IMG submission 203527) | Freshwater fungal communities from buoy surface, Lake Erie, Ohio, United States - Buoy 2 MA125 | ecosystem: Environmental > Aquatic > Freshwater > Lake | place: USA: Lake Erie, Ohio...
TAGATTTAGATCCTGCAAGGAATACATTAAAGGAAACATCAAGGACAGCTAGATTTGCAAGACCAGAGTATAAAGCAATGATAGATATCTTTTACAAGCATGGGTTTGTTTCTCTAGGACGGGAGAAAAACTATGACTGGATGCACTTTGAAATTAAAGAATAAAGTTATGATAGTAAGAAACAACTGGAAAGTAAAGAACAAACAGTGGGATAAGTTTCAACTTAGACTAAGAATAGGTAGAATAGATTTCCTTACTATAGAAATAGATATATCAAGAGAGTTCTATATGTTTACTCTTTTAAACTTCTCAATTAAAAATAGGTAAGACTTAAACTATGACTTTAACCCAACTGGTCTAACTAGTTGGGTTTTTTATTTTTAAATAAATCAAGTTTAAACTTTTATTGTATATTTGTTGTAAACTTAAAATATAGAAGTATGGAAAACCAACAACAAGAAATGAATCTTACCCCTGAAGAATTAGCAGCTAGAAAAGAAGAAATGCTACAATTTTATACAGAGTCTCTTCCTTATCTAGAAGCACAGTTCAAGTATGAAGAAATGCTGATGAAACTAGATGAAGTAAGGTTTAAGAGAACAAGTATTCAAATGCAGTTTGCAATGATGGCTCAAGCTCAACAAGAAGAAGAGTCAGAACTAGATTCTGACTTTGATGTAGATAAAACTCCGGATATTCCTACACAAGGGAGAAAACTTAAGAAATCATAATCATGGCCTTAGTCAATCAAGTGCAAAAACGTGTAAAGATGACTAAGTGGGATGCAGTAAAATTTCAGATACTAACTCATTGTTATATTAATCGTATAACAATGAGTGAATCTGATCTTAACTGTCTTACTTTACTCAGTTTTAATCAACCAATAGGCTTGACTGATTTTTGCTATGATGCCTCTTCTGAAGAGTCATGGATATTTAAATCCCCACAGACTGTTAGGAACTCTATTAATAAAGCTGAGAAAAACAAACTTGTTATTAAAGATGCATCTAATAAAAAACAAATCATGCTTAATCCAAATCTAAAAATACAAACAGAAGGAAGTATTTTACTTGATTATAAATTCTTAGGACATGATACCCAAAAAACCGAAGGAAATAATTAGACAAACTGCAGAAGAACTTGACATTCCTCAACTTATAGTTGATGATATTGTAAGTTCTTATTATAAGTCTTTAAGAAAACATTTATCTAGTATGGATAACTTAAATATAACAGTACCAGGTTTAGGTAGATTTATTGTTAAACATTCTGGAGTAAATAAAGCTATAAAGAAATATGAAAGCATGAACAAAAATATGACTGATAATTTTCATAATTATCATAATAAAAGAATTGTTCTTGAACGCTTAGAAAAATTATATCAAGTAAAAGAAAAAATAAAAAAATTCCTTGAGACTAAAAAACAATTTAAAGACTTAAAGTATGGGAAATACATTAAAGCAGATATGGGAAAACCGGAAGCAGATTCTTGAGGGAATAACTAATTCAGTTATCAGAGACGAATTTGTAGAAGATGTTGCTAGAGTAAGAAGAGAAATGTGTGACCAGTGTCCTAGTAAAGGAGATAAATGCGTAATGCCGGGGACGGCACCGTGTTGTAATGAATGTGGATGCTCTTTAACTTTTAAAACTAGATCACTATCATCAGAGTGTCCAGTTGGTAAATGGAATGCTCTGATGACTGAAGAACAAGAAGATGAATTAGATAAATTATGAGTATAACATTTAATGCTGCAGATCATAGCTACAAAAGCATTGAGGCGGATGATATAAACTGGATAAGTGTTACATCACTTGTTTCTAATCTTAAAGAACCTTTTGATGCAGAAGCTATTGCAAATAAGGTTACTAAGTCTAAGAGATCTAAATGGTATGGTATTCCTCCAGAAAAAATCCTTGAGCTATGGCAGGCTGAGTCAGACAGAGCTGTAACATTAGGTACATTCTATCATAATCAGAGAGAGTCAGATATATGTTCTTTATCTTCTATAGAAAAAGAAGGTATACCAATTCCTGTATACACACCTATTGAGGAGAATCATATAAAAATGGCTCCGTCTCAAAGACTTACAGATGGAATATACCCTGAACACATGGTGTATCTAAAGTCTGCCGGTATATGTGGTCAGTCTGACTTAGTTGAAGTAGTTAATGGTAGAGTACATATAATAGATTATAAGACTAATAAAGAGATTAAGACAGAATCATTTAAAGACTGGGAAGGTATTTCAAAGAAAATGCTAGCCCCTGTAAACAACCTTGATGATTGTAACTTTAATCATTATTCACTACAGCTTAGTATTTATATGTATATTATACTAAAGCATAACCCTAAATTGCAACCAGGAGATATATACATACATCATATACTCTTTGAAGAAGAGGGTAAAGATGAGTACGGCTATCCTATTACAAAGTATTCTATTGAAGGAGATCCTATTGTAAAGGAGGTTATACAAATGAAGGTACCATACCTTAAGGATGAAGTTATATCTATTATCAACTGGTTATATGATAACCGACACAAACTAATAAAAAAATAACCATGAGATTTTATAAGATTGAAACCAATCACTTAAATAACCCAGCTTGGTTTAGTTATGAAGAAATTAAAGCTGTTAAAATATTTAAATACAAAAAAAATGTATTTTGTTATTTTAAAAAAAACAGTACTCAGTATAATGGGTATATAGTATGTAAAGACAGCCATGTTATTCGCACAGCATATCTTGCATCTGGATTTTGGGATGGTCTAAGAAACTTATTTGGTATATCAAAAAAAACAAAAAAAGAAAACTTACCTTTCTAAATTAAAAAAAATGATAGCAAGACTATTTGATGTACAAAACGGAGTAGTAATTCCTACTGAACATTGTTATACACTAAAGTCACTAAAGGATATAATGGACAACTATCCGGATCAGTATTTAAAGATATACCAGTATCTATTCTATATGACCTGTCCTAATCCAGATATGAACCCATTCTTTAATGTACCTCACATGGACAAAGAAGATATCATTCTTAAAGAGATAGAAGCAGAATTTTCTGTAGAAGATGATGATATCTTTACTGCACTTAAAGCATGTGAAAGAATGTATGAAACTCCTACCTCACGCGCGTATGAGGGTATGCAGAAGGCCCTTGATAGAATATCCAGATATCTTGCTACTGCACAGATCACAGATGGTAAGGACGGTAATATAGCACAAATCAGAGCACTAGCTAAAGACTTTGATGGAATTAGACAATCTTTTAAAGGAGTGTATAAAGATCTTCAGGAAGAGCAGCAGAGCAAAGTAAGAGGTGGTCAGGGTCTAGCATATGACATGTAATGGAAGCATTCTGGGAAAACATACCGACTTGGGATAATGGTACTTGGACTAGTACATCTTTTAAGAGTAGAGAAGACTTTAGAATTTTTCTACTTACTATTTTTAAAGAACCGGGTCAGTATAATTTTAATCAAGATTCTACTAAGATATTTAATGAGCAAGCTCAAATATTTAAGTCTGAAAAAGTATACTGTACAGCACCATTTAAATCTAAAGACTTTCTAGCTTACTGGGATGATCAAAAAACAAAATGCCGTAATGGTGTATTAGTAAAGTCAGGTAAAGAAACTTGGTACCTTGCAAGAGAGTATTACATGTGGTTAAACTTCCTGCCTATCTTCAACAAAGAAATCCAAGCATTTGGATTTGCTGATATCCGTGATGCCCAATATCATATGGCCTTATATGAACAGCTAGCAGAATTACACTATAAGCATGCTGCTATTCTTAAGAAACGTCAGATAGCTTCTTCTTATTATCATGCTGGTAAACTCCTGAACCAACAATGGTTTGAGGCTGGTGTTACACTTAAGATGGGTGCATCACTAAAAGACTACATCAATGAGAAAGGTACATGGAAATTCTTAAATGAATATGCAGCTTTCTTAAATGAACATACTGCATGGTACCGTCCTATGTCACCAGACAAGGTAATGATGTGGCAGCAAAAGATTGAGATTAGAAAAGGAAACCGTAAAGCAGAAGTAGGTCTTAAAGGTACTATACAAGGTATGTCATTTGAGAAAGATCCTACTAATGGTGTCGGTGGACCAGTTAAATACTTCTTTCATGAGGAAGCAGGTATTGCACCTAAGATGGATGTAACATTTGGTTATATCAAACCAGCACTTAAATCCGGATTAATTACTACAGGTATGTTTATAGCTGCAGGATCTGTGGGAGACTTAGATCAATGTGAGCCGCTAAAGGATATGATACTTAATCCAGAAGGAAATGATGTATATGCTGTTGATACTAATCTAATAGATAAAGACGGTACTATAGGTTACTCAGGACTCTTTATTCCAGAGCAATGGTCTATGCCTCCATATATAGATGAGCACGGTAACTCTCAAGTAGAAGAAGCTCTTAAGGCATTAGATGATTACTTTGCAGAATGCAAGAAAAAGATGTCCCCGGAGGCATATCAACTTGAAGTATCTCAGCATCCAAGAAATATAGAAGAAGCTTTTGCTCATAGAAAAGTATCTGTGTTTCCTACACATCTTCTTAGTGCGCAACAAAAGAGAATAGAAGATAAGGATTATGCTTATGAGTTCTTAGATATATATGCTGATGAAAATGGGAGACCTGCTGTAAGATCAACTAATAAGTTACCAATAAGTGAGTTTCCAATAGGAAAGAAAACAGAAGATAAAACAGGAACACTTGTAGTATGGGAAAGACCAATTAAAGACCCAGGCTTTGGTACTTACTATGCATCTATTGACCCCGTATCAGAAGGTAAGACAACTACCTCAGAATCACTATGTTCTATATATGTAATGAAAGCTTCAGTTGAAGTTACCAAGGTTACTGGTGTTGAAAGTGAGAACTTTATAGAACAAAGTCAAATAGTAGCAGCTTGGTGCGGTAGATTTGATGATATAAAGAAAACACATGAAAGACTAGAACTTATAATAGAGTGGTACAATGCGTGGACAGTAATAGAAAATAACATATCATTGTTTATACAGTATATGATATCTAGGAGAAAACAAAAGTATCTTGTACCAAGAACACAGATAATGTTCCTTAAAGATCTCCAGGCCAATGCAAATGTATTCCAGGAGTATGGTTGGAAGAACACCGGTATACTATTTAAGTCACACCTTATATCTTATGCTATTGAATATGTCAGAGAAGAAATAGATACCATAACTAAAGAAGATGGAACTATAGTTAAAACAACATATGGTGTTGAAAGAATTAAGGATCCTATGCTTATAAAAGAAATGCTTGCTTATGTGGAAGGGCTTAACGTTGACCGCATGGTAGCTTTCTGTGCACTTGTTGCATTTATGAGAATTCAGGAATCAAATAGAGGATTTATTAAAAAAACAATAATGGATGACGCAGCCAAAAACTTGCAAAAGTCAGATAATTTGTTTAAATTATCTGTAAGCCCTTTCCGGCACATGGGGAAAGGGAAGCTTGCTAATGGACAAGGTTATAAACGTTCACCATTTAAAAACTTTAAATAAAAGCTATGCAGGTATATAATGCAATGCAGCTCAAGAAAGGAGCTAAAGCTCAACAAAATAGAATGGGTAGTATTACTCAACCACTTCAATTTATACCAAAAGCTGATAAAGATGACGAGTGGGCAGCTTGGAACTTAGATTGGTTAGAATGGAATGGGCTTAAGCAGTTAAGAAGAAATGCAAGAAGATTAATGAAGAATTATAAACTTGCAAAAGGTATTATTGATAGGACGGACTACATCATTGAAGATAATAATGAATATGCCGATATCATAGAAACTTTAACTAAAGAAGATGCTACAGCTCTAGAATTAAAGTTTTACCCAATTATTCCAAATGTTATTAATGTCTTAGTAGCTGAGTTTGCTAAAAGATCTACCAAACTTACTTACCGGGCTGTTGATGAGTTTTCATATAATGAAATGCTTGAGCAAAAAAGAGCTGCTGTAGAAGAAGTACTAATGGCAGATGCTCAAATGAAAATCGTTGCTTCTCTACTAGAGCAAGGACTTGATCCTCAATCAGAAGAAGCACAGCAACAACTTAATCCTGAAAACTTAAAGTCTCTTCCTGAAATTGAACAATTTTTCAAGAAAGATTATAAATCAATGGTTGAACAATGGGCAACACATCAACATAAAATTGATGTTGAAAGATTTAAAATGGATGAACTTGAGGAAAGAGGTTTCCGTGATATGCTCATTACAGATAGAGAATTTTGGCATTTTAGAATGTCAGAAGATGACTATGAAGTTGAATTATGGAATCCAGTACTTACATTTTATCATAAGTCACCAGATGCAAGATACATATCCCAAGCTAACTGGGTAGGTAAAACTGATATGTATACTGTAGCTGATGTTATTGATAAATATGGTTATCTGATGACAGAAGAACAGTTAGAAGCTCTTGAAGCAATTTATCCTATTAGATCTGCAGGATACACAATTGGTGGAATGCAGAATGATGGTAGTTACTATGATGCAACTAAATCTCATGAGTGGAATGTTAACATGCCATCTTTAGCTTATAGACAATACACTTCTATGGTCTCAGGATCTATATTACAGGGGGGAGATGTGGTAACACAAATTTTATCTGAAGGTGAGGATTATGATACAGCAGGTACTGCATATTTGTTAAGAGCAACAACTTGCTATTGGAAATCACAACGTAAGGTAGGACATTTAACTAAGATATCCGATAATGGAGAAGTTACTAATGAGATAATAACTGAGGATTATAAAATCACAGATAAAGCAATTTATGATACAAGGTTATTTAAAAATAAAACAAAAGATAATCTTGTATATGGAGAACACATTGACTGGATTTGGATCAATGAAGTCTGGGGTGGTGTAAAGATTGGACCAAATATTCCATCATTCTGGGGTATGAATAATCCTGGAGGATTCTCACCAATATATTTAGGTATTGATAAGAATAAAATAGGCCCACTTAAATTTCAGTTTAAAGGAGATAGTACTATTTATGGTTGTAAACTTCCGGTAGAAGGCTCAGTATTCTCAGATAGAAATACAAAGTCTACAGCTTTAATTGACTTAATGAAACCATACCAGATTGGATATAATATTGTTAATAATCAGATAGCAGATATCTTAGTAGATGAACTGGGTACAGTAATTTTACTAGATCAGAATGCTCTTCCTAGACACTCTATGAATGAAGACTGGGGTAAGAATAACTTAGCAAAAGCATATGTAGCAATGAAGAATTTCCAGATGTTACCACTGGATACTTCTATTACAAATACAGAGAATGCATTAAACTTCCAGCATTTCCAAAAACTTGACCTGGAACAAACAAACCGTTTAATGTCAAGGATTAACCTAGCTAATTACTTTAAGCAACAAGCATATGAAGTAATTGGAGTTAATCCACAAAGAATGGGTCAGCAAATATCACAACAAACAGCAACTGGAGTAGAACAAGCAGTAAATGCTTCATATGCTCAAACAGAAGTATACTTTATACAACACTGTGATTACTTGATGCCAAGAGTACATCAGATGCGTACAGATCTAGCACAATATTATCATTCTACTAAACCTTCTGTTAGATTGACATATATTACAGGTGCTGATGAAAAAGTAAACTTTCAGATAAATGGTACAGATCTACTGCTTAGAGATCTTAATATATTCTGTACTACAACAGCAAATCAAAGGGCTATTCTTGAGCAGTTAAAACAAATGTCTCTTCAAAATAACACTACCGGGGCTACAATATATGATTTAGGAAAAGTTATCCAATCAGATTCAATTGCAGAACTTAATACTGTTTTAAAAGCTTCTGAAGAAAAAGCTAATGAAATCAAACAACAGGAAATGCAATCTCAACAGCAAATGCAAGAACAACAATTAAAAGCTAAAGCTGAAGAAGAAAAACTTAAAAGAGATTATGAGGCAATGGAGGCAGAAAAGAATAGACAAAGAGATATTCTTGTTGCTGAAATACGGGCTTCAAGTTACGGTTCTATGGCTGACTTAAATCAAAATCAAATGTCAGACTATGCTGATGCTATGAAAGAGATTAGAGCAAGTGAGCAATATCAAGAACAAACTTCAATGGAAAGACAAAAAGAATCTAATAGAAATATGTTAGCTTCTGAAAAGAATACCATTGAAAGAGAAAAGATTCAAGTTCAAAAAGAAATAGCTGATAAAAACTTAGAAATTGCTCGAGAGAATAAAAATAAATATGATAACAAAGAATAGAAAAATAGGTTTAGCTATATATTGCAAAAAACCTTTAGTCTATTTTTAAATTTTTGAAGTTTATTTTTAAAATTATTCTTATATTAAATTAAGTAACAAACAAAACCAACAACAATGAGTGAAATTATTAATGACTCAACATCAGTATCACAAGTAGATCTAGATCTTGATGAAATTTTTGGTACACCTGGTGCAGAAAATATTATGCTTCCTGCACAAGAAGAAACCATTGATGAAAAGAAATCTGTTTTTACAAGAGAAACTGTTGACACAACGTTCCTTGACAAACCTGTAGAAACTTCTGTAGAAGTAAAAGCAACTCCAGAAGAAGTTGAAGAAGCAATTGCTGAACTTGATAACCGTATTGCTCAAGAGGAAGAGTCTGGTAGCAAAGGAAGACCAAAGGTTGATAAATCAGGTCTTGCAGAACTAGCAGCTAAAATGATTGAAGAAGGTACATTAGCACCTTTTGATGATGATAAACCTTTAGAGGAATATACAGCAAAAGATTTTCGCGAGCTATTTGAAGCTAACTTCCAGGAAAGAGAAAATAAAGTAAGAGAGAATACTCCTAGAGAATTTTTTCAAGCTTTACCTGAAGAGCTTCAGATTGCAGCAAAATATGTAGCTGATGGTGGTCAAGATCTTAAGGGTCTTTTTCGTACACTTGCTCATGTAGAAGAAATGCGACAACTTGATACTTCAGATGAACATGATCAAATTGAGATTGCAAGACAATATTTGTATACTACACAATTTGGTACACCGGAAGAAATTGAATCTGAAATTCAAGATTGGATGGACTTAGGCAAATTAGAACAAAAGGCTAATCAGTTTAAACCTAAGTTGGACAGAATGCAAGAAGAAATTGTTGCTAGACAACTTGCTGAGCAAGAGCATAAAAAGCAACAACAATCTGCTGCTGCAAAAGCATACACTGATAATGTATATGATACACTTTCAGCAGGAGAATTAGGAGGAGTAAGGTTAGATAAGAAACTTCAGAGTATGTTATATTCTGGACTAGTACAACCTAATTATCCTTCTATATCTGGTAAACCTACTAACTTACTTGGTCATTTACTTGAAAAGTATCAGTTTGTAGAACCAAGACACGACCTAATTGCTGAAGCTCTTTGGTTACTTGCTGATCCTGATGGGTACAAAGGAAAGATTAGAGAGGTAGGGAGTAAAGAAGCAGTGAGTAAAACAGTTAGACAATTAAAAACAGAAGAGTCTAGAAAAATTACTTCTTCAGTTTCTGAACCAGAACCTGCTCCGAAGAGAGCAACACAAAGAGCAATACCAAGACAACAAAATAATATCTTTAGAAGATTTTAATTAAGTAACAAATAAACAAATAAATACAAATGGCAACTCCAGTTTTAAACAATGGTATATTCATGCGTGATACTGCCTATGCAGCTTCATCACATGTGGATTCTTACCACCTTACAAACATGTTGAAAGATGCAGAACCAATGGACCTTGGTCCGGTAGACCTATGGGCTATGGCTCAGAAGGTTGAAATGCCTCTTTATCAAATGTCCTCTTTTGGAGGAAAGAATGTAATTATGGTTGATAATGCACGTGGTGAATACCGTTGGCAGACACCTGTGTCAATTGACCTTCCTTACATTATTGAAGATATTGAACCACAGAATGAGTTCAAAGGTCTTGATGGTACTACTTTTAAAGTAAAGCTAAACAGACGTGAATTTGGTCATGGTGATATCTTTACTTATGACAAGTACAATGGTGTGGAAATGTATGTTACTCAGGATGATATTCTTCCTGTAGGAGACGGATTTATCTATACTGTACAGCTTGTAAACAATGACAACTACAAGTTCCTTGACAACAGATATCTTGCAAATGGTACTAAGGTATTCCGTAAAGGTTCAGCTAGAGGTGAGTATGGTGAAAGATTCTCTGACATCATCACTAATGCAGGATTCCGTGAGTTCTACAACTTTGTAGGAGGAGCAGAAGCACACGTACATTACTCTATCTCTTCTCGTGCAGATTTGATGATTAAGGGTGGTATGAATGCAGATGGTACAGTTCCTGTAACTGAGATCTGGAGAACATTTGACAAGAATATTGATCCTTCAATTGCATCTCTAGAAGATATGGTTAAGGTAATGGGTAAGGATAAAGTAAAGAAAGCATTTGATAATGGTGATCTTTCACGTACATTCCTTACTACAATGGAAGCTGCACACCTTTCTAAAGTTGCTTCTGACATTGAGACTTACTTGATGTGGGGACAAGGAGGACGTGTTAAGCAGGATGGACCGGATGATATCCGTTTGTCTGTGGGTCTTTGGAAGCAGTTGGATAACTCATTCAAGCGTGTATACAACAAGAATAACTTTACTCTTGATTTGTTCCGTGGTGAGATCTACAACTTCTTCAACGGTAAGGTTGAATTCCAGGGTCCAGATCCTAAGCGTTCACTAGTTGTTCAAAC
>Ga0315909_10009123_pt1 | contig 10768 bp, 4 predicted proteins | sample LakEriMetagenome_11_FD_203527 | JGI IMG/M metagenome (GOLD analysis project Ga0315909, IMG submission 203527) | Freshwater fungal communities from buoy surface, Lake Erie, Ohio, United States - Buoy 2 MA125 | ecosystem: Environmental > Aquatic > Freshwater > Lake | place: USA: Lake Erie, Ohio...
TGCGGAATACGAATGGGTGCAGCATGCCCCGCTGCTTGAACAGGCAGGCGCCACGCCGGCGCAGATGAAGGCGCTGCGCGATCCGGACAGCGCCATGAAGGACACGGCGCTCTTTGACGCCTCCGAGCGCGCCGTGATTGCGCTGGTCGTCGAGATGACTCGCCACGTCAAGGTCAGCGACGCCACCTATGCGGCCGCGCGGGCTGTTTTTCCGAACGATCAACAGATGTTCGAGCTGATCGCCACGACCGCCGGCTACAACATGGTGTCACGCGTACTGGTCGCCGCCGGCGTCGAGCCGGAATAAGCCGTTCACGAGACTCAAGCCTTCAGAAACTCCTCGCGCCCTGAGAGCCAGCGCGCGAGGTGGGCATCGACCCGCTCGGGTGGGCCCTGCAGCATCACGCTCGCCTCCGTGCGCGCAGCCTCCACCAGATCCTCGTCGCGCTCCAGATCAGCAAATCGAAGGAGCGACAGACCCGACTGACGCGCGCCCAGAAATTCACCCGGGCCGCGCAACTGCAGGTCTCGTCGTGCGATCTCGAAGCCATCAGTGGTTTCATACATGGTGCGCAGACGCTCGCGCGCCAGGGGTGACAGCGGCGTGCGATACAACAGCACGCACACACTCTCGGCAGTGCCTCGGCCCACACGCCCACGCAGCTGGTGCAGCTGTGCCAGGCCGAAGCGTTCCGCATGTTCGATCACCATGAACGAGGCATTCGGCACATCTACCCCCACCTCGATCACGGTGGTTGCTACCAGCACCTGAACCTCACCCGCAATGAACGCGGCCATGGTGGCCGCCTTCTCAGCGGCTGGCAGTCGGCCATGAACCAGTCCGACGCTCAAGCCCTGCAGCTCTGCTGACAGCGCCTCGTGCGTGTCCATCGCGGTCTGCAGCTCCAGCGCCTCGGATTCCTCGATCAGTGGGCACACCCAGTAGGCCTGTCGGCCCGCAGAGACGGCGGCACGCACCCGCTCCACCACTTCGGCGCGGCGCCCCTCGGTCACCAGTTTGGTCACCACGGGCGTGCGGCCAGGCGGCAGTTCATCAATGACCGAGACATCGAGATCGGCGTAGTAGCTCATGGCCAAGGTGCGCGGAATGGGTGTAGCGCTCATCATGAGCTGATGCGGCAACACGTCCCCACGCGTGGCGCGCAGGGCCAGACGCTGTGCGACACCGAAGCGATGCTGTTCGTCGACAATGGCCAGCCCCAGCGCCGGCAGATCCACCGAGTCTTCAACCAGTGCATGCGTGCCCACCAGCAGATCGACCTCGGCTTGCCCGGCAGCAGCACGCACCCGCTTCTTCGCTGCTGCGCTCAATGAGCCGGCCAGCCAGGCCACGCGAACACCCAAGGGCTCGAGCCAGGCGAGCAATTTCCGGTGATGCTGTTCAGCCAGGATCTCGGTGGGCGCCATCAGCGCCGCCTGTCGACCACTGCCAATGGCCTGCATGGCGGCCAGCGCGGCAATGACCGTCTTGCCGCTGCCCACATCCCCTTGCAGCAATCGGTTCATGGGCTCGTTGCCGCTCAGATCGCGTGAGACCTCAGACCAGGCACGCTGCTGGGCGCCGGTCAATTGGAATGGCAGGTTCGCCATCAGACGCTCGACCAGGCGCTGATCCGACAAGGGTTGTGCCTGCTGTAGCGCGCGCGCGGCCCGTGCACGACGCAAGGACAGTTGCTGGGCCAGCAGTTCCTCGAACGCCAGGCGCCGGCACGCCGGATGGCTGCGGTCTTCGATGGCGGACAGCGGCGCATCCGGTGGCGGTTGATGCAGCCAGCGCAACGAAGCCATGAGCTCCGGCAGCCCCAGGCGTTGTGCGCAGCCCGGTGCCAACGTGTCCTGCCATGCGGCGCGTGCAAGCGCGCTGAGGATCGTGCGCCGCAACTCGGCCTGGCCGATACCTGCGACCGTCGGATAGACCGGTGTGAGCACCTTCGGAAGATCCGCTGTAGGGGTCTCGCCGCTCAGGATGCGATAGCGCGGATGAACCATTTCAAGCCCGAACAGCCCGCCGCGCACTTCGCCCAGTGCACGCACCCTGCGACCCACCGCAAGCTGCGACACCTGCGAGCCGTAGAAGTTCAGGAAACGCAGCGTGATGGCGCCGGTCGCATCTTCAATGTCCACCTGCAACATGCGGCGGGGACGCACGACGATCTCGTTACGGCACACCACACCGGCCACTTGGCAGGTCGCGCCGGGGCTGATGTCGCCAATCGGGACGATGCGCGTCTCATCCTCATAGCGCAGAGGCAGATGCAGCAGCAGATCGGCTTCCGTGCGAATGCCGAGCCGCGCAAAGCGCGCGAGATCACTCATCGCGCGCGCAGCGTCAGGCCAGCACCATCACCGCTTCGACTTCGAACAGCGCGCCGCGCGGCAGGCAGGAGACGCCCACGGTGGAACGCGCGGGGTACGGCGCAGCAAAGTAGGTCTGCATGATCTCGTTGGCGCGCGGAAAGTGCGTGAGGTCGGTCAGGAAGAGCGTGAGCTTGACCACGTCACCCAGCGAACCCCCGGCAGCCTGCGCCACGGCCTTGAGGTTGGCGAACGCACGATCAACCTGCGCATCGAACCCGCCCTCGACGAGCTGGCCGCTCACCGGATCCAGCGCGATCTGGCCAGAGAGGTAAACGGTCTGTCCGGCGCGCACTGCCTGCGAATACGGGCCGATGGCCGCGGGTGCACCGGCGGTCGAGACGATGGTTTTGCTCATGAATAGGGCTCCTTCAGTATCGGCGCGATGGTAGCCGATGGCGCGGTGGGAGCGGCGGGGGACGTTGCAGGTCGCAGGTCGCAGGTCGCGCGGGCGCGGTGGGGGTGGCAGGGCGCTGGCTCCGATGCCCGCCCCCGTCGGCTGCGCCGCCGGGTTCCCGGGCCGTGCTTGATCGTGCAGGCCGGGATCCGAACTCGCCCCTGCGGGGCTCAGACAGCGGATCCCTGTCGGCCGGTCGCCGGCCGACACCTGCACGACCTGCTCACGGCCCGGTGCGGCCAAGTCGCTGCGCACCCTGCCACCCCCACCGCGCGGGGACGCGTGCTGAGATGCGACGAGTGTCTCGGCAATGCCGGTGCAGTCACGTTTGGCGATGCAGTCTCGTTAAAAAGCGCTGCCGTACGCCGAGGCCTTGCAGCACCACGTCACGCAGGACGTCGGGGCGGGTGGGCGGCGCAGCGCCTTACGACCGCACCGAGAGCGGGCAGGGCCGTTGGGGTGCGGGTCAGCCTTGGCTGGCCCGCAGCGATCTGCTGTCTGAGCCCCGCAGGGGCGAGTTCAGATCGCGGCCTCAGCGGTCTTGCCCGATCGAGGGCACCACGGCCAAGCCGGGGTGCGGTCGTCGGCGCCAGCCACCCACCCGCCACGACGTCCCGCACCAACCCAAATCCCACCGAAATCACACGCCTCACCGATTCCCGTACCATCACCTGCTCCCTCCCGCTCCGCCCCCACCTCACGATGTCCGACTCCCCCTCAACCCCCGAGGACACTCCGCCCATCCGCATTCGCGGCGCGCGGCAGAACAATCTGCGCAACCTCGACATCGACATCCCGACGCGCGAACTGGTGGTGGTCACTGGTGTGTCGGGCTCAGGGAAATCGTCGCTGGTCTTCGATACGCTCTATGCGGAAGGGCAGCGCCGCTACGTCGAGACATTTTCAGCGTACGCAAGGCAATTCCTCGACCGGATGGACAAGCCCCAGGTCGACCGGATCGAGGGCGTACCACCCGCGATCGCCATCGACCAGACCAACCCGGTGCGCACCTCGCGCTCCACGGTCGGCACGATGACCGAGTTGAACGATCACCTGAAGCTGCTCTTCGCGCGTGCAGGGCGGCTGCATTGCCGACGCTGCGGCGTGGCCGTGCGACGCGATACCGTGGCCAGCATCCGCGAATCGGTCACCGAGCGCGCGCATGCGGCAGGCGACCCCAGACTGGTGATCAGCTTCCCGGTCCCGGTGCCCGGCAACTTCAGCGAAGAGGAAATCGAGCGACATCTGCTCGCGCAGGGCTATACCCGTGTGCATTCGCGTGAAGCGGCCGAGGGCGACCGGCCGCTGGTGCTCAACGTGGTGCAGGATCGCCTGCGGCTTGCAGGAGCCGACCCAGGTCGTGTGGCCGAAGCCTTCGAGGCCTCGTTGCATCGCGGCGCCGGACGCTTGTCGGTGCATGTGCTGGGCGACGACGGCAACGATGCGCAGCTGTGGCGCTATTCGAGTGCCCTGTCGTGTGCCGAATGCGCGCTCTCCTACAGCGACCCCAGCCCCAGTCTGTTCTCGTTCAATTCCCCCATCGGTGCCTGCGAAACCTGCCGCGGCTTTGGGCGCGTGATCGGGATCGACCTGGGCTTGGTGATTCCCGATGGCACGCGCACGCTGCAGGGCGGTGCAGTCAAGCCCTGGCAAACCGAGAGCTTCAAGGAGTGCCAGGCTGATCTGACGCGCCACGCCAGGCTGCACGGCGTGGCCATGGATATTCCCTGGAAAGACCTGCCCGAAGCGCACCGGCAATGGGTCATCGAGGGCGGTCCGGAATGGACCGGCAACTGGAACAAGCAGTGGTATGGCATCAGGCGCTTTTTCGACTGGCTGGAGTCGAAGGCTTACAAGATGCACATCCGCGTGCTGCTGTCGCGCTACCGTGCCTACACGCCCTGCACCGTATGCAACGGCGCGCGGCTGCGCCCCGACGCCCTGCTCTGGCGGATCGGCTCGCAGGCGGATGCCGATCTGGCCTTCGCCGACGGCAAGGATCGCGGGCGCTATCAGCGCTTCATGCCATCGGGTGTGAACTGGAACGCATCAGTCCTGCAGTCCATGCCTGGGCTGTGTGTGCACGATGTGATGCTGCTGCCGATCGAACGTGTGGCCGCACTCTTCGCACACCTCGAATTGCCCGCCCCGCTCGACGAAGCCACTGCACTGCTCCTGACCGAAGTGCGGGCGCGCCTGCGCTACCTGATGGATGTGGGTCTGTCGTACCTGACCCTTGATCGGCAATCGCGCACGCTCTCCGGTGGCGAGGTTCAGCGCATCAACCTCACCACGGCCCTGGGCACCTCCCTGGTCAACACGCTCTTCGTGCTGGACGAGCCCAGTATCGGGCTGCATCCGCGCGACATGAACCGGGTCATTGGTGTCATGAAGCGGCTGCGCGATGCGGGCAATTCGCTGGTGGTCGTCGAGCACGATCCGCAGGTGATGTTCGCAGCCGATCGCATGCTCGACATCGGCCCGGGCCCGGGCGAACGGGGCGGACAGATCGTGTACTGGGGCGAGGCTGACGGACTGAGGCAGGCCGATACGCTCACCGGCGATTACCTCAGCGGACGCCGTACGATTCCTGCCACACAACTCGCTCCGGTGACCGCGTCCACGCCCAAGCTGGTGCTCGAGGGCGCGCGCGAACACAACCTGCGATCGATCAATGTGGACATCCCGCTGGGTCGGCTGGTCTGCCTCACCGGCGTATCGGGCAGCGGCAAGTCGACCCTGATGCAGGATGTCCTGCTGCCTGCCTTGCTCAAGGCGAAGGGCAAACCCAGCGAGGCGCCCGGTCGGCATGATCGGCTGCTGGGCGATGACTGGATCGAAGACGTCGTCTTCGTGGATCAATCGCCGATCGGGAAGACCACGCGTTCCAATCCGGTGAGCTATGTCGGCGCCTTCGATGCCATCCGCAAACGGTTTGCCGGAGCCGATGTCGCGCGCGAGCGCGGCTATACGGCTGGCACTTTCAGCTTCAATTCCGGTGACGGGCGCTGCCCCACCTGCGGCGGCAACGGATTTGAGCATGTGGAGATGCAGTTTCTCTCCGATGTCTATCTGCGCTGCCCCGACTGCGACGGCAAACGCTATCGCCCCGACATTCTCGAAGTGCAGATTCGCGGCAGCAGCGGCACGCGTTCGGTCGCCGAAGTGCTGGAACTCACCGTGCACGAGGCCCTGAGTTTCTTTTCTTCGGACTACGAGATCACCACGCGGCTGCAGCCCCTGGCCGATGTCGGACTCGACTATCTGCGGCTGGGGCAACCCGTGCCCACGCTGTCGGGTGGTGAGGCGCAGCGCCTGAAACTCGCAGGCTTTCTGGCCGAGGCTGCCAGCAAAGGCTTGGACAAAGCCCGCGGCAAACGGGGCACTCTTTTTCTTTTTGACGAACCCACCACAGGCCTGCACTTCGAAGACGTGTCGCGCCTGCTGCGGGCTCTGCGCAAGCTGCTGGCGGCCGGCCACTCGCTTTTGGTGATCGAGCACAACCTCGATGTGATCCGCGCCAGCGACTGGCTGATCGACCTGGGCCCCGATGGTGGTGATGCCGGCGGCGAAGTCGTTGCTACGGGCACCCCGCAGGACATTAGCGATCACCCCACCAGCATCACCGGCCAATCGCTGCGCGAATATGCCGAGCAGCGGACGCAGTGGGCCCATGGCGCCGTGATCGCCAGCGATGCCACCGTCGCGTACTCGGCAGATGCCGACCCCGGAGCGCCACTGCAAACGCTGCTGCGCAAGCGGGCACGTGATGCGATCGTGGTGCACAACGCACGCGAACACAATCTGAAGAACATTGACGTCGAGGTGCCGCGCAACCGGTTTACGGTCATCACGGGCGTATCCGGAAGCGGCAAATCCACCCTCGCTTTCGACGTGGTGTTCGGAGAAGGGCAGCGGCGCTACCTGGAGTCGCTCAATGCCTATGCACGCCAGTTCGTACAGCCAGCGTCGCGTCCCGATGTGGACGGGGTCTTCGGCATTCCGCCCACGGTGGCCATCGAGCAGCGCACCAGCCGCGGCGGTCGCAAGAGCACGGTCGCCACACTGACCGAGATCTATCACTTCCTGCGACTGCTGTACGTCAAGATCGGTGTGCAGCATTGCCCGACCTGCGACACCCGCATCGAGCCCCAGTCATTCGATGCGATCGTGGCCCGCCTGATGCGCGAGCACCGTGACCAGCGCATCGGCCTGCTTGCACCGCTGGTGGTGAGCCGAAAGGGCGTGTACACCGATCTTGCGAAGTGGGCGTCGGGCAAGGGTTTCACGCACCTGCGGGTGGATGGAGCGTTTCTGCCCACCACGCCCTGGCCGCGCATCGATCGCTACATCGAACACGACATCGACTTGCCGATCGCCGACCTGGTGGTCTCGCCGTACCGTGAGCCGGAGCTGCGCGATGCCCTGCGCAGCGCGCTCGAATATGGCAAGGGCGTGGTGAAAGTGGCCACCGGTCTGGACGCCCTGGAGGTCGCCATCGCGGGGGGTGACGCCCGCGGCACCGGTGCACCGCTCCACACATCGATTCACTCCACGCGGCGGGCCTGCGGCACCTGTGGCACCAGCTTTGCGGAGCTGGATCCGCGACTGTTTTCATTCAACTCCAAGCACGGCTGGTGCACGGCCTGTCTGGGTGCAGGCCTGGAGACCATCGGGCGCATCCGCACCGATGAACTCACACCGGGCATGGAAGGCGCCACTGATGCCGGCGTGCAATATGGCGACGCGCCCTGCCCGTCCTGCACCGGCCTGCGCCTGAATCCAACCGCGCTGGCTGTGCGGCTGCATGAGCAATCGATTGCCGCGCTCACCGCCATGCCGGTACAGGACACCCGACAGTGGATCGACGGGCTGTCGCTGGCCGGGCGCGACGCGGAGATTGCGCGTGACATCCTTAGCGAAATCCGTTCTCGTCTGCAGTTCCTTGCGGATGTCGGCTTGGGCTATCTGTCGCTCGCTCGCGCCGCACCGACCCTGTCGGGCGGCGAGGCGCAACGCATCCGACTGGCTGCACAACTCGGCTCGAACCTGCAAGGCGTGTGCTACGTCCTGGACGAGCCCACCATCGGCCTGCATCCACGCGACAACCGCATCCTGCTCGACACGCTCGAGGCGCTGCGCAATCGCGGCAACACGCTGCTGGTCGTCGAGCATGACGAAGACACCATTCGCCGAGCCGACCATGTCATCGATATTGGCCCCGGAGCCGGCAGACTGGGCGGCGAGATTGTGGCAACGGGTCACCATGAAGCGCTGGCGAAACAGCCGCACAGCCTGACCGGCCGGTTCCTGGCCCATCCGCTGCAACATCCGCTGCAGCCTGCGCGACCGGTCAATGCCGAACTCCCGGCCATCGTGGTCCGGGGTGCCAGGTTGCACAATCTGCAAGGGATCGATGCCCGTATCCCGCTGGGTCGACTCACCGTCGTGACCGGGGTTTCCGGCTCAGGCAAGTCCACCTTTGCGCGCGATGTGCTGCTGGCCAATTTGCAGGCTGTGGTGACACTGCGCAACAGCGGCAAGGCCGGTGCGCTGGCCGCAGAAGACCGGCTCGCTGCGCCCACCGGATGCGAGGCCATCGAAGGCACCGAGCCGATCACGCGCGTCCTCGAGGTCGATCAGACGCCGATCGGCAAAACACCACGCTCCTGCCCCGCCACCTACATCGGATTCTGGGACGCGATTCGCAAACTGTTTGCCGATACCACCGAGGCACGGGTGCGGGGCTACGACGCCGCACGGTTTTCGTTCAACACTGGCGCAGGTCGCTGCCCGGCCTGTGAAGGCCAGGGCGTGCAGACCATCGAGATGAGTTTTCTGCCCGATGTGAAAGTGCTGTGCGATGTCTGCAACGGCCAGCGTTTCAACCGGGAGACCCTGCAGGTCACGATGCGCGGCAAGTCGGTCGGGGAAGTCCTGGCCATGAGCGTGGATGAAGCCGTGGTGTATTTCGAGGCGCATCGCAGCATCGCGCACCCGTTGCGACTGCTTCAGGATGTGGGCCTGGGGTATCTCACGCTGGGCCAGCCCAGCCCCACCTTGTCAGGCGGTGAAGCGCAACGCATCAAGCTGGTCACCGAACTGGCCAAGGCGCGTGAGCCCGGGGCCGGTGTGCGCGGGCGCGGTGGTGATGTGCACACCCTGTACGTTCTGGATGAGCCCACGGTCGGGCTGCATATGGCTGACACCGAAAAGCTGATTCGCGTACTGCACAGGCTGGTGGACGCGGGCAATACGCTGGTCGTGATAGAGCATGACATCGACCTCTGGGCGGAAGCCGACTGGATTCTCGATCTGGGTCCGGAAGGCGGAGACGGCGGCGGGCGTCTGGTGGCCAGCGCACCGCCGCTGGAACTCGCGCGGCGCACCGACAGTCATACCGGGCGCGTGCTCAGCGAATTCCTGGCAGGCCGGGCGGCAGCACACCCTCCAGCGTAAGCAGATGCGTTTTACGCGGCAGGCCGCCTGCGTAGCCGGTGAGTGACCCATCGCTGCCCAGCACCCGATGGCAGGGCACGATGATCGACACCGGATTGCGGCCCACAGCCGCGCCCACAGCGCGGACCGCAGCGGGCGATCCGGCCTCCTGCGCAATGCTGCGGTAGGTCGCAGTGTGTCCATGTCCGATACGCAGCAGCGCCGCCCACACTTTCTGCTGAAAGGGTGTGCCGTGAAGCTCAAGCTGCGGAGTCGTCTGCATGCGTTCACCGGCGAAATAGCGCTCAAGCCAGGCGCCCGTTGAACGCGCCACGGGATGCGCATCATCGCGAGGCGCCTGCACCACCGCTGCAGGCTGATGCTTCTGACCGTCGAAATACAGGCCCCAGAGCGCTTCATGATCGAAGTGCAGCAGGATGTCGCCCAAGGGGCTGTGCAACCGGGCATGGTTCATGGCGTTGCTCCATTCCACAGATGAATGACCGCATAGGCGCGCCACGGCCGCCAGATTTCGGCGGCCCGACGGGCCTGCGCAGCAGTCTTGACTCCGAGCGCCTTCATGACGCCCACGTCGGCCGCAGGAAAAGCGTCCGGCCAGCCCAGTGCGCGCATCGCAACGTACTGCGCCGTCCAGTCGCCGATGCCGGCAATAGCCATCAGCCTGGTCAGGGTGGCCGGCACATCGACATCCGGCTCCAGACGAAGCTCGCCCTGCGAGACCGCACGGGATAGCTCGATCAGGGCACTCGACCGCGCACGCAACAGTCCGACGCTGCGCAAATCGTCCGTGCTGCATGCCGCAAGCTGTGCCGCCTGCGGAAACGCATGTGTCAATTCAAGCCAGGGCGTTGCCACGGGCTCACCAAACTGCCGTACCAATCGCCCGGCCATGATGCGGGCCTGCTGTACGGTGACCTGCTGGCCCAAGATCGCACGCACTGCGATCTCGAAGCCATCGAAGGCACCTGGCAAGCGCACCCCTTCGCGCCCGGCTGCCAGGGGACCCAACACCTGGGCCACTTCATCCGGTCGCGCGCCCAGATCGCACACACGCCGTACCCTCGCCAGCACCGCGGGAATCGCTGCAGATAAGGCCGGGTCAACACGCACTCGCAGCAGATGCCCGGCTGCAGCACGGGTGGCCAGACCACTCAGTTCGATCCATCCGCAGACCGGCGCACCCCGCGGCGTCGGAACCCGGACAATGCGGCGATAGACCGCCCCCTCGCCTGACGAGCCCGGTGCGCGGCGACGCTGCCCCATGCCCATGGCCTCCACACCCTCAATGCAGCGATGCGCCAGGAACGAGGTCAGCGTCGGCCAGTCCAGTGGCGGTCGATAGGCCAGGCGAAACAGGAGGCCTGGCTGATCATCGCCGCCTGACTGGGAGGATGCGGCAACCGCCACGCGCCGCAGCGCTGAAGGCGCCATCCGATAACGCTTTGAAAAACTGTCGTTGAAACGGCGCACGCTGGCGAACCCGGCAGCGTGCGCCACCTCGGTCACGGGTAGTGGCGTATCAGTCAGCAATCGCTT
>Ga0315909_10009126_pt1 | contig 10767 bp, 8 predicted proteins | sample LakEriMetagenome_11_FD_203527 | JGI IMG/M metagenome (GOLD analysis project Ga0315909, IMG submission 203527) | Freshwater fungal communities from buoy surface, Lake Erie, Ohio, United States - Buoy 2 MA125 | ecosystem: Environmental > Aquatic > Freshwater > Lake | place: USA: Lake Erie, Ohio...
GAGACGGCTGGCGACAGGCCCTCGATGAAGTCGACATCCGGCTTGTCCATCTGGCCGAGGAACTGCCGTGCATACGAGGACAGGCTCTCCACGTAGCGGCGCTGCCCCTCGGCGAAGATCGTGTCGAAGGCCAGGCTGGACTTGCCCGATCCCGAGAGACCCGTGAAGACGATGAGGGCGTCGCGGGGCAGATCGAGGGACACATCCTTGAGGTTGTGCTCCCGGGCACCCCGGACGACCAGCCGCTCACTCACGCCGTTCCCACTGCTCCCGTCCCACTAACCTGTCCCCCATGTACACCGGCCGGGTCAGCGTAGGCGGTGCGGCTGACGTCCACGAACTCGGTCACCTCGTCATCAGCAAGCTGGCGGTGGGCCCCTATGACAACAACTGCTACCTCCTGAGGTGCCGAGAGACCGGCGACCAGGTGCTCGTCGACGCGGCGGCCGAGCCCGATCGGATCATGGACCTCATCGGGCCGGGCGGGGTGTCGCTGATCATCACCACCCATCGGCACCCCGACCACTGGCAGGCCCTCGCGGAGGTGGCCGAGCGCACCGGGGCCCCGACCGCTGCCCATGCGATGGACGCTCCCGGCATTCCGGTGCCCACCGACGTGCTGCTGCTGGATGGCGACACCGTCGACGTGGGGTCATGCCGGCTCGAGGCGATCCACCTCGTCGGCCACACGCCCGGGTCGATCGCCCTGCTGTACGACGACCCCGACGGCGCCCCGCACCTCATCACCGGCGACTGCCTGTTCCCGGGCGGGGTGGGCAAGACGACCACGCCCGAGGACTTCGACAGCCTGTACTCCGGCGTTGTGGGCCGGATCTTCGAACCGCTGCCGGATGAGACCTGGGTGTACCCCGGCCACGGCTGGGACACCACCATCGGGGCCGAGCGGCCGTCTCTCGCCGAATGGCGCGACCGCGGCTGGTAGCCCCACCTCGACCCCGAAGGGAACCACGTGCCCAAGAACGCACGCGTCAACGAGCTGCTGCGCCGACGCGACGCTCTCCGCAAGTCCCGTCAGCTGTGGCTGGCCGGGCTCGTGATCTGGGGCGTCGTGGTCGGGTGGGTGGTCTTCGGGCTCGTCAACTCGATCACGGACGACCTCGACGTGCTCCCCACTTGGCTGGTGGTGTGGCTCCTGCCGGTCCTGGTCTTCGCCGGCGGGGCACTGGTCACGCACCTGCGGGTCAAGGCGTGCGACCGGGATCTCGTCGAGGTCGAGCGCCAGCCCTGAGGCCCGTTAGGCCGCGGGGCCGTCCTCGTGGTGGTCCCCGCCCGTGATGCGGCCGGCGTGCGCAACGGCCGTCGGGTCCTTTCGGACCTTCAGCCACGACGCGACGCCCGTGATCACGAGCACGGTGATGATGAAGGCGAGGCTGACGTTGGTGGGGATCTTGGGCACCGTGTCGGGCCAGGTCTCGTGCGCCCAGGTGAGCACCAGCTTGATGCCGATGAAGATCAGGATGATCGACAGGCCCGTCGACAGGTAGACGAGCTTGTCCAGCAGGCCCTTGAGAAGGAAGTACAGGGCGCGCAGGCCGAGGAGCGCGAATGCGTTTGCGGCGAACACCAGATAGGGCTCCTGGGTCACGCCGAAGGTGGCGGGGATCGAGTCGAGAGCGAACAGCAGGTCGGTGGAGCCGATGGCGATCATGACCAGGAGCAGCGGGGTGATCGCCTTGCGGCCGTCGATGCGGGTGAACAGCTTCGTGCCCTCGTAGTGGTCCGAGACGAGGAAGCGCTTCTTGACAACCTTCACGACGACGTTGTCCTGCGGTTCGGGATCCTCGTTCCTGTGCTTCGCCAGCTGGATGCCGGTCCAGATGAGGATGGCTCCGAAGATGACGAAGGTGAAGGCGAAAGCAGCGAGGGCCGCCGCGCCGATGGCGATGAAGATGGCCCGCATGATGAGGGCCAGGACGACACCCACGAGGAGTACCCGCTGGTGCAGCTCGATCGGGACCGCGAACTGGGTGAGGATGATGATGAAGACGAAGAGGTTGTCGACGCTGAGGGACTTCTCGACCAGGTAGGCGGCGAAGTACTGGGTGCCGATATCGGTCCCCTGCCACACCCACATCGCGATGCCAAAGGCCACCGCCACCCCGATGTAGAAGATCGACCAGAGGAGAGCCTCCTTGAACATGACCTCATGAGGCTTCCGGCTGACCGTCACGAAGTCCATGACGATGAGCACGGTGATCCCCAGGATCGTCACGGCCCACAGAGCGAGAGTTACCTCCACAGTCAGCCTTCCTGGTCCTCGGATCGGGGGGCGCGATCGCGCGTCGCATACACACTAGTAACAGCCGTGACAGCCAGCACGCTGACGATGAACAGCAGCGAGAACCAGATCGGGATCGTGGGCACATCGAGGCTCGTCGTGGCATGGATCGCCTCGAGGAGCAGCTTGACGCCGATGAACGCCAGGATGATCGCCAGACCCCGGTTCAGGTGCTGGAGGCGCTCCAGCAGGCCGTGGAGCAGGAAGTACAGCTGGCGCAGGCCCATGAGGGCAAAAGCATTGACGGCGAACACCAGGTAGGCCTCACTGGTGATGCCGAACACGGCCGGGATGCTGTCGAGCGCGAACAGCAGGTCAGTGGTGCCGATCGCGAGCATGACCATCGCCATGGGCGTGAGGGCCCGCCGGCCGGCCACCCGGGTGAACAACTTGGTGCCGTCGTAGTGCGGCGAGGTCGGCACCCGGGCCCCGATCCAGCGCATGAAGCCGTTTCCGTTCGGATCGGGCTCCTCCTCCTCGGAGTGCCACACCTGCCACGCGGTGAACAGCAGGAAGGCGCCGAACAGGTAGAACGTGCCGGAGAAGCGCTCGATGAGCTCGGCGCCGACGACAATCAGGATGCCACGCAGGATGAGCGCGATCACGATGCCGACCAGCAGGACCCGGTGCTGGAGAGCCGGGGGCACGGCGAACGACGTCATGATCACCATGAAGACGAACAGGTTGTCGACGCTGAGCGAGTACTCCATCAGGTAGCCGGCGACGAACTGCCCGGCATACGTCAGGCCGAAGTAGACGGCGATGAAGACGGCGAACAGTGCCGCCAGGGTGACGTAGAAGATCACCCAGCGGGTCGCCTCCTTGGGCCCGAAGGCGTGGGCGCGCCGGTCGACGATGATCAGGTCGAGGACGATGATCCCGACGAGTCCGCCGATCGTGGCCGCCCACAGCCAGCCCGGGACGTCAAGCGCTGCCGTCATGCCGTCCCCGCCTCGCGCATCCCACGCAGCTCCTTCTTCAGGTCCGCCACCTCGTCGCGCAGCCGGGCGGCCAGCTCGAACTGCAGCTCCGTCGCGGCCTGGTGCATCTGCGCCGTGAGGTCCTCGATCAGGTGCAGCAGCTCGTCACCGGCCAGGGACCGCCCTGCGGGGCGCTTCCGGCCGGAGCCGCTGGCCTTCGGCTCCGCCAGCAGGGCCTGCGTGTCCGCGTCCTCCCGGGCCAGCAGGTCGGTGATGTCGGCGATCTTCTTGCGCAACGGCTGGGGGTCGACACCGTGCGCCTCGTTGTAGGCGACCTGCTTCGCGCGCCGCCTCGTCGTCTCGTCGATCGCCTTCTGCATCGACGGCGTCACCTTGTCGGCGTACATGTGCACTTGCCCGGAGACGTTGCGGGCCGCACGTCCGATCGTCTGGATGAGCGAGGTCTCCGACCGCAGGAATCCCTCCTTGTCCGCGTCGAGGATGGCCACCAGGGACACCTCAGGCAGGTCGAGGCCCTCACGCAGGAGGTTGATCCCGACGAGGACGTCGAAGACGCCCATCCGCAGCTCGCGCAGCAGTTCGACCCGGCGGAGGGTGTCGACCTCCGAGTGCAGGTACTGCACGCGCACGCCGTGCTCGAGGAGGTAGTCGGTCAGATCCTCGGCCATGCGCTTCGTCAGGGTCGTGACGAGGACCCGCTCACCCTTCGCCGCACGCTCGCGGATCTCGCCCATGAGGTCGTCGATCTGCCCGGTCGTCGGCTTGATGACGATCTCCGGGTCCACGAGCCCGGTCGGGCGGATCACCTGCTCCACGACGTCGCCCTGCACCCGCGTCAACTCGTACGGGCCGGGCGTCGCGGACAGGTAGATCGTCTGCCCGATCCGCTCGACGAACTCGTCCCAGCGCAGCGGTCGGTTGTCCATGGCGCTCGGCAGGCGGAAACCGTGCTCCACGAGGGTCCGCTTGCGACTCATGTCGCCCTCGTACATGGCACCGATCTGGGGAACGGTCACATGCGACTCGTCGATGACCAGGAGGAAGTCCTCGGGGAAGTAGTCGATCAGGCAGTTCGGGGCGCTGCCCTGCTCGCGGCCGTCGATGTGCCGGGAGTAGTTCTCGATGCCGGCGCAGGACCCGACCTGCCGCATCATCTCGATGTCGTAGGTGGTGCGCATGCGCAGGCGCTGCGCCTCGAGGAGCTTGCCCTGCCGCTCCAGCTCGGCGAGCCGCTCCTCCAGCTCGGCCTCGATGCCGGCGATGGCGCGCTCCATGCGCTCAGGTCCTGCGACATAGTGCGTGGCCGGGAAGATGTACATCTCCGGGTCGTCGGTGAGGATCTCGCCCGTCACCGGGTGGAGCGTCATCAGCCGCTCGATCTCGTCGCCGAACATCTCGATCCGAACAGGGTGCTCCTCGTAGACCGGGAACACTTCGATGGTGTCGCCACGAACGCGGAAGGTCCCTCGCTGGAACGCGATGTCGTTGCGGGTGTACTGGATGTCGACGAACGCCCGGAGCAGCCGGTCGCGGTCGAACTCCTCACCCACGCGCAGGCGCACCATGCGGTCGACGTACTCCTGCGGCGTGCCCAGGCCGTAGATGGCCGAGACGGAAGCGACGACGAGGCAGTCGCGCCGCGTCAGCAGGCTGTTGGTGGCCGAGTGCCGCAGCCGCTCCACCTCCTCGTTGATCGAGGAGTCCTTCTCGATGTAGGTGTCCGACTGCGGGATGTAGGCCTCGGGCTGGTAGTAGTCGTAGTACGAGACGAAGTACTCGACCGCGTTGTCGGGCAGCAGCTCCTTGAACTCGGCCGTGAGCTGGGCGGCCAGGGTCTTGTTCGGGGCCATCACGAGGGTGGGCCGCTGCAGCTCCTCCACCAGCCACGCCGTCGTGGCGCTCTTGCCGGTGCCCGTCGCACCAAGCAGTACGACGTCGCCCTCGCCGGCACGGATCCGGCGTGCGATGTCCGCGATCGCCTCCGGCTGGTCTCCCGACGGCTGGTACGGCGCCTTCACGGTGAACGGCGCGACGCGCCGCTGGAGGTCGGTCACCGGGCGCGTCACGCGCCCAACCTACGCGACGTACCCTTGCGCCCATGCTCCGACTGACGGCGACGCAGGCCCGGTCGCTAGCGGAGGCGGCTGCTGGCTGGCTGGCGGCCCAAGGACTCGGGCCGGGCGACCGGATCGCCATCGCCCCCGCCGCCGAGCCGGACGTGTTGAACGCCCAGCGCCAGCAGTCCGCCGTGCTCTGCGTCGTCTGGGGGGCGCTGTCGGTCGGCGTGGTCCCCGTCATGGCCAATCCCGACCTCACCGACCTCGAGCGAGAGCACGTGCTCACCGACAGCGAGCCGGCCCTGGTCCTCGACTCCACGGCCGCCCTGGTCGACTGCACCGAGCACGACCTCCGCCACCCCCTGCCGCCCTTCCCTCTGGGTCGCCCCATGCACTACACGTCCGGCACCACCGGGCGCCCCAAGGGCGTGTGGGCCGGGGTCCTCACCGACGCCGAGGCAGCAGAGCTGTGGGGCGGCGAGATCGACCTGTGGGGCATCACCGCCGACGACGTCACCCTCGTCCACGGCCCCATGGCGCACTCCGGGCCGCTGCGCTTCGCGCTCTATGTGCTCCTGGCCGGGGGCGATGTGCTGCTCCCCGGCCGCTTCGATGCCGCCCGCACGGCTGAGGCCCTGCGCACGGAGCGGCCGACCACGGCCTTCACCGTCCCCAGCCACCTCCAGCGCCTCCTGGAGCTCGGCGACGACCTGCCCGCCAGCCCATACCGGCTGCTCGTGCACGCCGGTGCGGCGTGTCCGCCGGTGCTCAAGCTGGCCGTCCACGACTGGGCTGGTGCCGACCGGGTGTGGGAGTTCTACGGCTCCACGGAGGGACAGTTCACCGCCATGTCCGGCGTGGAGTGGGAGGGGCACCAGGGGTCGGTCGGACGTGCCCGGCCGGATCGCGAGCTGCGCATCGTCGACGGCACCATCTGGTGCTGTCCACCGGCCTCGGGCCGGTTCGAGTACTGGCGCGACCCCGACAAGACCGAGGCCGCATGGCGGGAGGCCGACGGACGTCGGTGGTTCACCGTCGGCGACCTCGGCCGTCTCGACGACAACGGCTACCTGTTCATCGACGGCCGGCGTGCGGACCTCATCATCACCGGCGGCATGAACGTCTATCCCGCCGAAGTGGAGGGTGCACTGCTGGAGTTCCCGGATGTCATCGACGCGGCTGTGTACGGCATGCCGGACGAGCACTGGGGCCAACGCGTGTGCGCGGCAGTGGTCGGGGATATCGATGTCGAGGCGCTCACGGCGTGGCTGCGCACACGGCTGGCCGGCTACAAGCGGCCCAAGGAGATCCATCTCGTGTCGGGGCTGCCCCACACGGCGTCAGGCAAGACCAAGCGCCTCGCCGTCGCCGAGGTCGTCGCCGGTCAGTGACGCCCACAGCGCGGCCACCTGCTCCTCGGTGTCCCGAAGGTCGCGGGAGTTGTCGATGACCACGTCGGCCGCCGCCGTCCGGTCCGCACGCAGGACCTGGACCTCCATCCGCCGCCGCACGTCCTCCTCGTCGAGGCCGCGCAGCCGTACCGCCCGGTCGACCTGCACCTCCTCGGGGACGTCGACCACGACGACAACGTCGACCAGATCCGCCTGTCCCGTCTCGACGAGCAGCGGCATGTCGTAGACGACGACGCCGCTCGTTGGCGACTCAGCGAGGCGACGCTCCGCCTCGACCCGGATCAGCGGGTGCATGATCGCGTTCAGTCGGTCAGTGGCCCGAGGATCGCTGAAGGCGAGCGCGGCGAGCTCGCCCCGGCTGAGCGACCCGTCCTGCTGCAGGATGCGCGGCCCGAACTCGGTGACGAGCTCGGCCAGAGCCTCGCCACCGGGCTCCACGAGCTCACGCGCGATCTGGTCGGCGTCGATGACCACCGCACCTCGCTCGGCCAGCATCCCGGCCACCGTCGACTTGCCGGAGCCGATGCCACCGGTGAGTCCCACTCGAATCATGCTGGCAGCCTACAAACGAAGGAGCCCGGTCCATGCGGACCGGGCTCCTTCAGGTGAAGAGAGGTGGTGCTACTCGCCCGTCAGCTTGTCGCGCAGGGCCTGCAGCGCCTCGTCGGACGCGAGGGTGCCCGAGGTGTCGGCCGTGTCGGACGAGTACGACGAGAGCGCCTCGCCGGACTCGAGTGCAGCAGCCTGGTCGGCTTCGCGAGCATCGGTGACCTGCTTGCGATGGGCCTCCCAGCGGGCGTGGGCCTCGGCGTACTGCCGCTCCCACTCCGTGCGCTGGTCCTCCGAGCCGGCCTTCCACTCGCCGGTCTCCGGATCGAAGCCGTCGGGGCCGATGTAGTCGCCGGCGTCGTTGAAGGCCGGGGCCATGCCGTACAGGTACGGGTCGAACTCCTCGCCGGCGATGCCGTCGGCGGAGTCGTTGGCCTGCTTCAGCGACAGCGAGATGCGACGACGCTCCAGATCGATGTCGATGACGCGCACGAAGATGTCGTCATTGACCTGGACGATCTGCTCGGGCAGCTCGATGTGACGCTCGGCGAGCTCCGAGATGTGCACCAGGCCCTCGATGCCCTCCTCGACGCGCACGAACGCGCCGAACGGGACGAGCTTGGTGACCTTGCCCGGCACGACCTGGCCGATCTGGTGGGTCCGTGCGAAGTGCTGCCACGGATCCTCCTGCGTCGCCTTCAGCGACAGGGAGACGCGCTCGCGGTCCATGTCGACGTCGAGGACCTCGACCGTGACCTCCTGGCCCACCTCGACGACCTCGGACGGGTGGTCGATGTGCTTCCAGGACAGCTCGGACACATGGACGAGACCGTCCACGCCGCCGAGGTCGACGAACGCACCGAAGTTGACGATCGACGAGACGACACCGCTGCGGATCTGGCCCTTCTGCAGCTGGGTGAGGAAGGTCTGGCGGACCTCGCTCTGCGTCTGCTCCAGCCACGCACGGCGCGACAGGACCACGTTGTTGCGGTTCTTGTCGAGCTCGATGATCTTCGCCTCGAGGGTCTTGCCCACGTACGGCTGCAGGTCGCGCACGCGGCGCATCTCGACGAGCGACGCGGGAAGGAAGCCGCGCAGGCCGATGTCCAGGATCAGGCCGCCCTTGACGACCTCGATGACCTGGCCCTCGACGACGCCGTCCTCCTCCTTGATGCGCTCGATCGTGCCCCAGGCGCGCTCGTACTGGGCGCGCTTCTTGGACAGGATCAGCCGGCCTTCCTTGTCCTCCTTGGTGAGGACGAGGGCCTCGACGTGGTCACCCACGGAGACGACCTGGCTGGGATCGACATCGTGCTTGATGCTCAGCTCGCGCGAGGGGATGACGCCCTCGGTCTTGTAGCCGATGTCGAGGAGGACCTCGTCGCGGTCCACCTTGACGATGGTGCCCTCGACGATGTCGCCGTCATTGAAGTACTTGATGGTGGCGTCGATCGCCGCCATGAAGTCCTCGGCCGTGCCGATGTCGTTGACCGCCACCTGGGCGGGAGCTGCAGTAGTAGAGGTGGTCATGAGAAGTAGGGAGTCTTTTCGTAGTAGGACCGTTCCGCGGACGCGAAACCATCCAAGGTTACCGGGCCCCCATCGCCCGGCCTAATCCGCCCTTTTCGGCCGGTTTGCCCGATCTAGTGTGCGGCGGACTCCCACGAGTCGCCGTACCCGACGGACACGTCCAGCGGGACCGACAGGTCAGCGGCCCGGGCCATCCCGACGCGTACGAGGGCCTCGACGGCCTCGCGCTCCCCCGGCCAGACCTCGAGAACGAGCTCGTCGTGCACCTGCAGCAGGAGCCGGCTGCGCAGTCCCGCCTCCTGCAGAGCGGCCTGGACGGCAAGCATCGACACCTTGACGATGTCGGCCGCGGTGCCCTGGATGGGAGCGTTGAGCGCCATCCGCTCGGCCATCTCCCGGCGCTGGCGGTTGTCGCTGGTCAGGTCCGGCAGGTAGCGGCGCCGACCCATCATGGTCTCGGTGTAGCCCTGCATTCGGGCGCGCTCGACGACGTCGGCCAGGTAGTCGCGGACTCCCCCGAACCGCTCGAAGTAGTCGTCCATGAGCCGCCGGGCCTCGTCCGCCCCGATGTCGAGCTGCTGGCTGAGCCCGTAGGCGGACAGTCCGTAGGCCAGGCCGTAGGACATGGCCTTGATGCGTCGCCGCATCTCGGCATCGACCGCGTCGGCCGTCACGCCGAACACCCGGCTGGCCACCGTGGTGTGGAGGTCCTCCCCCGAGCGGAACGCGTCGATGAGCCCCTCGTCCTCGGACAGGTGGGCCATGATCCGCATCTCGATCTGGCTGTAGTCGGCCGTCAGCAGGGTCTCGTAGCCCGCTCCGACCACGAAGCAGCCGCGGATGCGCCGCCCCGCATCGGTGCGGATCGGGATGTTCTGCAGGTTCGGATCGGTGCTGGAGAGCCGCCCGGTCGCAGCGACCATCTGGTTGAAGGTGGTGTGGATCCGGCCGTCCGCGTCGGCGAGCGGGATGAGGCCGTCGACGGTCTGCCTCAGCTTCGACCGGTCGCGCCAGGCCAGCAGCTGCTCCAGGAGCGGATCGTGGGTCTGCACGTAGAGCTGCTGCAGGGCCTCGGCATCCGTCGTGTACCCGGTCTTGATCTTCTTGGTCTTCGGCAGGTTCCGCTCACCGAACAGGATCTCCTGCAGCTGCTTCGGAGACCCGAGGTTGAAGGGCCGTCCGACAAGCCGGTGCGCCTCCTCCTCGGACGCCCGCATGTCGGCTCCGAACTCATCGGACAGCACCCGGAGCCCGGCACCGTCGACGGCGATACCGGCGTGCTCCATGGCGGCAAGCAGCGGGACGAGCGGGACCTCGACGTCGTCGAGCAGGTGCCGGACCCCCTGCTCGTCGAGGCGACCCCCGAGGACCGTCGCCAGCTGCCGCACGGCCGATGCCTGCCGGACGAGGGACTCCTCCGCGTCGTGACCGGTGTCGAGGAGCAGCTGGTCGCCGGCCGCCTCGACCTCGAGGCTCAGCCCGAGGACGCGCAGGGCCACGTCGGCCAGGCCGTAGCCGCGGTGACCGGGAGAGTCGAGGTAGGCCGCGAGGGCCGTGTCGATGCGGACACCCGCCAGCGACCGACCCCCGGACACCAGCGCCAGCGCCGGGCCCTTGCCGTCGTGCAGGTCCTTGGGTACAGCGCCGTCGGCCAGCCAGCCGAGCACGGCGGCCGACGTGGCCGCGTCGGAGCAGTCGAGGTAGCCGGCGGTGCCGCGGTCGTCGAGCACGGCGACGGCCGCGATCTCGCCGCGGCCCCTGCCCCACGTGCCGGCGACCGCCACCGCGGCCGTGCCCTGACAACCGGCGAGCCACGCCGCGGCGTCGGCCCCCGCGACTGCGACCCACGGCGACTCCGGCTGCGCCGGCGCGTCCTGGTCGACGGGATCGTCGCCCCCCGGCGGGCGCACCTTGTCGAGGCGGTCGCGCAGCGCCCGGAACTGCAGGGTGTCGAAGAGGCGGTCGACGGCGCTGCGCTC
>Ga0315909_10009127_pt1 | contig 10766 bp, 15 predicted proteins | sample LakEriMetagenome_11_FD_203527 | JGI IMG/M metagenome (GOLD analysis project Ga0315909, IMG submission 203527) | Freshwater fungal communities from buoy surface, Lake Erie, Ohio, United States - Buoy 2 MA125 | ecosystem: Environmental > Aquatic > Freshwater > Lake | place: USA: Lake Erie, Ohio...
CCGCGCCTGGTGTGCTGCTTTACCGTCTCGGTGATGCGCTGTCGGCTGACCACCTCGGCAATATACCCGCGCATCTTGTCCTGGCCTAGCAGGTTCATGGCGCCACCGTAGATCGTGAATCTTACGGTTGCGGCGCCTACTTCCGCCTCTTTTGTTTTCGGCTTTCGCACAAGTAGCTGATCGCGGAACTTGCCAGTATAAACGTAATCAGGCAAGCTGCCCTTGAATACGCCTTTCTGGTTTTTTATGCGTCGCTTTGCGTACGGCGTCGACCTGTTGGAGAATCCGTAGATTGAATGGGCCGCATGCGAAAAGCGCAGCGGTATGTACTTGTCGCGCCACTCGTACATGCCCTTGCGCATGCCGGCTTTCATGATCCTGATAAGGGCGCCCTGCTTGAGCTGCTCAGCGAACGCTGCCAGCCCGGTCCATGGCTGCGCTTCAACCGGTCCACGACTAGCCATTGTCGCCGCCGAGCCGCGCCTTCACCTCTGGCGTGATCCCGCTGGCCGCCTCGACGATGGGCCACACCTGGGCGATGGGCAGCCATTCGCCAGCCTCGATCTCGTGTATGGTCAGGTGGTGGTTGATGGCGATCAGATCGACGGCCAGCGCGGCGTGCGCCTCGGTGAGCCGGCCCTGGTAATGCAGGCACTCTTGTAGTCGAGCAACGATCGCCTGATATTTCTGCGGGATCTTGAAACCTTCAGCCGAGACGTAGCCGACGCAGCACGACCCGTCCAAGGCCAGCATCACCGGGATCAGGAACGGGCCGACCATGACCGAGCCCGGCATGCGGTCGACGCGCGTGGTGGATGCCGGGTGCACGCCGTCAACACAGACCATCCATCCGGTGTCGCCGGCCCTGTGCCACCTCTGGCCGTCCTCGAACGGGAAGCCGTAGACGGACCCGCGCACGCCACCCGGCCCGGCCTGGTCGCTGGGGGCGCGGCAGACGATGTGCGCCGGCCGGTCTACGCCTGGCGGACAGAAGTATGACGGGACGCGGCGCATGGCTACGCGACGGCCCAGGTCACCGGCGAGGTTCCGGCCGCGCGCAGGGTGGTGGTGCAGGTGCCAGACGAGTCGGCGCCGCGTGAGCTTCCGCCCTGGTGCAGCAGGCCGGTCAGGCTGAAGGTCACGGTCGAGCTTCCGCGCGTCGGTCCGCCGGTAGCCAGGTTCTTGAGCACGACCGACCCGGTGGCGGCCTTGTCGCCCTTGGTGCGCTGCAATTCAAGGTTGCGGTGCGTCACCGACATGGACCAATCGACACGGTGCGGGCGGACGAAGATGGGGAACGGCTTGGGGCCGCGCTGGATCTCCCACGTGATTTCCGGAGTGACCGTGACTGCATCGACGTAGTCCACGGCGGTACCGTCCAGGGTGCAGGAGTCGAGCACCCAGCCTGCCATCAGCGTGCCGGCGGCCGGGGCCGCGACCTGGCTGAACGTAACCGGGTCGGCGCCGTCAGATGACTGGATCATGGCCACCAATGACAGGGTGGCGCTCTGGTTTGCCGGCGCCGAGAGCGAGGTCATGGCCAGGGTGCCGCTGGATGCCGTGCCCTGCTCATGGACGCTGCCGGCTGCGTCCGTGGGGGCGTTGGCGGCCAGCGTGCGGTCGATCCAGGTAACGCCAGTCAGGGTCAGGTACGGGATCTGGCTGGCGGCGCTGGCTGCCAGGATGCCCAGCCATTCGCCGACGTTGGCGGTGGTGATGGACAGCGACGGCTCGCCGGTAATGACCTTGGCCAGCGTGCGGGTCAGCAACCCATCGTGCATCGGCGCCAGTATTCCGCGCCCGGCGCTGTACTCGCAGCTGATGACGCCGCCGCGCGCGGTGCTGTTTATCTGGATCGGGGAGAGTTGGGTGGGCATTAGATGGTCCAGGCAAAGGTGATGACGCCAGACCAGCATCCGGCGTGTGGGCTGTCGTCGGGCAGGATCTCGGGCGCCTCGTAGGTGCGGGTGGCCCTGGCGAGGTAGGTGCTGGTGTTGACCAGTCCTGCGATCTGGTCGAGGAGAGCGCCGAAAGCGTTGAGCTGCGATCGCGCTACGTCGCTGGCGGTGGTCCCGCCTGTGATCTCGGTCCAGACGATCAGGGCGGCCACGGTGTCCACGCGCTCTGGCAGGCGCGTCGCAGGCTCCGACACGCTGCCGCCGTCGATGATGCGGATCAGGCAGTAGGGCGCGGTTATCTCACCACGGGTCGACTGCCAGACTACCTTGGTGCGCGCGGCGGCCACGTCGGCAGCGCCGACAAGCGTGCGGAAGGCAGCGCAGTTAACCAGGATATCCTCGACGGCTTGCAGGCTGTTGGACATCCAACCAGACGCGGTGACGGTGGCCATTTAGCGACCCTCCGAGCGCAGGCCATCGCGCGACTGCGCGCCCATGCTCTTGGCGGCCACGCACGTCATGCGCGGCACGTCTGCGCCAGATAGCGCGCGGATGACGAACGTGGTGCCATCGTAGGCCACCTGATCGCCAAGGCGCACCGGCACGGCGGTGGTTGGGCGCACGTCGATGATGCGCTCGAACTCTTTTCTGCCGTCATCTCGCATTGCCTCTAGGCGCTCGTCGCGCGTGACGACGCCGGAAAACGAAACCTCTGCGCCGAGCACGCCGGAAGACCATGCCTTGTAAGTCATCGACTGCGCGTTCATGCCGGCAGCCAGACCTGCGCGCAGTGCGGCGATATGATCAGCAACCAGGGCGGTCATTGCTCGGTCCTCACGACCGAAAGCTGTCCGCGGGCCAGGCAGCGGGTTTGGGTGGCAGAGCCGCCAGCGTCGCCGACAAGATCCCAATACAGCGTGACGGCATCGACCCCGGTGCCGAGCTCGCTGTAGAAGCTGGCGTTTTCTGGGATCTCGACCGTAACCACGCCGCCAGTCCCGCCTCCGACCAGTGTGATGCCGGTCGTCTGGTAGTAGGTTATCGTCTGCCCCTGATTGCGGACGCCGAAGCGCAGTCCGGTGTACGTGCTGATGTTTACCGGGTCGCCGGCAGCATCGCGCACGGTGAAAGTGGCCGGGACGTAGGTTGACTTGACAGCGCGGATCAGCAGGTCGGACGAGGGGCCGCCGACTTCCAGGGTCGAAGTGGCAGGCGCGCTGATAAGCGTGGCGATCTCGTCCAGGCTGTTCTGTGTCACCTCGTCAACGATGGTGTCCTGCGCCAGGAAGCCGGCGTTGGGCTGAAGAAAGATCATCAGATCGCCGGTTGTGGCCGGTGCGGTAAAGTCCAGGGTGTATTCGCGCCATGCGCCAACGGTCGCGCCCTCGGTCAGCGAGTAGGTGATCGTGACGGCGGCGCCGTCCAGCTTGTCGGTGATGGTCAGATCGCCTACAACCTTGCCGGTAGCGGCTGCCCCGGCTGCGGTCTGCCACAGGATCGGGATGTTTTGGGAGGTGTTGACGATCATGGTTAGCCCGTCCTCTTTGCCACGGCGCGCTTGGTGTCTGCGCTCTGCTCTTTCTCAAGCTCTCCAGTGAGTGCCTCCCACCCCTGAGCGCCTAGCTTTTCCTTTGAACGTTCGATGCCGTCGATCAGCTCATCACGCTGGCGCCCGTTCTTGACGGCTTTCCATCCGGTTACGCCAGCAGTGATCAGCCCCAGGATGCCGCCCGCGATGCCAAGGGGAGATCCGCCCGCTGCGGCCTGCATGATCGGAGCCATGTCTGGGGCGATGATGTGCCTCTCCTCCTGCGTCACCTCGGTCTGCGTGCGGACCATCTGGTGCCGCACCGGCTCGGCCACGATGTCGCCAATTGGCGTGTGCAGCACGAGTGGGCCGGTGCTGGTCTCGATCCTCTCGGCTGTGCGCGTTTGCGAGTCGCGGGACGACCCGAAGCACCCGGCCAGGATGACGATGAATGGGAGGAGGCGGATCAATGGGTGACTCCAGGCACGCCGCCGCTGCGGACAACCGCCCACAGGATCGCAGCGCAGACGATGGGCACACCCCAATGGATCGCGGCATCTTCGACCTTTTCGGCGCGCCCAGGCTTGGCGGCCTGCTCACGACGTAGCTGGTCGGTGAGGTCTCGGACAGCCGCGGTCACGGCTTGGATGTCCTTCCGCAGCTCGGCAAACTGGACGCGCCCATCACTCAAGGCGGTTTCGGCCTTTTTGATGCTGGCGCTGTGCTCGTCGGCCCTCTTTTCCAGAGCACCGATGCGGGAGTCGTGAATGTCGCAGGGCATGTGGTCAGCCATGGGTACGGCTCGGCTTGTCTTCGCGGGTGATGCGGTGGGTATCGCACTGCGACCGGAGGTGTTGAACCTCTCGGCGCAGCGCCTTGGCCTCTGCCTCCCAGCGGCGGGCGCTGGCCTCGGCAATGGTGCGGCGCTTTACCTCGGCTGCGAGATCGGCCTCGATGCTCATGCCTGGGCCGGCGTGGGCTGGGCGTGGGCCTGGCGCAGGGCCTCGGCGGACTGGTGGGCCTGCTGCTCGACCAGCTGCGCGGCGACGGTCTGGCCCTGGCTGCGCAGCGATCGGCAGTAATCGACCACGATCTGGTCGAGGATGTTGATGTGGTTGATCACGGGGTCGATCATGGCGTGGGCTCCTGCGGCAGCGGCTTGAGGTTGCCGCGCGCGATGCGGATGGAGATGTCGCGGATCAGCGCCACCGCCTGCTGGGCCTGCGCGTCGTGCATCAGGTCGGCCAGGTCGTAGGACACGCTGGGGATAGGGCTGGCGATCTCGATCTCGCGGCCGGCGAGGTCGAGGATGGCGGCGCCATCACGGGCCAGCGCCGAGCGCACGACCAGCGACACGCGCCAGCGGTCTTCGGTGCCAGCCTGGGTCACCAGTGGCTTGCTGCCGTTGCGGTCGATGCTGATGCAATCGACGTATGCCCATGCCTGCACCTGGCTGGGGTCGGCGGTGGCTGGGATGATGATGTCGGGCTCGGGCATATCAGGCTCCAATGACGCCGTGGGTTGTAAGCGCAGCCTGTAGCTCCATCACGCGGCCGGCGAGCTGGGCGAGCGTGATCGTTGAGGTGTCGTAGGCCGTCGCCTTGTTGCTGCTGCCGGTCATGGCTGTCCAGCCTGTGTCGCGGGCGCCGATCACCTGCGTGCCGTTGACCTTCAGGACTCGCGTTGAGGCAAGGTTGATATTGCAATCATGCGTCATCTGAGCAGATGAGTCGCGGAACATGAAACAGTCAGTGCCAGCAGCAATCCCGTTTGCCCTCGTCGTCCCGTTGGCCAGTTGCATCAGGCCGTTGCCGGCGACGGGGGTTGCGCCGATGCCGAGGTTTCCGGCAGTGTCTAGGTGCATCCGCACCGCATCAGACGTTTTCCAGACAATCGGCAGATATGCGCCAGTTGAAGCATAGGATGCGTCGAATCCCCATGCGGCGTCGCCACTGCGGTATCCAATTTGCAGGAAGCTGTCGTTATCGGCGCGGGATAGCCTGATAGCTGGATTGCTGGTATCAGCGGACTGCACAACGTGGATGCGTGCAGAGGAAAGCACCGATCCACCAAACGATGAGCTTCCGAGCGTCACCTGCTGAGATGCACCGCTCACCACCACCGTTCCGCTCAGGTCGGGCAGTGTGAAGGTACGGCTGGCGGTCAGCGTGCCGGGGGTCAGCGTGGCGACGTACGACGATGTGCCGCCGGCTCGGCCGACCAGGGCGATGGCGTCTTGGGTGGCGGCGGCGTGCGTGGTGATGCCGCTGGCGCTGGTCGAGGTGATGGCCGCGCAGGTGATGCCGCCGTTGAATGCCGCTGCGGATCCGCCGCCTGGCCCGAACGTGACTACATCGGTGCCGTTGCTGGCCTCAATCAAAAGGCCGGCGCTGGTCGATGCCGTGACCTTGTTCAGCACGACATCCTGGCCAGAGAGGCGGGCCAGAAGCTCGGCGGAGGTCAGCGCACTTTTCGATAGGCGCAATGGCATGTGGGTCTCCTGCCGCCATCCAGGCCCCGGCTAGGGGCCGGGGGCTGGTGGTGGCAAGATCACCGCTTCGTGGGCGGCGTCTTGTCTGTTGGCTTTGGCTGCTCGGCCGGCTGCTTCGGAGCTTCGAAGCGGAAGGCCGACCAGCGCAGAGTGCCGGCGAATGCAGCCAGATCGCTTTCGTCGCGGAACTGCATCCGGCACCATACCTCGTCGCGCACAAGCCGGCGGTGGCCGATGCTGTGCGCGTGGTTGGCTACCAGGTCACGGACGATCGACATGGCGATCAGGTGAACTGGGTCGAGGTGGCGTCGGTGAAGCGGCCGTAGCCGGCCTCGCCAACAGCCTTGATGCCGACTTCCCAGGCGTCGTTGTCGTGTTCGAAGTCCGAGCCGGGGCCCTTCATCGTGCGCTTGAACTCGCCGGTATTCTCGATGAACACGAACGGCACGGCGCCGGGCGAGCTGTTGACGCAGAACATGCGCTGCACGGTGATGCGGGCCGACACCAGCACGTCGATGTTGAGCCCCAGGCCCAACACGGGGTTGGTCCGCACGCCGGTTCCGGTGTCGAGGTTCTTTTCCTTGACTGCCTGCAGCACGGCCGCGCCGATGGCGCCGGTCGGGGCCACGATGGTCAGCGAGGTCATGGCCTCGTTGATCGGCTCGCCGCGGTCGTCCTTGAAGCCCATCAGAGCGCCGACGGCCTCGACGATGGCGGTCGCCGCCTCGTTCGCGGTCGGGGCGTCGGCGGTGCCGGCATTGTAGCCAAGCAGGTTGTCGACGGTGCCCGAGTCGCCCCAGGTGTGGTCGTCGGCGAAGAACGCCTTGCCGTCGAAGCCGGTGGCCGTGGCGCCGGTATTCAGAAGCGCGGCGATGCGCTTGCCGTACCACTGCGGGTTGTACCGCATCGACAGCATCGACATCTGCTGCTGGACAAGGCCGGTCTTGTCGTTGTTGATCCAGTCGAGCGGCAGCTGCACGGTGCTCTCGAACTTCTTGAGCACGATCGAGTAGCGGTGTTCCAGCGGCTTCTTGGCGCTGCGGGGGCCGATCCACTCGCGCAGGGCGGGTACCATGCCCAGGAAGTCGAGCTTCTCGCCGTCGCCGGCGGGCAGCTGACTCTGGACCTTGAAGGCCAGGTTGGCGAGCTTGTCGCTGCTGGGCGACTGCTCCAGGGCGCGGCCAAGAGCCGCCTTGACCCCATAATCGGTGATTGCCATTGGTTTGTTCCTTGGTTTTTTCTAGGGGTTAGGCGATCTTCTGGGCCACGATGTACCACGCGGTGCCGCCGTCCGAGACGATGGTGATCGTGTCGTTCTGGGCGTCGATGGTCGCCACGGTGGTTGCGCCGTCGATCGTGTCGGAGCCGGCGCGGGTCAGCGTCGCGGCGACGGCGTCGGCGGTTGTCTTCTTGAAGGTCAGGGAGCGACCGGCGCAGTCAGCAGCGGCCGGCAGCGTGACGGCCTGGGCGCCGGTGCTGGGCAGAATGATGACCTTGTCGCAGTCGTTGGGCGTCAGCGTCAGGGCGCCGGTGGCGGCCTTGGTGACGGTTCCGCGCACGCCGATGCCGGCTGCCGGCTCGGTCTCGCACAGGATGATGGCCTTGGTACCGTCCAGACCGATAACGCGACCGATCAGGGTGCTGCCGACGCCGCTGAACGTCAGGGTGCCGTCATCGCTGGCGAAGACACGGCGCTCATGGGCAACGTCATCGATGGCGACGCCGGAAAGCGTGGCGGTGATGGTGAAGGTGCCGGCCACCACATCGACCGTGCGCGATCCATCGGCGGTCGCCACGTCGGCGGTTTCGATGGTCGCGCGGCAGACGCCAGCGAACGGCTCGCCAGCGACCAGCTCGCGGACATAGCCATCGGCAGCCTCGCTCATCAGCGAGCCGGCGAAGGGATTCGCGCTGACCTCGACGGGCAGGCGACGGAGCTGGCCGCCGGTCGGGGCCAGATCGGCATCAGCGGTGAGGACGGCCATTTGCTACTCCTTGTCGCCGCTCTTGGCGGCGGGCTTGTCGTTGAGGACGTGGAAGCGGTAGGCGCCGAAGTCGCCCAGGAACGCAGCGCGCTCCGAGTCGGGCAGGGCGGACCAGGCGGCCTTGATCTGGTCGTCGGTCTTGGCGGCGGTGCCGCCGGTCGGCGTCGCGCCGGGGTCGGCGGGCGCGTCTGCCATCTTGGCCAGGGCGGCGTGCTTGGCTTCGGCCTTGGCCTTGGCGTCGTTGGCGGCGGCCAGCTCGGCCGTCAGCTTGTCGACGTTGGCCTTGGCGGCGGCCAGGTCGGCCTTGAGTGCGGCCGTTTCGGCGTCGCGCTTCAGGTCAGACAGGGCGGCGGTGATCTCGGCCTCGGTCTTGCCGGCGGCAAAGAGCTTGCCGAGCGCGGCGGCGTGGGCCGGCTCCGCGTCCAGAAGCGCGGCGAACTTGATCGGATCCATGCGTTTTTCCTTGGGTTTGCGGGCGGCGATGTAGCGGCCCAGGAACTCGGTGGCGGTCGCGTCGCTCCAGCCCATGGCATCGCGCGCCTGGTCGATGGCCGCGAACATCTCAGCGGCGTCCAGGTTGGTCGTGCCGGCAAACGCGGAGAAAAGCCCGTCGCGGTTGGCGGCCGGCTCATCGACGACATCGACGGCGCGCAGCTTGCCCAGTCGGGCGAACGGCTTGGCGGTGGTGGCGTCGGCTGGACGCGGCTGGCTGACTGGAACCTCGGCGCCGTCGGCACGCTTGAACACGGCCGAGCCGTCGAAGGCAATGGACATGCCGAAGTCTGCTGGCGACTCCTCTGCCATCGACATCACGTATTCGGCCAGGTCGCCTTCGGGGCTCTTGCTGGCGTGCTGCGCCAGGTGCAGGTCGGCGGTCACCTTGTCGCCGCACACCGACGCATTCTTGACCTTGCCCAGCATCTTGCCCATGGAGTCGGAACAGGCGCCGGGATGGGTGAAGCGCGACTTTATGCCAGGCTCGGTGGCGTTGATTGCTTCGGCGGTCTGGGCCAGCATGCGATCGTCGATCAGCATATCATGGCCGAGCGCCTCGCCGGCCTGGATCACCGATGCGCCGTAGATGATCCGCTTTTCGCGGTCAACGCGGGGCTGGCTCGATCCTGGCTTGCATCCGAAGCGGACACGCATGGCCAGACCGTAGCCACGGAGCGCGGCAATGTCTCTGGCTTACTTTGTATTTCCTACAACAGACGATGCTGACAGGCCTGATAGATCTGCGCCGATAGAAAGCATGACGATTTGCATGGTGGTCATGCGCTCCGGCTCGTCATCTGGAACATATGCCGGGCGCATGTAGGTGGGGCCTGGCGCTGGCGGCGTTACTGCCTGCCCCCACGATCCGCCCCATGAACCAGCCCACGATAGACCCCAGGCGCTGGCCATTACGCCGGCCCCCACGGGTCGCCTTCCGTCCCGGTGCCGTCAACCGCAACGTCGTTCACCCAGCGCACGTCGGCATGCAACTCGCCGGCCTGGCTTCGCGTGGCAACCTCGGCGCCGATTGCAGTGATGTCACCAGGCAAAACGGCCGATCCAACCGGGATGCCGATGGCGCCGGCCCCGTTGTCGATCTGGATGTTTCCGCTTCCGAACAGCGAGCCGCCATCGGAGCGGCGGGCGAACCCGTCGCCGCCGACGCGCACCGGGGTTGCGCTGCCGTTGTTGATGACAACAGCATTCGAGAACAGATAGTTAGCCGCGTCGTTCGCGTGCATGGCGTCGATCAGCGTCAGGATGCCGGAGGACTGATGGATTGACCAGACGTACCTGGCATACACCTCGGCCCACAATACGAGGGGATCAATGCTGCCGTCAAGGTCGACGTCGATACTCGTCGTGTTGAACGTGATCCCGGTCAGTGCCGATCCGTCGATGGACCAGGTATTGTACACCGTGTCGTCTTCCTGCGCGACGACGACGGTGAAACCGGACGCGGACGCGATGCCAGAATAGACGGATTCCAGCTTAGCCGCCGTGCCGCTGACGTAGGTCGCAACGACCAGATATTCATCACCATCAGTGAACGTCGTGCCGTCCTGATAGCTCTCCGAGTATCCGGTTGCGATGTCGTTGTAGATTGTCGTGTCAGTGGTGACGTTGCGCACAAGCAGACGCGAACCGGAAACGGCGCCAGTGATCGTGATGTTTGCGCTCACGGTCGGCTGATCGAAGACAACGGTTGCCCCGGCTGTGACGTAGGTGGGGACGGACTGGCCTAGTGCAAGCGTGATGGTTACCGTTCCGGTTGTTCCGGTGATGTTCAGATCATTTGTGTAGCCGCTGAACACGGCTCCGCTGGCCCTGCTCAGATCAATTGCAACGGGGCCATTGCCGGAAATCTCGATGGCGTACGTCTCTGACCCCTTGGTAAACGAACAGTCGAGAGCCTTTCCGCCATCGACGAGCTTAAGCGCGGACGACCCGGTTGCCGTAGATCCAGAAAACACGCAGCTTGTGTAGGTCGCAGAGCCGCCATCAACCTGTGGACACGACGAAAAGTTGACGCTGGTCAAGTCGATATTGCCGGCGTTCGTGAACGTCTTGTTGCTGATCGTGGCAGCCTGCATATTTACGGTAGCAGACGCCGACGACGAGGCGTTGAACTTGATGCCCTGCGCGTTCTTGCCGGCAAGTATTGTCGATACCGCCTTGATGGTGCAGTATTGGCACGGGTAGAACTCGATTTCCGTCTGGTTGCTGCCGACGTTCCACAGGCGCCTGGTGCGAGATGCCGCAACGTAGGTGTCTGGATTTTCCTGGGATGCGTTGGTGCTGTCCCAATACGTCGGGTTGGTGCCGTTGCTAACCTGATAGCTGATTCGGTCGATCGACTGTGCCACGCC
>Ga0315909_10009130_pt1 | contig 10764 bp, 11 predicted proteins | sample LakEriMetagenome_11_FD_203527 | JGI IMG/M metagenome (GOLD analysis project Ga0315909, IMG submission 203527) | Freshwater fungal communities from buoy surface, Lake Erie, Ohio, United States - Buoy 2 MA125 | ecosystem: Environmental > Aquatic > Freshwater > Lake | place: USA: Lake Erie, Ohio...
CTTTATTTTCATTATAGAAATTTTTTCTATACTCAAGAAGTTTTTCTTTATTCTTAAGATAGTATTCTTTTTGATATTCTTTTTTATGTTCAAGATCTCTACCCATTATTTGACATCTAATTTATTGAGCCTTTGTTTGATCTTTATTGTGATAGTGCTATTTAACATTTGTTATTTCTTTTTAGCCATTTTTTTCAAAGTGATAGCAAGAGCTTTTCTCTTTGGTGTACATGTAGGTTTTGTCATTGGAGTACAATAACCTTTGTGTGCAGGATTAATTGCTTTTTGAATCCACTTTTTGTCTCCAGTAGAACCACCTTTCTTCATCACTTTTGTGCTGCTTAGTTCTTTTACTGTTTTCTTTGCTTCTTTTTTATCAGCAATATTTTTCTTTACTTTATTACCTACATAAGCGGCACCTGCAGCTACACCAGCTCCAATTAATCCAGCGCCAATCTTTGCACTAGTATTACCAAACATTCCTGGAGGTTTAGCCCATGGAACACATACACCATTTTTGCATGCATGTTCTGGTGGACAATCTGAACCATAGTTACAGTTTTGTCTTGAACGAGTTGTTTTCTTTACTGCCATTACTTTTTCTTTTTAATAGAACCACCCATTTGTTTACTGTTCATTTTTGCACCAGCAATCTTATCTGCATAAGTTGCTTTATTATATGGAGGGGCAAGTGCTTTAAATTTTGCAGAACCGCCTTTTTGGAACTTAGGTCTTTCCATAACACATTTGCCATCAGCACTTCTAACCATTCCTTTTTTACAAGAAGTTTTAACTGGTGTAGAAGCACCAAACTTAGCTGTACCTGTTGCACCACCTTTTTTGTAGTCATACGTACCAGTTCTGTTTGGACCTGTGGGACCCGCATTAGGAACAGCATAAATACCATCCTTAGTATTTGAACCACCTACAGTAGCTTTAGCAAATCCTCTTGCATTATTAAGCTTGTTAGTTGCAGAACCACCTTTAGCCATTTTTTTCATTGACCCGCCACATTGAGCACACATCTTTTTCATAACTATATAAATAAAATTAACATTTCCATTTTCTTAAAGACTTGTTGATTCTAGAGTTAGGATCATTAGCTGTCTTTGCACTTGTTAGTTTTTTCTTCATACCAGTCATGCGTGCACAGAAAGATTTCTTTCTTGGTCCACCTCCTGGTTGAGGAGCTTTAATATCATGTCCGGCAGCCTTCAATGAAGCTCTACCTTTAGCATTAAGACCACCACTTGGTGACTTACCTTCTTTTCTTTGCCATGCTGGTGTTTTTGCCATTGCCTTTATATTTATAGTCAGGGTTATCTTTATGCCATTTTTTTGTAGCAGCTACACCCTGTGCAACAGTTTTAGCTCTACCTTTTGCTGTAAGATCAATAGTATCCCACTGACCTTTATCTTTGGTAGGATGATTAACCATAATGTTACCAACCTTTCCTTCACCTTTTTTTGTAGTCTTTTTATAAACCACATGTTTTTCACCACCAGCAACAACTTTTACTTTTTTAGTTTGTGCCTTTGCCATGACTATTTCTTTTTAGTAGATGCTTTAATTTTCTTTTCTTGTTTAAGCATTTCCTTAGTAGGTTTCTTTCCAGAACCTTTATTATCACGGATGTTATCCCAGAGACCTCTCTGGGAATAACTACCGTCTTTTCTTTTAAGCATTTGCTTTGCCATTATCTGTTAGGTTCAGCATTTTTAGGAGCCTTGCTGATTCCACCTACGCGACCTTTTGCAACTGTTTGAACAGTAGCCGCTGGATTAAGACCAACAAACACTCCTTTACTACCAGGAACCTTTTGTACCTGTACGCTTGCATTTGGGTTATTAATTTTCCCAGTTGTGTATTGTGCCATTTTATTTAGATTTAGGAGTTGCTGTTTTAGGAGCTTTGCTAATACCACCAACTTTACCTGTAGCTTTTTTAGCTGCAGATTTAGGTTCAGCAGATTTAGCTGGTCTACCTTTAGAAACTTTAGAAGCTTGTACAGAGGCATTAGGATTTACTATACCGCCTGTTTTGAAAGAGGGACCTTTATACTTTGATTCATCAATTATTTTACCGGTACTGTCTCTCTCAATAAGTTTTGTTTTCTTAGTTCCTTTGTTTGGATTAGTTTTACTAGAATATCTAACACTTCCCATTGGAGAATTTTGAACCCATATAGATTTACTTACACCGTTTCTTTTAGTTTTATCAGCTATAGTACTAGTTACAGGACCATTTGAACCAGTACGTACAGAATAACCGGCTGCTCTTCTTGCTTTTTGTTCAAGATTACCCATTTTTTCACCACCACCTTGATATTTTTTAGTAGTCCTTTTCATTTTATTTTAGTTTTAAGAATTCCAATACTTCTCACAAGCAGTATTGAGATCTTTAAGAATATCTTCATTTAAAGGATTCTTAAGATACTCATGGACATCTGACACATTTCTTCCTAACATAGAGTTAGTCTTAGTGTGATAGATATAACCATCTGCCTTATTAACAATATACTTAAAAAATACGGAATCTCTTACAATTGACTTAATTTTAAGTGTTTCCATATCTAAGTTTACTGCTTCAATGAAAGACTTTGCAGCTCTTTCTTTGTTGCTTTCTCCACCTAATCCATTGATGTAATTATCCATGTTTTCATAGATAACATCATTAGGAGTAGACTTCTTATACTGTGTACTGTTGATATCTACAACTTTTGCAATGTAGAATAACTTAGTACTGTTTTTGTCAAATAATTTCTGAAGTTCAGAAAGTGCTTTGTTACGCATTTTCTTGTATTCAGTTCTTGCCATAACTGTCTCTTCTGTTTTATCTAAGTAAAACTTAGGAGCTACTGGTCTTGATCTGGCATCATCAAAACTTTTAGCCACAATTGCAAAACCACCTGCTTCAATAGCAAATAATTTAATTCTGTCATAAGGATCTTTTGGATCCAAGAATAGTGGCTCATTACCACAAGCAATACTGATTCTGTTCCAGAACTCAGCATTATCTGGTTTAAGCAACTTTACTTTATTCCAGAATTGTGGGTCATCAATCTCAATTACATTTGCAGCTAATTCTTTTTCTAATTCAATTACTGCAGCTCTAATTTCTCTAATCTTAGCTTCTTTGTCTTCTCCGTTGAGAAGTCTTACATCTGGAGCAAACTCATTAAGTCCTGTAAGATATCTTACTACTCCGTTATTCTCTAAGCAGGCCAATTGCTCATGGTGTACAACACCATCAAAAAGTGACATACCATACTCTTCTAATCCCATATTAGAAGCACTTGCATCAAAGAACGGGCGTACTGCAATTGCTGTTTGCTTAACAGTACCGCGTCCTGTTTCTACCATTGTGAAATTTTCCATGTTTTGTTGGTTTTATTTTTGTTGGTTAAATATTAAGAAAAAAAGGGAGGAGTTGCCCCCTCCCTTATTTCTAGTTTAGATTAGAATGATCCACCAGTGATTGGGTTTCTCATAACAATTTTCAACACTTTAGTTGGGTCTTTAACCCAGATAGCTGGCATTGTTTGGCTCATCATTACACGGTAACCATTGAACTGACCAGAAGACTGGAAGCCTTGTGTACGGCCCATGTAGTCCATAGTACCATTTTGATACCACCACTTCAATTGATTATCCCAAGACAATTTCAATAAGAAGATGTTGTCATTAGTGTTATCAGTGATGTCAAAGATAATGAATGAGTAAGAAGATAATGGGAAACCATCAATGATTGGGTTCTCAATATCATTTGTATGAACGTTGTCAAATGCTGGGTTCAACACAAACTTAACGTTAGCCAAGAATGGGATAACATAAGAAGTGTAAGCAAATCCAAAGTTCAAGTCCATACCTTTACCAGTGATTGCACCGATATCAGCAGCTTGGATAAGGAGACCAGAAGATACTGCTTCTTTTTTAATAGCCTCATTAACCATTCTCATACCACCCATACCAGTTTGTACAATCAAGCTGCGTTTTGGATCTGGACCTTGGAACTCAACCTTACCATTGAAGAAGTTGTAGATCTCAGAACGGAACAAGTCAAGTGTGAAGTTATTTTTGTTGTAGATTCTTTTGAAAGAGTTATCCAACTGTTTCCAAAGACCCACAGACAATCTAAGATCATCTGGACCATCCTGACGTACTCTACCACCTTGACCCCACATGAGGTAAGTTTCAATGTCAGTTGCAATTTTAGACAAGTGAGCAGCTTCCATAGTGGTCAAGAATGTTCTTGATAAGTCACCATTGTCAAATGCTTTTTTCACTTTGTCTTTACCCATTACTTTCACCATGTCTTCCAATGAAGTGATAGATGGATCATCAGTAGCACCAAAGTTTCTCCAGATCTCAGTTACAGGAACTGTACCATCTGCATTCATACCACCTTTGATCATCAAGTCAGCACGGCTAGAAATAGAGTAGTGTACGTGAGCTTCTGCACCTCCTACAAAGTTGTAGAATTCACGGAAACCAGTTCTTGTAGTAATGTCAGAGAATCTCTCACCATACTCCCCACGTGCAGAACCTTTACGGAATACTTTTGTACCGTTAGCCAAGTACTTGTTATCCAAGTATTTGAAGTTGTCATTGTTTACCAACTGTACAGTATAGATGAAACCATCACCAATAGGAATGATATCTTCTGAAGTAATGTACATCTCAACACCGTTGTATTTGTCATAAGTGATGATATCACCATGTCCAAACTCACGTCTGTTAATTTTGATACGGAAGGTTGTACCTTCAATACCTTTGAAATCATTGTTTGCTTCAATGTCCTCTACAATGTAAGGAAGGTCAGTAGAAACCGGAGTTTGCCACTTGTACTCTCCACGAGCATTGTCTACCATGATTACATTTTTGCCACCAAATGAAGACATTTGATAAAGAGGCATTTCAACCTTTTGAGCCATAGCCCACAGATCCACTGGACCAAGGTCCATTGGCTCAGCATCTTTCAGCATATTCACCAAGTGGTAAGAATCCACATGGGAACTTGCGTTGTAAGCGGTATCCCTAAGGAATATACCATTGTTTAAAACTGGAGTTGCCATTTGTATTTATTTATTTAAATTGTTACTAATTAAAATCTCTTGAACAAATTATTTGGTCTAGAGAGGGTTCTTTGTTGTGATTTTGCTGCTGGTCTTCTAGCATCATCATCACCTGTATTTGTTGAAGAACTAGAAAGTTTTCTAGCTTCTTCTGTTTTTAATGTTCTTACTGTTTTCTCAACTGTAGCTTTTGCACCTTGATCTTTTACTTTTGCCTTGTATCCTTCTGGATCTGCAAGTAACCAAAGAGCTTCAGCAATCAAATCATGTCTTGGTTCAACAAACTGATACTTCTCAAGTAAGTGACCAAGTAAGTTGGTTTGTTTTCCTGAGATAGAAGGGTAGTTTGGTTGTACTAATCCTGAGTATAACATCCCTTGAACTTTTCTATCAAGTTTAACACCACCAAGTTCACCTACACTAAGTGTGTTATATACATTATCTTGATATGCTTTAGCCTGCTCTGCCTGTTGTTGTTTTTTATATTCTTGCTCCGCAAGTTTTTGTGCAACAACTTCCTCATGCATTCTATCCAATTTTGGTTTAAATTGTTTAGCTTTTTGACCAAGCTTATCAATGTCTTTCCAATCTTGGATTTCATCTTCAATTTCTTCTGGTGTACCAAAGCTTGTAGCATAAAGATATTGTCTAGCAATTTCTTCTTGATGAGATTCAACATCTGGATCTAATTCAAATACCTCTTCTACTTGAGCAAGAGTTCTAAATAGACCTTTAAGATCTTGACCACCATCTGCTACATACTTAGCTGCGATTTGAAGTTCTTCAGGTAATGCTTGAAAGAATTCTTTTGGTGTATTCTCTCTAATTGCATTCTCTCTTTCTTGGAAGTTAGCTTCAAATAACTCACGGAAATCTTTAGTAGTATATTCTTCTAATGGTTTATCATCATCAAAAGGAATAAGTGTACCTTCCTCAATCATTTTAGTTGCTAACTCAGCAAGACCAGATTTATCTACTTTTGGTCTTCCTTTATTTCCAGCATCCTCTTCTTGAGTAATAAGTCCGTCAAGTTCAGCAATTGTTTCTTCAACATCAGCTTTCTTTTCAGCAGCCTCAGCTTTTTCTTCAGGAGTTCTAACAGTATTGTCAAGGAACGAAGTGTCTATATTTTCTTTAGAAAACATGGACTTTGGTTTCTCTTCTTTTGTGCCATCATCAGGTAGCATTACACTATCTGCACCAGGCATGCCAAAGAGCTCATCAATATTTACATCTACTTGACCTACCGTTGTAGTGTCTAGTACCTGATCATCCTCAGGATTTTTTGTTGGTTCTGCCATCTTTGTTGGTTTTGTTTATAATATAATATACTAATTAAACTTGAGAAATTTATCAGTAGTACTAATTTTTTTTGACATTATATAGCTAGTACTACTTTTTCTCTCCTTTATTTTGTTTATTACTATCAAATCTATTCTTGTTTTCTTGGGCAATTTGAAGTTGTTTGTTAGCAATCTCTTTCTGAGCAGCTATCTTTTCCCGTTCAACCTGATTCTTTTGAGCATCAGCATTCATACGGTTTGTTTCTTTTTCCCTTTGTAGATTAGTCTGATCTTGGAATTCTTGAGTAGCTCTAAGCTCTTTCATAGCATCCATGTAATCAGATTGTTTGTTCTCATTGATATCTACCATTGATCCCATACCAGCTGCTCTAATCTCTGCAACAAGAATATCTCTTTGTCTATTCTTCTCATCTCTTAAAGCTTCAGCATCAATCTCCATTTGTTTTTGCTCTTTCTGAGCTGCAAGTTGTTGTTCTTGCATTTGTTGTTGCTGTTGCATTTCTTGTTGTTTCTGTTGCTCTTGTTTAGCTTCAGAATCTTTAAGAACATTATTAAGTTGTGCAATTGAGTCTGACTGAACAATTTTACCAAGATCATAGATACTAGCTCCGGTAGTATTGTTTTGTAATGCCATTTGTTTTAATTGCTCAAGAATAGCTCTATGGTTTGCTGTAGTAGTAGCAAATATATTAAGGTCACGTAATAATAACTCTGTACCATTAATCTCAAAGTTTACTTTCTCATCCGCTCCTGTAAGATATGTTAATCTTGCAGATGGTTTTGTAGAGTGATAGTATTGAGCTAAGTCAGTACGCATTTGGTGCACTCTAGGCATTAGATAATCACAGTGCTGAATAAAGAACATCTCTGTCTGTGCATATGATGCATTAACAGCTTGTTCTACTCCGGTAGCGGTTTGTTGTGATATCTGTTGACCCATTCTTTGTGGGTTCACACCAATTACTTCATATGCTTGTTGCTTAAAGTGATTAGCAAGTTGTATCCTAGACATTAATCTTTCTGTCTGAGATAGATCAAGTTTTTGGAAGTGATTAAAGTTTAATGCATTTTCAGTGTTTGTAATAGAAGTATCCAATGGTAACATTTGGAAATTCTTCATTGCAACATATGCTTTAGATAAATTACCTTTACCCCAATCTTCACCTAATGAATGTTTAGGTAAAGAGTTTTGATCTAACATAATTACAGTACCTAATTCATCTACTAAGATATCTGCAATCTGATTGTTTACAATATTATACCCAATCTGATATGGCTTCATTAAGTCAAGTAATGCTGTTGACTTAGTATTTCTATCTGAGAATACAGCTCCTTCTACAGGAAGCTTGCATCCATATAATGAAGCATCTCCTTTAAACTGGAATTTAAGTGGGCCAACATGATTTTTTTCTACACCAATATAGATAGGAGAGAATCCGCCAGGGTTGTTCATACCCCAGAATGATGGAATGTTTGGTCCAATTTTTACACCACCCCAAACTTCATTAATCCAGATCCAATCAATATGTTCTCCATATACAAGATTCTCTTTAGTTTTATTTTTAAAGAGTCTAGTATCATAAATAGCTTTATCTGTAATCTTATAGTCTTCAGTTACAATTTCTGTTTCAACCTCACCTATTTCATTAATCTTTGTAAGGTGTCCTACTTTACGTTGAGATTTCCAATATGCAGTTGTACAACGTAACAAGTAAGCTGTTCCTTGGTCAAAGTAATCTTCACCTTCTGCAAGGATTTGATTAATAATATCTCCACCATCATATACAGATCCCGCGCGCATGGTAGTGTACTGTCTGTATGCTAATGAAGGCATGCTTACGTTCCAGTCATGTGTTTTGGTTGCATCATAGTATGTACCATCATTTTGGTAACCACCAATTGCATAACCAGCAGATCTAATTGGATATACTGCTTCAAGAGCTTCTAACTGCTCTTCTGTCATTATATAACCAAACTTGTCAATAACATCAGATACAGTAAACATATCAATTTTACCTACCCAGTTACCTTGAGAAATATATCTAGCATCTGGAGATTTATGGTAAAATGTTAATGGTGGATTCCAAAGTTCTACTTCATAATCATCCTCCATCATGCGGAAATGCCAGAACTCTCTATCTGTAATAAGCATATCTCTAAAGCCTCTCTCTTCTAATTCATCTATCCGGAATCTTTCTACATCTACTTGATGTTGGTGAGAAGCCCATTGTTCTACCATAGATCTATAATCTTTCTTAAAGAATGATTCAATTTCTGGCAGTGTTTTTAATGTATCTGGTTGTAATTGCTTATTGGCTTCTTCTGAATTAGGATCAAGTCCTTGCTCTAATAAAGCTGCCATAATTTTTGTTTGAGCATCTGCAAGAAGAGTATCTTCTACCATCTTTCTTTTTTGCTCCATCATCTCATTGTATGAGAAATCATCTACAGCTCTATATGTAAGCTTAGTTGATCTTTTAGCAAATTCAGCTACAAGAACATTAATAACATTTGGAATAATTGGATAAAACTTTAGTTCAAGTGCTGAAGAATCTTCTTTTGTTAATACTTCAACAATGTCTCTCATCTCATTGTCTTCTTCAACTATATAGTCAGTTCTATCAATAATGCCTTTTGCAAGTTTGTAGTTTTTCATTAACCTGCGGGCATTTCTACGGATTTGTTTTAATCCCTGCCATTCTAACCAGTCAAGATTCCAGGCAGCCCATTCATCATCTTTATCTATACTAGATAAAAACTGTAATGGTTGAGTAATACTACCCAACCTATTATGTTTAGCCTTAGCTCCTTTTTTTAAATCTAATGCATTATATACTTGCATAACTGTTATTTAATATTTTTAAAGGGTGATCTTTTGAATCCTTGATCATTCCTATAAAATGACTTACCCATATGCCTAAATGGACTACTATTTAATTTAAACAAATTTTCTGACTTTTGCAAGTTTTTAGCCGTATCATCCATAATAGTCCTTTTAGAATAACCTCTATTAGCTTGCTGAATTCTCATAAATGCAACTAATGCTGCAAATGATACAAGTCTATCCACGTTTACCCCATCAGAATATTCTCTCATTTCTTGCAACAACATCATATCTGGAATTCTTTCTATTCCATATTTTGTACGTACAATAGTACCATCAGGTTTAGTTTCTACATCTAGTTCTTCTTTACAGTATTCAATAGCATAACTTAATAAGTGTGCCTTAAATAATGTACCGGTGTTTTTCCAACCATACTCTTGGAATACGTTAGCATTTGCACCTAGATCTTTTAAGAACATAATCTGACTTTTAGGTACTAAATATCTTTGTTTCTTTCTAGAGATCATATACTGAATAAATAATGAGATGTTATTCTCAATTACTGTCCAGGCATTGTACCATTCTATAATTAGTTCTAATCTCTGATGAGTTTTATTAATGTCATCAAATCTACCACACCATGCAGCTACTATCTTATCTGGTTCTATATATGTTTCTGTTTCTATGCCGGTTACTTTAGTTACCTGTACAGGAGCCTTCATAACATAGATAGAACATAATGATTCTGATGTTGTAGTTTTACCTTCAGAAACGGGGTCAATAGAAGCATAATACTGACCAAAGGTTGGATCTGCAATAGGCCTTTCCCATACTACAAGTACTCCAGTTTTATCTTCTGTTTTCTTTGTAATTGGAAATTCTTTAATTGGTTGTTTACTTGTAGACTTAACCGCAGGTTTACCATGCTCATCTGTAAAGATATCTAGGAATTCATATGCATATTCCTTATCTTCAATTCTTCTTTGTTGTGCTGTAAGTAAATGAGTTGGGAATAAAGATACTGTCCTATGTGCAAATGCTTCTTCAATATTTCTAGGGTGCTGAGATATCCTTAACTGATATGTTTCAGGATCTAGTTCTTTTTTCCAAGTTTCAAATTGTTTATCTAATGCTATTAATGCTTCTTCTACAAGTGAATTACCATAAGAATCAACATAAGGTGGCATTGACCATTGTTCTGGAATAAATAATCCAGATTCTCCAATTGTACCTTTTGAATCTATAAGGTCTGTTTCTACAGCATAAATATCATTGTCATGTGGTCTAGTAATCATTTTCTTTAATGGATCACATTGAGACAAGTCACCCACAGATCCTGCTGCAATGAACATTCCTGTTGTAATTAAACCGGATCTCATAGCTGGGCGCATGTACTCATATGTCTGATCCATCTTTGGAGCAATACCTGCCTCCTCATGAAAGAAGTATTTTACTGGACCCCCTACACCATTTGTTGGATCTTTCTCAAATGACATACCCTGTATAGTTCCTTTGAGACCTACTTCTGTTTTTCTGTCTCCCTTTCTTACTTCAATCTTCT
>Ga0315909_10009132_pt1 | contig 10764 bp, 14 predicted proteins | sample LakEriMetagenome_11_FD_203527 | JGI IMG/M metagenome (GOLD analysis project Ga0315909, IMG submission 203527) | Freshwater fungal communities from buoy surface, Lake Erie, Ohio, United States - Buoy 2 MA125 | ecosystem: Environmental > Aquatic > Freshwater > Lake | place: USA: Lake Erie, Ohio...
ATAGCGAATTATCAAAATACTTAGTTACAGCACATACACTATCTTCAGCATCTTATCATAATTTTAGATCAGATAAACCAGCAAATTGGCTAAACGACTATGCTCACAACAAAGCAAGAAATGGAAATCATGTTGGAAGAGGTGCCGCTGGAAATGATATGACACACGGCTCAAGACATGGAAAAGTTGTAATAAATTTTGCTCCAGGGTATTTAAAGAATGCTTATAATACAATAGAACAGAATCCAATGCCATTATCATTTAATCAAGGAAACACTAGATATGACAGGAATTAAAGAAAATCAGCCAATAGCACATATTTTTAATGAAGCCTTAGCAGAGCATAAAGATGTCTATTGGAAAGATAAAAATCAAGGAAAAATATTTGCAGAGGGCTTTGGTCAAACAACACATCAGTTTGATCACAATGAACCAGGACATTTTGATTTTGGAAGAAAATATGGAATATGGACAATAATTCCTTATAGATCTTTTTATGGAACAGCAAAAGTGTGGGGTGCAGGTGGGGGTGCTAGAGGTTATGATACTGGAGACGCAGTTGCTGGTTCAGGAGGATACTCTAGTGCTACAGTTAAATTTTTAAAAGATATTCCTTATACAGTTTTAGTTGGTCAATCACCAGGTCACATTACACATAGACATAGTGGTGCTGACGTTCGTGACAATTATGGACAATCTGGATCTTTTGGTAACGGTGGAGGTGGAGCAACTCACGGTGGTCCAGGAGGTGGCCTATCTGGTATATTTTTTAATACATTTGGAAATCATGGTGGTCCAGGTCATGGGCATGGTGCTAACCATACTTCATTCAGATCAATTGGAAGACAAAATGCTTTAATTATTGCTGGCGGTGGCGGAGGCTCAGGACATCATAGTACTGGTCATCATGGAACTGGAGCAGCAGGTGGTGGAACAAATGGAACTAGTGGACACAATGCTGGTGGTGGCTCACAAACAGGTGGTGGTGGAAACTGGGGACACGGATCACAAGCAGGCTACTCACTACACGGTGGACACGCAGGAGACGGAGGAAACTCTGGAGGCGGCGGAGGTGGATGGTTTGGTGGTGCTGGTGGAACACATCATAGTAATCATCATAATGGTGGCGGTGGAGGTTCAGGACATTTGCTAGATTTACATTCAACAGGTGGGTATCCAAATAATTGGATTAAAACAAAGTATCCAGATTTAGTAACAGATGGATATTCAGTTAATGGTAAAACAACGCATCAAAATCATAATATTAACCCTGGATACCATGCAGACTCAGATTGGATGGGTGCAGGTCAAGGTGGAGGATCTCAAGGTCAATCAAGTGGAGAACAAATTTTTGGAAGAACTGGATTAGGTGGAGGATGGGATCATTCGGGGTATCCTGGAAGAGTAGTAATTTCTGCAAATAGATGGGTAGGTACTGACTAATGACTAATATTAGATCTAAAAATGAAAAACAAGTTACTTATGAATTAACAAGACCAAATGGATCATTGTTTACATACACTGCTACTCCATCAACACATTTTTCAGATTCAAAAACAAAAAGAAAAGGTGAAATCTTTAATGTTGGTGGTGGATCTTTTTATAGAGACTATAATTCAAGCGGTGAATGGTGGTTTGATTTTGGATCACATGTATTAAAACCACAAAATGACTTTTTAGCATGGGTTCAAATGTGGGGTGCTGGTGGTGCAGGACAACATAGAAGTGGAGACAATGCTGCTGGTGGTGGAGGATTTACACAAGCACTAGTTCAATTTAAAGCACAAACTCCATACACAATTGTCGTTGGTCAAGGAGGAAATTTTGATAACGTAGCAACACACGGTGGTGGTGGAAGAGGGCATTCGTCAGGTGGTTCTGGCGGAGGTCTTTCAGGTTTATTTATGGGCTCTACTCATTTTGGTAAAAGTTCATGGGCACATACCACTACACCAGTAACACAATCACAAGCATTGTTGGTTGCAGGAGGTGGAGGTGGAAAAGGTTATCATACTCAATCACATCACGGAGCAGGTGGTGGAGGTGGTGGTTGGGATGGAAGAAGTGGTCACAACTCTGGTGGAGGTGGACAAACAGGTGGTGGCGGTGGTGGATACAACGGTGGACAAGGTGGACAGGCTTTACATGGAGGACACTCTGGATCAAACACTTCTTGGCTAGGTGGAGGTGGAGGTGGTTGGTATGGCGGTGGTGGCGGAGGTCATACATCAAATCATCATAATGGTGGTGGAGGTGGATCAGGACATTATGCTTATCCATCAAACATTGCCACACAAGCAAATAACGATAAGGCACAATATATAATTACAGGTCATACCTTAAGAGCACCTGGTGATCATGGAACTCAAACACCAATGCCAGCAAATGATAGAAATCCACTAGCACAAGGTGACGGTGGGTTAGCAGGATTAGGTGGAAGAGGATCAGAAGTTGGTCAAAGCGATAAAGAAGGTCAGAAACATGGAAAAGTTGTAATAACTTTAGCACATGAAATAATGAATAAATCAGAATATGTTTTTCCAACTCACACAGCACCTGGAGATAATAACGCCTGGTCTCAATCATATTAGGAGTAAAAATGATTAATTTTTCAATCACAAATCCTAACGGCCACGTTTTAAATAAAACAATATCTAACAATGATTTATTATTAAGTTTTGGTGGTGGTAATTTTGATATATCATACGGAGATAACGAAGATCTTGGATATGGATCTTTTACATTTATAGCAGATGAAGATTTTATAGCATGGGTTGAGTTATGGGGTGCTGACGGTGCAGCATATGGTGTAGATAAAATGAAAGATGCTTCAGGAATCGGTGGGTATACAAAATCATTAGTTAATTTTAAAAAAGATATACACTATACAATAACTGCTGGACAAGCAGGATACTTTAGAAATAAAAATACTCACGGTGGTGGAGGATCTGGATATATGATGGGTGGACAAGGTGGAGGACTAAGTGGTTTATTTATAAATACAGAATATTATGGAAAAAATGAATGGACAGATGATAACTGTCCAGTAATAAGAGAAAATGTTTTATTGATTGCAGGAGGTGGTGGAGGTAAAGGTGGTGGAAATGATGTTAAAAAATCAAAGGCTGGAAACGGTGGTGGTTGGGTAGGAACAGGAGCAAACAATTCATCTCCATCTACTCAAGATATTGAAAATAGTTCTTTAATTGGATCAAATGGCTTAAATTCTGGAAACAATGGTGGAGGTGGTGGAGGCTGGGTAGGTGGAAAATCAAATACAGATTTTAGAGTAAAAGATGTAGGAGGAAGTGGTGGATCTGGACACATAGTTCATAAAGAAGAATATGGAGAACAGCCAAACAATAATTTGAACGATCATATAATTGCGGGTATAACAAAATTTGGAGACTTTAGTAGACAAGACATATATAAGAAAGCAATAGATAAATCAAAATTTAGCATTGTAAGTGGATCTAGAGATGCTGTAAAAAATATGTATAAAAATATTTATATGCCCCAGCATGGAAGATTTATAATTCAACTATCTAATGAAGATTTTGATGATACCTACTACTTGCGTGAAATTAATCCACATGATATACTAGGTTAACACATAAGAAAAGAGATTTCATGAAGGTAAAAAAGATAGTTATAGTTGGTGGCGGATCTGCTGGATGGATGACAGCGGCTACCCTTATAAGAAAATTTCCAAATCACAACATTAGCCTTATTGAGCCCTCAGATATTAAAACAGTAGGGGTAGGCGAAAGCACACTAGGTGGAATTCGTAGATGGACTAGATTTATCGGATTAGATGAAAAAGATTTTTTTCCAGCAACAGACGCTTCATTAAAACTAAGTATTAAATTTACAGATTTTTATAAAAAAGACGATGGAGGATTTCATTATCCATTTGGAAAGCCATTACTTGATGGACCAGGAACTCCATCATTTAATCACTGGCATTTTAAAAAATTCTTTTATCCAGAAACAACAAAAGAAGATTTTGTTAGATGCTTGTTTCCAGCAGCAGCATTATTTGAAAACAATAGATTTAATTTAAATTATTTTAAAGACTTTGACAACTTTAACCCTGGAAATGATGTTGCTTATCATTTTGATGCAGACAAGTTTGGGTATTGGCTAAAAGAAAATTACTGTAAGCCAAAAGGTGTAATGCACATAGAAGGAAAAGTTGTAGATATAAAAACTAATGAGGATGGCATTGACTATCTAACATTAGACAATGGAAATAATATTACTGCAGATCTATTTGTAGACTGCACAGGATTCAAGAGCCTACTACTTGCTGGTGCACTAGAGGAACCATTTGACTCTATGGCAGAAATGCTACCAAACAATAGAGCCTGGGCAACAAGAATTCCTTATAGAAACAAAGATAAAGAATTAGAAGGCTTTACTAACTCAACAGCAATTGAAAACGGATGGTGTTGGAACATACCTTCATGGGAAAGATTGGGTGCTGGCTATGTTTATTCAGATAAATTTGCTACACCAGAAGAAGCATTAGAGCAATTTAAAAATTACTTGATGTCTGACAAAATGGTTATACCAAGAACAAAAGAAGAAATTGATTCCTTAGAATTTAGAGATATTAAATTCCGTGTAGGAATACATAATAGAACATTTGTTAAAAACGTAGTAGCAATAGGACTATCAGCAGGATTTATTGAACCATTAGAAAGCAACGGCTTGTATACTGTTCACGAATTCTTGTTTAAACTTATTGACACTCTTGATCGTGGAAACGAAATATCTGAATTTGATAGAGATATGTATAACGCAAGTACTCAAGTTATGTTTAGAGGATTTGCAAAGTTTGTTGCCTTACACTACGCATTAAGCCACAGAGACGATACTGAATACTGGAAGGCTATAAACAGAAAGCATTTTGCTGATAAAGCAGACGAAATGACAAGCCCATACATAGATAAGTCATCTTCATTTTATGATATGTCAATTAGATACCTAGATGGATGGGGTCATCCTATAGGAAATGCTGGAATTACATATATAGCAACAGGTATGAACGTAAACATGGTTAATGAGCAAAGAGCAATTCAGGTTCAATATGAAGAGCCAGATCTTAGCATATTAGAAAAAACTAACGAATATTGCAGGTTGTGGGAAGAAAGAAAGGCTAAATGGCAAAGAAATGCCATGAATTCTCCATTATTATCAGAATACCTATATCACACCTTCTATAAAAAAGATGAAGATACCAATAAAGAAGATATGATACAATTTTAAAAGGGAGTTAACATGACTATTGAATTTAATCCAGGTGTAGAAAATACAGAAACACCTATTTATGCAACAGAAACTCAAATTGATCCACAATTAAGACATTTTGCAAAAGTTTATAAATTAACAAATCAAGTAGTTAACTTTACAACATACAAAGAAGGAACAGATCTAAACGGTGGAATTCTTCCACAAGATTCAGATCACTTCTATTGGCTAGAATTTACACAAACAATTAGAAACTTACAAAACTCTTCATTGGGCATTCCAACACAGTTAGAAATTAAAGCATATGTTAACGGAGAACCAATTGGAAATATGGACGACTTTCAAGTAGGAGTTGTGTGGGAGCCTTCAATTAACAAATTCCTTCCTAAGGTTGAATTTGGAGATCTTTCAAGAGATATGTTCTACTTTGATCATACAACATGGCAATGGAAAGTTCCTTTGTATGAAGGTGGCAAGGTTCAAGTTTGGAACCCAATGACACGAAATTACGAAGAATACACATTTTCACAACAAGTAGAATAAAAAAAATAATGCAAAAAATTGAATTTCAGCCTATGGCTAAAGGCTTAGAGTCATTTTTACCAGCACCAATTCCATCAAGAAATACAATTCCTAATTGGTATAAGAATGCACCATTATATGTTAATAATGAAAAAGATTTTGGCATGCATCCAAATCCAGTTGCCAGTGTAAGCAATAGCACACTTAAGGGTTGTGTTCCATTTTTAGATGCTTTAACTACAGGCTACATGGCAGTTTTATCATCAGACGTTGAATTTAAAAAGGTCAATGGAGAAATAACAGTTAGATGGTTACAGCCAATAATTAAAATAGTTGAAGGACACAATATAGATCAGACCTTTATGTTACCAACAGAACATAAAGAAGAAAAATATGCCTCTAAATGGTTATTTGACTGGCATATAAAAACACCACCTGGATATAGTTGTCTTTATACTCATCCATTAAATAGACATGATTTACCATTTAGAACTTTTACAGGGGTAGTAGATACTGATACATTTCCAGACTCAGTTCATTTTCCATTTCAAATATTAAACTTTGAAGGAGAGAGAACAATAGTTCCAGCAGGAACCCCGATATGTCAGATCTTTCCTTTTAAAAGAGATTCTTGGGAATCAGATATTTTAGAATTTGAGGAAGGCAAAAAACAAAAGGCGGTATTTAAAATTCTAAGTTTTATCAATAGGTCATATAAACGTCAATTCTGGCATAAAAAGTCCTATAATTAGATTGTAAATGGTATAATTAACAAAGGTGATAATAAATGGCATTTCCCGCTACATATAACTTTAACTACTATAGAGGAGATACTTACTCCTTTTCAATTACCCCAAAAAATGCAAATGGGACATCCTTTGATCTAACTGGATACTCAGCAGTATTTAACATAGCAACTGCTAGAGGAGTTTCTGGAGTCTTTGTCTCAACAGCAACAGCAACAGTCAACACCAACTCTGGAACAGTTGATTGTGCAATAAGTCCAACAGTTGGAAATGACTTAGGATTAACCGTATATCACTATGATGTGCAAATAACAAAAAATAACAAAACATATACTTTGGTAACAGGAACCATTAATGTGACTCAGGACATCACTGGTGCAGGTGCATAATGCCTGATGTAATTTTAGAAAACGAAGCAGTAACAATATTTGGACCACCAGATGTAATAACAATGTCAATTGAACGTGGGCCTCAAGGAATTAAAGGGGATCGTGGCAACGTTATATACAACGGAGCAACTGCACCATTATCTAACCCTGGTGCCTTTACAACACTTCCTCCAGTATTAGGAGACCTTTATGTTCAAACAGGCGAGGGTAGTGCTGAATATGGAACTTTTTATATATATCAATTAGTAAGTGGAAGTCCTACATGGGTAATTAATATTAGATTTGATGATTTAGTAGATCAATTTTTTATAGACAATCCAAATTATTTATTAGACTATGTAACTGACTTTGATGCAGAATCAACATATTTAAAAATTGTAGATGCCTCATCAAACTATCTATCAAAATCATCTGCTTCATCTACTTACTTAACTCAGTTAGATGCAACTTCTACATACCTTCCAATATTGGCAGCAGAAAGCCAATATCTACAAAAACAAGAGGCTTCAGCAACATTCTTGCTAGCAACAACAGCATCTATTGCCTATGTTGAATTAGTTGTAGGAAACTCTGCTTCAGCGGGGTATGTTAAAAAGAAACAACCTATTACAAGCATAAGTGCTACAACATATACAATAAATCCTAATAATATTGCTGGTGTTTTGCTATTTACAAGTTCAAGCAACGTTAGCGTTACTGTCCCACTAGATGCTTCTCCATTTACAAATACAGATTTAGATATTGGTCATAAAATAGATGCTATTCAAATGGGAGATGGACAAGTTACATTTACTGGAGCATCTGGAGTAAGCGTTGTTGGAAATCCTGGAAATAGAACCAATGGACAATATTCTCAGGTTTCTCTTATAAAAGTCGGATCAAATTCATGGGTGCTTTATGGAAATACTGCAGCGTGATACAATTAAAAGGGTGATTAAATAATGCCATTTCCAGTTAGTTACGATATAAGTTATTACAAGGGTGACACCTTTGAACTTCTCGTTCAACCAAAAGATTCTTCAGGAACTGCCTTAAACCTTACAGGTTACTCAGGACTATTTACAATATCAACAGCAAGAGGAGACTCTGGAATTGTTGTTGGAAACGGATCTGCTTCAATAGTTAGTGGATCAAATGTATTTTGCACAATTCCATCTACAACAGGATCAGCATTCTTGGCAAGTTCTTATGTTTACGATATCCAAGTATCAAGTGGATCAATAGTATATACACTTCTTACTGGAAATATTAATGTTACACAAGATATTAGCGGGAGTTAATAATGGCAATTAATCTTGTTGTTCAGGATGACAATTTAACAGTATACGGACCACCTCAAACAATAGAACTAGCGTTAGATATTGGACCAAAAGGTGATAAAGGAAGCAAGATATATACTGGCCCAGGAGATCCAAATGTTAACTCTGGTCTATTTATAAATGATCCAGCATCTATATCAGATATATTTATTAGAAATGATCTAGGAGCAGATTACGGAGTTCTATATCAATACGTATCGGTTCCTGGTGGAAATGAATGGCAAACAGTATTAAGGTTTCAACCAATAACCTATAATGAAATACTATCTACAACATTTACATCTGGATCGGCATCATTTTTGATACCGTTAACATCTTTATATGAAAATGCTCCAGCAAACTTAACTTCAGATGATATAGCGGTTCAGTTAACACCAAACCACTCTTCTCCAGCAGCACTAACAGTAACAGGAAAATCCATACTTACAGCAGGATCTAGCAGATCACTACAAGTTTCATTAATGGGAAAGTCATTACATCCAACACTTTCAGATCTATCTGGATCAGTATCTATAACTGTAAATCTATCAATAGTGGTATAATTTTAAAAGGTGATACAAGTTGGCTAATCAAGGTCAGTTATTAAGTCAAATTTCTGGATATGAAGAAACAGAGTTTGATACTTTAATACCTCAAATTAACACTACAGCAGATATAGTTGAGGCATTTAAACAATACCACTATGGATATGCAGATTTTAATGGAACCGTTAATCCATCACCAAATAGTATTCACTCACATTTATTGAATATTGATACTAGACTTACCACTCAAGAAAACACTCCAACAGGTGGAGGTATAGTTCAAAACGATATTCCTCACTTAGTTATACGAACTGATAATTCAAAAACTACAGTTCCTGAAGGATATATATGGCTAGATCATAATGGAGAAACTCAAAATTTACAAAGTGCAGGGGTAGTAACTCTTTCATCAAATGAGCCATCAGCACCAACACACGGACAAGTTTGGGTAGATAGAGACTACGATTTAACTTCATTTAATGCTTCTTTATACGCAACTCAATCAGCATTTGATATACTAGAGAATACAGTAACACAACTTTCCATAAGGCTAGACGGCGTAGAAGCCCTAGCACTTGGACTATAGGAGAAAAAATGGCAAATCTATTCAAAGCATTATCTAGAGCAGCAGCAACAACAAGTGCTAGTTCAGTTTACGTTGTTCCAGCAGCAACAACAACTTTAATTAATAATGTTGTAGTTGCAAATACTGCAAGTGCAGCAGCAACATATAGCATTTTATTTAACGATGTTGCAATTGCATTAAATGCTTCTGTTCCAGCAAATGACTCTGTTATTTTAGATATGAAACAAGTTCTTGCTACAGGTCAAAGTGTTAAAACATACGCTTCAGCAACAACAGTAAACTTTCACATATCTGGCCTAGAGATAACAGCATAAGGGTTGACACCACCACTTAAAGGGTGTACAATTGTATCCATGTTCTTAAAGGAGGACAATTAATGGAATCATTACTAAATAAAAAAGTATTAGAGTCAGCACTCAATGCTTTTGTAATTGCACTTGTAACACAATTTACTGCTTCAGGTGCAGATATCACTGCCTTAACTGGTGACGCATTAGGAACCATCCTAAACTCAGCAGTTTCAGCAGCAGCATGGGTAGTAATCCGTGCAGTTAATCCAAAAGATCATAAATTTGGATTTGGTGCAAAACCAGAAGTAGCATCAAAAGCCAAAAAGAAATAATTAATACTAAAAATAGGGGGGGTCTACAAAGATCTCCCCTTTTTTCGTTCATGATATAATTTAAAAAGAGGACAGTATGCCAATAAGAATAGTTTCTAATAAATCTTTAACTGCTAATGAAGCAGAAATAACAACTACCTCTAACCATAATCTTTCTAGTGGTGACTATATAACTATTAATGGCGTTGACGCTACTTTTGATGGTAGTTTTACAGTTTTAGATGTGCCGTCTTCCTCAGTATTTACTTACGCAAAAATTGCAAACAATGTTACATCTACACCATCTTCAGGAAGTGTTATCTATGCCGAAGTGGATCCAAGTCCAAGACCAGCCTATATGTACGATAAGCAAACAGATTCTTGGCATCAGATATCTGGCGTAGTCGATACAAATAGAAACTACGTATGGACAGGATATCATTTATATGAAGCACCAGCAAGTTTTGACGATGTGTTAAATACAAAAAATATAATTGCTAATGGTACGGCAAGTGTAAATGGAAGTGCTCAATTTAATGGAAACTTAAGAATTAATGGTGGAATAAATGTTTTTGCATCAACAGCAGCAAGAGATGCGGCAATACCAACTCCAGTTACTGGAACAATTGCATACGTAACATCTGCACCACAAAGACTATATATCTGGGATGGAGCACAATGGGACATTGTTGTGACTTCAAATCCAGCATAAGGAATAACTATGGCGAAACCAACTAGAATAAATAATAAACCATTAAGTAAAAAAAAGACAATATCTAATTCTGTTACAAGAAAAGGCTTTCAAGAAAAAGATATAGTTAGAT
>Ga0315909_10009133_pt1 | contig 10763 bp, 11 predicted proteins | sample LakEriMetagenome_11_FD_203527 | JGI IMG/M metagenome (GOLD analysis project Ga0315909, IMG submission 203527) | Freshwater fungal communities from buoy surface, Lake Erie, Ohio, United States - Buoy 2 MA125 | ecosystem: Environmental > Aquatic > Freshwater > Lake | place: USA: Lake Erie, Ohio...
TTCGGCATGCCCATGATGGCCATGGGCGTCCCGCACGCGGGCTGGCTCGTCATCGGCGGCCTCGGCGTCCTCTTCCTCGGCATCTGGCTCTGGGCCCTCGAAGGTCCGGGCGGCTACATGCTCAAGACGCCGGCCCCCGCCGGCCGCCCCGCGCCCGCCGCGACCGTCGCCCGCTGAGCGCCCGCCCCCTCCCAACTCCGACTCTGCCCACCCATGTCTGACACCGCCGCCGCGCACGAAGCGCCCACGTCCACCGGGATCGACCACAAGAAGCTCATCATGTGGCTGTTCCTGGCCTCGGACTGCATGTTCTTCGGGACGCTCATCTCGACGCACCTGCTCTACCGCAAGCTCTTCCCCGCCGGCTTCACCGACGCCGAAGGCCACCAGCGGTTCATCCAGAACCTGTTCAACCTCGAGCTGACCTCGTTCTCGACGTTCATCCTGCTGATGTCCTCGTTCCTGATGGCGCTCGCCGTCTCGGCGATGCACAAGGGCCAGCTGAAGTCCTTCCGCCGCAACGTCCTCGGCGTGATCTTCTTCGGCCTGATCTTCCTGGGCTGCCAGGTCTACGAGTTCACGCACTTCTACCATCAGGGACTCACCATCCAGAACAGCGTCCTCGGCTCGACCTTCTACGTGCTCACCGGCACGCACGGCACGCACGTCGCCATCGGCGTCCTCTGGCTGATCCTGCTCTACTTCTACAGCTTCACCGGCAAGCTCGGCGGACACATGGGCGCCCTCGACGTCGAAGTCGCGGGCCTCTACTGGCACTTCGTCGACATCGTGTGGATCATCATCTTCACGGCCGTCTACCTGGTCGAATACCTCGGGCCCAACGGCATCTGGGGCTCCGGGCTTCCCGTCGTCGCGAAGTAAACCGCTTTCCCCGCCATGTCCTCTTCCCACGAAGCCGCCCCGGACCCCGCCTTCCTCGCCGAGGAGGTCCGCCGCTACCACCATTTCATCGTGCTGGCCCTCTGGCTGGCCGTCGTCACCGGCGCGGAGATCGTCCTGATCTTCCTCCCGCTCCCGACGGCGGTCGTCTTCACGGTCCTGGCCCTGATGTCCGCCGGCAAGTTCTTCGCGGTCATCCTGTGGTTCATGCACCTGATCTACGACAAGCGCCTGCTCTTCTGGTGCTTCTTCGCCGGCCTGGCCCTCGCGTTCGCGACCTACGCCGCGATGATCGCGCTGTTCAGCGTCGACCGCATCGACACGCGCTGGTTCAGCTGAGCCCGCGCGCCCGCGTCCGCCGAAGGGCCTCCGCCTCCGCGGAGGCCTTTTTCGTGCCGACGCTTGCGGGTCCGCCCGCCCGCGCTTCATATCATCGGAGATGAACATCCCCCTGCACTGGCACACGGAGCCGCTCCTGCTGCTCCTGGTCGTCGGCGCGTCCTGGGCCCACGCGCTGGCGTGCGGCCCGTTCCGCGCGCGCTTCCTGCCGGGCCGGGCGACCTACCCCGTCGGCCCCGCCGTCCGCTTCCACCTCGGCGTGCTCGTGGGCTACGTCGCCGTCGGCTCGCCGCTCGACCAGCTCGGCGAGGCGTTCCTCTTCTCGGCGCACATGCTCCAGCACATGCTGCTGATCTACGTCGCGGCGCCGCTGATCGTCACCGGGCTCCCGCCGGAGTTCGTCGACCGGTGGCTCCTCGCGGGCCGGCCGCGGCTGGCGCGCCTGCTCGCCGCGCTCACGCACCCGGTCGCGGGCGGGCTGGCCTTCACCCTTTGCTTCTCGATCTGGCACTTCCCGGAGCTGTACGAGCTCGCCCTGCGCAGCCGCCCCGTCCACGTCCTCGAGCATTGGTCGATGTTCCTCCCGGCGCTCCTGATGGTCTGGCCGCTCTTCTCGCCCTCGGCCCGGCTGCCGCGCATCGGCTACGGACAGGCGATGTTCTACAGCTTCGCCCTGATGGTGGCCGACCTGCCGCTCTGGGCGGTGCTCATCTTCGGCGACCACCCCATCTACGAGACCTATCGGCTCGCCCCGCGCGTGAGCGAGCTCACGGCGGCGGCGGACATGATCATGGGCGCGGTCGTGATGAAGGGCTTCAACGAGCTCTTCGCCCTGGGCTGCATGGGCTACGCGTTCTTCGCCTGGTACCAGCGCGAGAAGTGACCGGACTCAGTGCCGCGCGGCGCGGCGCAGGAGGAACCAGCCGAGCGCGAGCACGGCCACGTTCGGGGCCCAGACCAGGAGGTCCGGCCGGAACGCGGGATCCTGCACGTAGGCGGCCATCGAGCCCAGGAGGTAGTAGCTCAGCGCGATGGCGAGGGCCAGCGCGGCGTTGACGAACGTCTCGGCTCGCCCCACGCGGACGGCGAGGGGCACGGCGAGGAAGGCCAGCGTGAACACCGAGGCGGCGCTCGCGAGGTGGGCCATGAGCTGCGTCATCGCGGCCATGCGGCCGCGCGCCAGCTCGCGCGGGCCCGCGCCCGGGGGCACCTCCCAGCCTTGGTCGGCGGCGGCGAGCAGCTCGGCGGTCGTCAGCCAGCGGAGCTTGCGCCGGAAGTTGTCGCCGTCCTTGAAGACGCCGGACGCCGGGAACTCGAGCGTCGACGTCTCCGCCGTCGCGAAGGCGGAAGGCTGGGCGAAGGTCTCGTCGCCGGCCTGGCGCGATTCGAGGCGGGCGTCGGTCAGCGTCACGCGCAGGACGCCCTCGCCGGCGGCGTCCGTCGCCCGCGCGAGCCGGGCTTCGCGGGCGTGGACGGATTGCACGAGGCGGCCGCGGTCGTCGGAGCGCCACAGCCAGAAATCGCGGAGCACCTCGCCGTCGCGCGCGGCCGCGCGGATCACCATCCCCGGGAACTGGCGGTTGAGGACGCCGGGGACGATCACGGACGCGGGGTTGTCCTTGGCCGAGCCCACGAGCAGCCGGCGGTATTCGGTGTTGGCCGCCGGCGCGACCTCGAGGTTGAGCCAGGCGGAGAGCAGCGCGGCGGCGGCCGCGAGCAGCAGGGCGGGCCGGGCGATGCGTCCGAGGCTCAGGCCGCACGCCTTCATGGCGGTCAGTTCCTGCTGCGAGCCCATGCGCCCGAACGCGAGGAGGACGCCGGTGAGCAGGCCGAGCGGGAGCGCGTAGGGCAGCACGCCGGGGATCAGGAGCGCGATGAGCTCGAGGCCTTCGGCGCCGCTCACGCGGCCCGAGGCGACCGCGCCGGAGACCTGGTTGAGGACGTTGCCCGCCACGAGCACGAACACGAACGCGCCGGTGGCGACGCCGCCGGCGACGGCGGTCTCGGTCAGGACGTGGCGGTCGAGGAGGCGCACGCCTCATCCAAGCCGAGCCGCCGCCTTACTCCAAGGCGAAAGCCTCAGGGCGCGGCCTTCTGGTCCAGGTCCGCCGGCGGGCCGTCCCCCCGCACGGGCTCGATCTCGCCGGCCCGGACCCACCCCGTCTTACCGTCGGCCGTGGCGACGCGCACATGGCCGTTGAACGGGCGGCCGGCGCGGACCACGTCGCCTTCCGCCACGCCGGCGAGAGGTTCGCCGAACTGCGTCGGCGTGAGCCGCAGCGAGGCGTCCGGCCGGCGCACCACGGCGCGCGCGTCGAGCGAGCGGCCGCCGTACCAGCCCGGCAGGCAGAGGAAGAGGACGGTCAGGGCGGCCACGCGGACGCGGTGGTTGGTCTCGCCGGCGGCCCGCCCGCGCAGGCGCGGGACGGCGACGCCGAGCGCGGCGGTCCAGAAGGCGGCGACGGCGAGCAGCACCCAGAGGTCGCCGGGCAGGAGCGCGGCGTAGGTCTCGCTCCAGGTCGGCGCCGGACGTTCCACGCCGCCGGCGTCCTGCGCGTGCCGCACGCCCGCGAGGGCGACGGCGTCGCGCGGGTCCAGCCGCAGCGCGCGTTCCCAGCAGACCATCGCGCGGCCTTTGCGGCCGAGGCGCCATTCGGCGTTGCCGAGCGCGGCGAGCCGGCCGGCGGTCGCGCCCTCGGCCCGGATCTCCGCCGTCCAGCCTTCGACGGCGGCGACGAAGTCCCCGCGGGCGTAGGCGGCCGCGGGCGCCGACGGCGTCGCGGCCGCGAGGGCCGCGCACCAGCAGAGGAGAAGCAGCAGGGCGGACCTCATGTCAGGGCAAGCAGGCGGCGGAGCAGGCCGAGGGCTTCGTCGGCCCGGGCGAAGCCGCCGGCGGGCGGCGCGGGGGCGAAACGTTCGCCTTGGGCCAGCGCATACAGCTCGTCGAGGAGCCCGCGGTCGGCCCCGGCGAGCACGCGGCCGACGTCGCTCTGCGTCATCGCCGCGGCTTCGCCGCCGACGGCCGCGGCTGAGCCGGCCTGCAGGCCGGCGACCACCGCGCCGGCGAAGGCGCGGGCGTCGCCCTGTCTCCGGGCGGCGTCGGCGGCGGCGAGCGCGGCGCGCATGCGGGCGCGTGCGCGGCGGCGGAGGCGGATCTCCGGATGCGCGGCTAGGTAGCCGAGGACGGCGGCGGCGGCGGTGGCGACGGCCACGAGGAGCAAGGCGAGCCCGTTGGCCGTCCAGAAGCCGGCTGATTCCGCGAGCGGGCGTCCGGGCGCGGCGGCGAGGAGGGCGACGCCGTCGCCCGGACGCGGTTCGGCGAGGCCGGTGAGCGGCGGGCGCCTCACGTCGGCGGGCGCGGCCGGGTCGGCCGTGATGAGGTCGACCTGCGCCGGCGCGTTGCCGGTCACGGTGACTTCGAGCGTCGGGAATTCGACGCGGCTGAACGTCCGCGTCGTCGGGTCGAAGGCCGAGAAGCGGATGACGGGGGTGCGCAGCTTGCCGGGCAGGCGCGGCACGAGCGCGTAGACGAGCATCCGCTGGTCTTCGGCATGCCGGCGGCGTTCGATCGCGGGAAGCACGTCCCAGGCCTCGTCGCCCTTGAGCTCGGGCGGGATGATGCGGTCGAGGTTGCCTTCCCCGGTCAGGATCGCGCGCAGGCGGATCGGTTCGCCGACCTCGGGCGCGTCCTTCGAGACCTGGACGCTCTCCGCCCGGAAGACGCCGATCGCGCCGTTCCAGTCCGCGGGCCGGCCGCGTTCCGGCACGTGGCGCACCGTGAGGCGGCGCCGGAAGGCGAAGGGGCGGTCGCGCCCGTTCGGGTTGAACGCCGAGGGTTCGCCGGTCTGGACGAGCATGATGCCGTTGAGCGTGAGCTCGCTCTCGCCCGCCCGCAGCGGCGTCAGGTCGAAGGTCGTCTGGAGCCCTTGGCCGAGGTCGTCGGGCAGGGCCTGGCGTTCGCCGGTCACGGCCAGCGCGAAGCCTTCCGCGGAGGTCTCGAGCCCGAAGCTCGCGACGACGTCCTCCTCCTCGCCGCCGCGCAGGCGGATGGCCCCGCGGATCAGTTCGCCGACGAAGAATTCGCGGTCGGGGAGCGCCAGCTCGGCCCGCGCGAGGGCCTCCCGCCGGTACGTCACCGTCTCGCTGACGATGAGCCGGATCTCCGGCACGGCCACGAGTTTCCGCGCGAAGCGCAGGGAGAAGGCCGGGATGACGTATTCGCCGGGCTGGTCGGGCGCCACGCCCGAGAAGTTCAGCGTCGCTTCGTTGGAGTCGGCGCGGACGATCTGGCCGGAGAGGCGGAGCGCCATCCCGCGGGGCGGCTTGACGTCGCGGCCGACCTGCTGGGCGCCGCCGAGGACGACGTCCGACTCCACCTGGACCTGCAACCGGAAAGGCTGGCCCGGCGCGGTCACGCGCGGGGTGATCTCCCAGTTGACGCGGTCCTCGGCCCGGACGGCGAGCCCGAGGCAGACCACGGCGAAAAGGAAGAGCCGGCGGCGCATGTCAGTAGTCCTTGCCTTTCTTGGCGGGAGGGGCGCCGCCGGCGCCGCCCTTGCCGTCCTGCTGGCCGGCGGGCATCTTGCGGCCGAATTCGTTCTTGAGCCCTTCGAGCGAACCGCGGGCCTCCTGTTCGGTCATCTTCTGCGCCTGGCCTTCCTCGCCCTTGCGGTCGCCGCCGGACGCCGGCTTCGGCTTGCGGCGTTCGGGCGGCAGGAAGCCTTCGTCCTCTTCGCCGTCCTCGCCTTCGGTCTGCGGGGGGAGCTTTTCGTCGGGGATGCGCTTGATCAGTTCCCGGATCACCGCGCGGAGCTCCTCGAGCTTCCTGCGCTGGGCCTCGACGGCCTCCTCGAGCGCCTGCGTCTCGCGGCGGAGGGCGCGGAGCAGCTCCTCGACCGCCTCGGCGTTGGCCTTGGCCTGCGCGTCGGCGCCGTCGAGCTCATGGGCGCCGCGGAAGTCGCCGACCGAACGGGTCCAGAGGGCGGCGACGCCGCCGCGTTTGGCGACCATCGCCTCCTCCTTGGGGATGAGCTTCCTGATCGTGCGGAAGGTCTCGATGCCGCCGCCGAGCGCGGCGGTGGCGGGGACGTAGTCGGGCTCGCGGCCGGCGGCCTTGGCCTGGTCGAGCAGCTCGATCTGGTCCTTCATGTCCGAGATGTCCGCGTCGGCGGCCTCGAGGTAGGAACGCGCGACGGAGAGCTCGGTCACGTCGCCGGCGACCCTGCCGCCGAGCCCGGCCTTGCCCTGGCCGAAGCGCACGTGGCCGAGGTTGTGGAGCGCGGGCGGGCGGAGCGCGTCGGCGTCGCGGGCGAGCGAGGCGCGGAGGGCCTCCTCGGCGCCGGCGAGGTCGCCGTCGGCGAGGCGCTGCGTGCCGCGGTTGTGCAGTTCGCGCGCGTCGAGGCGGGCGAGTTCGTCGGGCGCGCGTTCGGCGGCGGCGCCGGCGGCGGCGAGCAGCAGGAGCAGGAACGGGGTTCTCATGGCGTGGGCTGGCGGCGGCGGGTGGAAAGGAGGGATTCGGCGACGAGCAGGAACAAGGCCAGCCCGAGGAACCATTCTTCGCGCGGCACGCCGCGGCGGCCCGCGCCGCGTTCGTCGGTGCCGGCCTGGATCGCGAGGCGGAGGGCTTCCATGCCTTCGCCGGCCTGGCCGAGGCGGACGAAGCGCCCGCCCGTCGCGGCGGCGATCTCGCCGAGCGTCGTCTCGTCGAGCCGGCTGAGCACCTCCTCGCCGCGCGCGTCCTTGAGCATCTCGACCGAGCCGGACGCGCCGATCGTGCGGATCGGGCCGCCGGAGGGGGTGCCGACGCCGACGGCGTGGACGACGAGGCCCTTGCGCTTGAGCTTCTTGGCCGTCTCGACGCCGCCCGCCTCGAGGTCTTCGCCGTCGGTCAGGATGATGAGCAGCTTGCGGTTGCGGTTCGAATAGAAGCCCAGCTCGGCCTCCTCGACCGCGCGCCCGAGGTCGGTGCCGGCCACCTGGATGCTCGTCGGGTCGGTCTCCTCGAGCGTGCGGAAGAAGGCGTCGTAGTCGCGCGTCAGCGGGCATTGCAGGAACGCCTGGCCGGCGAAGGCGACCAGCCCGACGTTGCCCGTGCCCTTGCGCCGCACGAAGTTGGCGATCGCCGCCTTGGCGCGCGCGAGGCGCGTCGGGCTCATGTCGGCCACGAGCATCGACTTCGAGACGTCGAGGGCGAAGATGACGTCTTCCGTGGCGCCCCGCGCGACGGTCGTCTCGACGCCCCAGCGCGGGCCGGCGAAACCGGCGGCGATGAGCGCGGCGGCGAGCGCGACGGCCGCGTCCTTGGTCAGCCGGCGGCCGCCGGAGTAGCCCGCCGTGAGGCGGTCGAGGGCGCGGGCCGAGGCGAACTCGGCGAGCCCGCGGCGGCGGCGGCGTTCGGCCCAGCGCAGCGCGGCGAACAGCGCGAGCCCGACGACGGCGGCGACGGCGAGCAGCCAGGGTTCCTCGAAATGGAAGTCGGCGGTGTCCATGGCTCAGGGCGCGCGCGGGCGCAGGACGGCCCGGAGGAGTTCGGCGAGGAGGAGCAGGCCCGCGAGCGCGGCCCAGCGCAGGCGGTAGCTTTCATAGACGACCGTCTCGCGGATCCGCACCTCGGTGCGTTCGAGGCGGTTGATCTCCTCGTAGACGCGGCCCAGCTGGGCCTGGTCGAGCGCCCGGTAGAAGCGGCCGTTCGCGAGCCTGGCCATCTTCTCGAGCATGACGTAGTTCGCGGGGTTGATCGTCTGCATCGGGATCGTCTTGCCGAGCACGTCGCGGTACAGCCGGCCCGTGCGCGTGTCGAAGCGGGGGAGCACCGTGGGCTCGTCCTTGCCGAGGCCGACGCAGTAGACGCGGATGCCGAGGGCCGCGGCGAGCTCGGCGGCGGGGACCGGCAGGATCGCCTTGCTCATGTTGTCGTCGCCGTCCGTCAGCAGGATGATGACCTTGGAGTTCTTCCCCTTCGTGTTCTTCATCCGGTCGACGGCCATCGCGAGGGCTTCGCCGATGGCGGTGCCCGTCTCCTGGATGATGCCGATGTGCATGCGGTCGACGCCTTTCTCGACCCAGATCTTGTTGATCGTGAGCGGGCTCAGCAGGTATGGCTTGCCGGAGAAGACCACCGCGCCGACGCGGTCGTCGGGGCGCTTGGCGAGGAAGTCGTAGATGACCTCCTGGCTGGCCTGCCAGCGCGTGACCTCGGCGCTCGGCGTGCTCATGTCGAGCGCCATCATCGACCACGAGAGGTCGACCACCAGCATGATGTCGAGCCCCTCGGTCTCGCGTTCGATCTCCTTGTTCGCGGTGCGCGGGCCGGCGATCGCGACGATGAGCGCCGCGACGACGGCCAGGCGGAGGAAGAGGCGGAGGCGGCCGGCCTGTTCGCGCACGGGGCGGGTGAGCCCGGCCAGCAGCGTCGTGTCGGGGAACTGCACCGCGGCGGCCCGGCCGGCGCGGCCCTTGAGCCAGGCATAGAGCGGCAGCGACGCGAGCAGGAGCAGCGCCCAAGGGTGTTCGAATTCGAAGCCGAGGTCCATCAGGCGAGGTCGCGCCGGGGGAGCGGCGGCGGGCCGGCGGGCGCCGGCGGGCGCGGGGGGAGGAGCGGCGCCGTCGGCGGCCGCGCGAAGGTGCGCCGCGCGTCCTCGACGCGCCGCGCGGCCTCGCGGATGCCGGCGACCAGGAGCGCGGGCTCGAGGGAGCCGCCGGCGAACTTGGCGGCGTCGGCGCCGCGCAGCGCGGCGGCCAGCGGCTGGCGCGCGGGCAGGAACACGGGCAGGCCGGCGAGCACGGCGAGGAGTTCCTCGGTCGAGAGCGAGGCGGCGGCGCGGGCGTCGACGGCGGCGAGGTAGGCGCGCAGGGCGCGCGTGGCCTGCGCGATGGCGGCCGGGGCCGGCTGGCCTTCGGCCAGGCGCAGGCCCGTCTCGAGCGCGGCGAAGGGCGCGACCACGGCCGGGCCGCGGCGGCGGAAGCGTCGGGCCAGGAGGACGGCCGCCACGGCCAGGGCGGCGCCGAACACGGCGAGCCCCCAGTAGGACTCCCAGAAAGCCGGCGGAACCGGGGGGCGCGGTCCTTGGAGGACGAACGGAATCTCTTCGGCGGCGAGGGCCATCAGCGTCGTCGTCGGCGGCGTTCGAAGAAGCGGGTGAGGGCCGGCGCCACGGCGGCGTCGGCGTCGAGCCGCGCGACGTCCATGCCCGCCCGGGCGAGCGCGTTCGCCGTGGCGGCGAGGCGTCCCTCGGCCTGGGCGGCGAAGGCCTGGCGCACGCGCGCGGAGCCCGTGTCGATCTCGCGGATCTCGCCGGTCTCGGCGTCCTCGAGCGCGACCACGCCGACGTCGGGCAGGAAGCGCTCGCGCTCGTCGACGAGCTGGACGCAGGCCGTGTCGTGGCGCGCGTTCAGTTCGGCGAGGGCGGCGGCCATCGGGTCGAGGCCGGCGGGGCCGGCGAGGAAATCGGAGACCACGAACACCATCGCGCGCCGGCGCAGGGCGCGGCCGAGGCGGCGCATGGGCTGGGCGAACGACGTCCGGCGCGAGGCCGGGCGGAACTCGAGCACGTCGCGGATGACGCGCAGCACGTGGCGGCGGCCCTTCTTGGGGGCGACCCAGAGCTCCTCGCGGTCGGTGAAGAGCAGCAGGCCCACCTTGTCGCCGGCCTTGAGGGCGGAGACGGCGAGGCACGCGGCCACGTCGGCCGCGCGCTCGCGCAAGGTGCGCGCGCCGGAGCCGAAGTCGGCCGAGCCGGAGACGTCGACGGCGAGCACCATCGTCAGCTCGCGCTCCTCGCGGTGGAGGCGGATGAACGGCCGGCCGGTGCGCGCGGTGACGTTCCAGTCCATGGCGCGCACGTCGTCGCCCGGGACGTATTCCCGCAGCTCCTCGAAGTCGGTGCCGCGGCCCTTGAAGCGCGAGAGGTAGGCGCCGACCATCGCGTCGTTGACCGCGCGCGCGGCGACGATCTCCACGCGCTGGGCGCGGCGGAGGGTCTCCTGCGGAGGGGTCGGGACGGGCTGGTCCACGGTCGCCGGGCTCGGGTTCAGGGGACGACGACGGCGTCGAGCACGCGGCGCACGATGGCGTCGGCGTCGACGCCTTCGGCGTCGGCTTCGTAGGTGAGGATGAGGCGGTGGCGCAGGACGTCGGGCGCGATGTCCTTCACGTCCTGCGGGGTCACGTGGTCGCGGCCTTGCAGGAAGGCCCAGGCCTTGGCGGCGAGGGTGAGGTTGATGGTCGCGCGCGGCGAGGCGCCGAACTGCAGGAACTTGCCGAGGTCGGGGCCGCCGGGGTGCTGGCCGCGGGTCGCGAGCACGAGCGAGACGATGTAATCGCGGATCGGGTCGGCGACGTGGACGGCGTCGACCGCGCGGCGGGCGTCGAGGATCTCGGCGAGGGTGATGACCGGCTCGACCTCGAGCTTGGGCGCGGTGGTGGCCATCGCGTCGAGGATCTTCCGTTCTTCCTCGCGCGTCGGGTAGCCGATGTTGAGCTTCAGCATGAAGCGGTCGACCTGGGCTTCGGGCAGCGGGTAGGT
>Ga0315909_10009134_pt1 | contig 10763 bp, 9 predicted proteins | sample LakEriMetagenome_11_FD_203527 | JGI IMG/M metagenome (GOLD analysis project Ga0315909, IMG submission 203527) | Freshwater fungal communities from buoy surface, Lake Erie, Ohio, United States - Buoy 2 MA125 | ecosystem: Environmental > Aquatic > Freshwater > Lake | place: USA: Lake Erie, Ohio...
TGCTTGCTATTTGTGGTGCAAGACCAGTAACCATTGGTGATTGTTGTTTAGTAGCCGCAGATGGGGGAATGTAAGTTGTGCCAACAGGCAAACCGTAAGGATTGCCTTCTACGGCTACTTGCGGTTGACCTGGCCCAATCGTCAATGGCTCTGACCGACCCGTCATGCTTATGCTTGGGGCTTGTCCTGTTGGACTCATTGGCGTTGTAAGAGTTTCTTTCAACTCGCTACCCGTATTGGTCAAGCCAACTTTAGTCGCAAACTCCGCACGTTGTTGTGGGATAGACAACAAAGATGCAGACTCAGCCATTAAGTCTTTTGTAATGCTTGGGCCAGCTTGTGCTTGTTTTAGCAAATCAATTCTTGAATTGATCATGCGTTCTAATGAGGGATTGTCGGGATTGTTTTTAATCAATCCCTCATACACTTTAATAATTTGTTTTGGATCGTTAACACCCATCAAACCTAATGAATGATCTGTGTTGCCAATAATAGTTCGCTCAGATTGCGTCAATGCTTGTTTTGCACTAGCCGCTTCAGTTTGACTTTTATGCAATCCACTTAATGAACTAATCACATCAGCACCTGTCAATGGTGCAATCTTTGGAATAACCGAATTGATCTTGTCCATGTCAATCCGACCATTGGTCTGCCAATTGGTAGGGTTGCTGGTGAACTCCTGAAGTTTTAAGCGCTCATCATTTTTCTGACGCAAAACTTGGTTTTCAATCTGCGATTTTTCCAAAGCCAAAGGATTCATTTGCCTTGCTTGTTCAACTTCCTGTTGCGCTCTTTGCAAAAGCAAAGGATTCATTTGCTGTGTTTGTTGGTAGTTTTGAATACCACCAACCAAGTTCAACATATCCCCAAGGGTTTGACCTTGAGGTTTTGGGTAATTCACGTTCATTGAAAAGTCAGCCATGTTTTATCCTTATGTCGTCTTAATCACAGAACCAAGCAATGCAAGATTGGCAAGATTATTAAAACCTGAGGCTGTATTTGCGCCACCAGCGATCTGATTATTAGCCAATGCGCTTGCCGTACCAACAGCAAGGTTAGCTCTGTTAGCACCATATAAACTGCCAGCGTTCAACATTTGACCTGTTGAGTTAGTTAAATTGCTTCCATATTGGTTAGCCGCATTTGTCAGATTGCTTCCATATTGGTTGTAAGCGCCTTGCATTTGACCAGCGTTTGCAACCCTGTTATAGCCATAGTTGCTAGACAATGAAGCCAAGTTAGAACCATAAGTATTGCCAAGACTAGCCAATTGACCCGCTGAAGTAACGCCAATGTTAGCCATTCCAGCAAAATTGTTGTAAATGTTCTGACGTTGATTTTGGAAATTTTCAAAGGCTTTTTGGTAAGCATTACCCGCATAATCTTGCGTGTACTTTTGCAGACCTTGTAAAGCATTACCGCCTAAAGCACCGCCAGCCATGTTGCCAGCACGTTGGTTAGCCATTTGGCCTTGACCCAACTGAAACGCATAGTTAGGCGCTAATTCGGTGTTTAGATCAGCCGTTCCAAATTGCTTGTTGAAATAATCTTTGTTGGCAATTAAGCCTTCAGAACCCGCTTTACCAACGGCTTGATAAGGTTTGTGAAAGCCAACTTGTTGGTTATAAACTCTTGCCAAATCTGCTTGAGTGTCAGCGTAAGTTTTGCCTAATGATGTATTTGTATCGTTGTAAACACCAACTTGTCTGCCAATTATGTTGTTTAAATTTGTATTGGTGTTTGCGTAAATATTGCCCAAATCAGTTCTATTACCCGTGTAATAGCCTTGCTGATCTTTATAAGCATTTGACAAAACATCAGCCGCAGTGGAACTACCTTGACTGATTAAATCTCTAGCGTCAGATATAGCGCCTTGGTTTATTACTGTGCCAGCTACATTAGCAAGTCCAGCCGTTGTTAAACCAGCCTTCAAAGCATCAGCCGCACTTAAACCAGCCGTAGCGCCCGCTGCCGTATTAGCAACATTAGCGGCATTAGCCGCTGTTGTGCCACCAACGGTGTTTGCACTTGCACCAGCATTGGCAAGTTCAGAAGCGCCCAAATCTGACATGGCAGTAGAGCCAGCGTTTGCGGCTTCGAATGCTGACCCTGCGCCAGTTCCAGCTAAAGAATTAAGAGCCGTACCACCCTCAAAAGCACCAGCGCCAGCGTTAGCTAATTCAAATGCCGAACCAGCGCCTGTGCCAGCCAAAGTATTTAATGCAGTACCGCCTTCAAAAGCGCCAGCGCCAGCATTCATTGCTTCAAATGCAGAACCCGCCCCTGTTCCAGCCGCCCCTGTTCCAGACAATAAACCATCAAAAGCACCCGCACCACCAGCTACCCCTAAAATAGCTGCTTGGACATACGGGTCTTTTAATGCTTCTTTAATTCCACCTAAAAATGACAAATCTTTTTGAGTGACAGACGTAGTAATAAATTCACCAGTGGGACTATAACTTTGTACATCTGTACCAACAGGAATTTTATCGCTTCTACCGCCAGGGGTTTTATAAACAGCAATGCTTTCAATAGGGCCAATTTGTTGATCTTCACCAGAACCAGTAGTTTGATAATTGCTTTGAACCCATGTGTTTCCAAGCAATACAGGTTGATTTGGTGATAATGTTGAAGCAACACTAGCAACAATTTTGCCCTCTGGAATACCAGAAACCTTAGACATTTGAGAGGGTGAAACTCCATTAGTCTGCATGAATTGACTTAATTGAGCATCATTCATGTTTGGACTAGCCAACAAATTATCTTTAACTTGTTGATCAGTTAGACCAATTGTTTTAGTAACTAATGAATTTACTAGGTTGTCCATGACTTAAACTTTCTCAAACATTGTAATAAGGCACTTTGTAGTTCTGCCCATTAACGGTGACATTCATAAAGCCAGCGGGGGCTGCGGGTAACGTTGCAGTTCCCGCAGTTGCAGTCTCAGACGAACTGAAATTCAACAAGTTCACAAAATACTGTTGCCATGACCTAGCAGGGCGATTGGTTGTCCCATCCAAAAACGGTGCTTGTGGATAAGGATTGATTTGCTGTGTGTTGGATAGTCCAGTTGTAGTCATCAGTTTTCTGCCCCTTGCACTTTTAGGTTTGCTGAAATGATGACCATTTTCACAGGATCAGTCACCACAACTTCAAAAATACGGTCACGGGCTGTCCCTAATCTGCGCCAAATAGCACGATTCCTGTACTTGCCAAGCTGACCAATACCCACCCAATACTCATTTGACCATGTAGAGCCGCCATCGTTTGACCACCTTAACATGGCCTGTGGCGTTGTTGTGATGGGGTTGTCAACATTGTTTACAGTGCCAATAACATAGGTTTTATAAACACCAATGCTTAATTGAGCATCACTCTCAATTGTATATGTATCGCCCAAAAAAACAGTATTTAAATCAACGATACCGCCAGGCCCAGAAAGACCCGTTGTCCCCACGCCTGGCTGAAACTGAATCTGCAATTCATCAAAATACTGCCTTTGAAACTCAGTCACCAAATGGGGCGCTCTACGCAATCTGCGGATAGCCTGTCCATCGTCTGTGTAATTGGATTTGTCCAACTCATACAGTTTGCCGTTTTCATAGTCACCCACCAAAACTAGACCTTGAAACACCGCACAACAGTTTCCACGGTGACGCTCATAAGTGTTGTTATTAGCCGTATAAAGCCATTTGTGCCACATTGTTGTGGTGATGTCGTAAGCCCATGTCAACTCAAGTGATGGGAAAGAAACAACATAAACCTCATGGCCTTCAAGCTGATAAGTCCACGAAATTGCATCGCCAACATATTGGTTAGCCAAAGTGTTTTCAACAGCGTGAGTGGAAATTCTTTGTGGGATGTAGCCAGCCATTTGCATGATTTGTGCTTGACCACGGTTGTTTCGTGATACATACGCAAAAGAATTACCAAGTCGAGACAAAGAGAATGGGGCAGCAATACCTTGTTGGGTAGAAGTGCCTGGAATCCTTTGGAATGGGAAAGGCACAGCGCCAACATCAGTCCAAACCTCTGACGAAATCTCACCCATCAAATAAACTTCACGGTGATCAACAATCAAAGCCACCAAATCGTCGGGTGAGCCATCTTTTAACGAAAAACTCAAGGGCGGTGAAATAGGCGATAAAAGGTCACTAGCACCAAATTGTTGAGTCGTTGGGTTGTTATAGACAAAATAGTTGTCAATAATATCAACCGTGTTTGCACCGCTAAACGCACCGTCAGTCGATGGCAAAACAGAGAAGTTAAGCGCATACATTGTTTCTGAGGCAATAAACCCAGAACTACTAATTGTGTATGTTCCAACACCGCCACCACCCGTTCCAAGCGCTGTGATGATTGTGTCAACAGGAATGCCAACGCCTTGAATTGTTTGTCCAACGTACAAAGTCCCACTTGCCACAGCCGTTACAACCAAAGTTGTAGGGGCTACTTGGTACGTCAGGCCGCTAGGGTAGCCCGCAGCCGTTGTAATTGCCGCACCACCCAAAGTCGCAGACAAAGTAAATGTCGTTGAGCCATTTGTGGCGATGATGTAATACGTTGTTGGGTTTGTATAGCCGACAATGTAATTTAATTTGTAGGTCAGGCCAGTTGGTGTTCCCGCAGTCGTGACTACGCCAGTGCCACCTTTTGTGGTTGATAACTCAAATGTCGTTGAGCCGTTTGTAGCAATAATGTAGTAGGTTGTCGGATTGGTGTAACCCGTGATTGTTCCAGTACCGCCCAAAGTGCCACTAATTGTGAGTGTTTGACCAATAGCTAATGTCGTAGATGAAGCGGTACATGAAAACTGTCCAGCAGTTCCCGTAATCGCTACACCCGTGAGCAAAACCTCTGATGGCGTATATGTGAGTCCTGTTGGCGTTCCCGCTGTGGTGACAACACCAGCGCCACCCTTTGTTGTAGATAACTGAAATGTGGTTGAACCATTTGTTGCAATGATGTAATAATTTGTTGGATTGGTATATCCAGTAATTGTTCCAGTTCCACCAAGTGTTCCACTAATCGTTAGTGTCTGCCCAACGACCAAAGGTGTTGAGGATGCTGTGCAAGAAAACTGTCCCGCAATTCCTGTAATCGCTACGCCTGACAATGTTGCATTAGTGGGCGTACCGCTAATTTTGACCTCTTGACCAATTGACAATGGGATAGAAGCGGCAGCGCAAGAAAATTGACCCGCAACCCCTGTAATGGCAACAGTTGAAAAATTCACACCAACAGAGGCGGTAACTTGTGCGCCAACGGTTGCAGAACTTAATGACGAACTTGCAACGGTCTGAGACAGATTGATTGTGTAAGTGCCAGCACCGCCAGTTCCAGTTCCCAATGCGGTAATCACCGTTTCATTTGTAACGCCAATGCCAAACAAAGACTGACCAGCGGTAATTGTGCCGCTAGACATACTTGCCACGGTCAAGGTTGTGCCACTGATAGAACCTGTAAACACAGCCGCAGATGGGCTTGAAATGCGCCATGTGTAACGATAAGCACCGTCCACAAGATAAACATTGACCCCGTTGTCAGTAATCCGCACTATTCCAACACTAGAATTAAGCTGACCAATAACGGTAGGCACTAAATTGGCAGTTAGGGCATAGACGTAATTGCCACAAACGGCAATCAGTTGCTCACCACCAGAGACCGTGTGAAGCCCTCTAACCTCTTGCTGATTAGGCAAAACAGTTCTCACGGTAAGACCTGGCGTTGGGTACAAAGCCACCACGCCACGCTCACCCTGTTGCTTTAAAGGGTCAATCTCAGGAAAGAAATTGATGCACTCTTGAGCATCTTGGTAAATGCTTGGTGCTTCGTATGATGGGCCGACAAAACCAAAATCTGGCATGGTAAACCTTTAAACAAAGCCGCCAGTGAGAATCCAACCCGCATCTTTTGCTTTATTAACCAACAAAGCATCAGGATAACGTGCCACTTGAAGTGGAGACATATTTGTGCGCTTGAGTGTTGCTTTGGCCTGTCCCGCAAAGGTCTGAATCATCGCTATTTGCGTTGGTGAGGCTTTGCCATACATGGGCATCAAACGCTCTGCCAAACACCATCTGAGAGCCATTGAATAGCCTTGTGGGAGGAATAAATCCTCATACAAAGATTCATAACGGCTAAACAGCGTGTTTACAAACAAGTGCATTTCACCTTGTGATGGGCTAGGCCAAATAAACAAATTTCCCGAATCAGAGCCTGGGTTGTAGTAAACCGCCTTAGGCCACGGGCCACTCAGCGTCTTTAATCCAATCATTTGATAGCTGTGCAATTCCAAAACCGACATTGGATAGTCCAAACCACCGCCTGTAATTGGCTGACCATTAGATGTAGTATTTACCCTAACAAAAGCTGAATCAATGTTTAATGGCTTTTGGTAATAACCCGTAATGGTTGTGGATGCAACCGTTTGGTTAATGTTAACTTGGTAAGTTCCCGTTTCATTGATATTGCCACCCGCACCCGACAAAAACTGCGTAATCTTTGTTCCCGCAGTGATGCCTGTGCCACTTAGCGTTTGACCTTGAGCCAAAGCGCCTGACAAAATGCCCGTCACGGTCAAAGTTGTGCCTGAAATAGAGCCTGTAAAAGACGCACCAATAAAGTTCTGAGTGGACGGGTTAGGGCCAATAGTGTATTGGGTTTGACCAGAAATTACAGGGCAAATGATTTCTGTGACATTGAAAACCATCATGTTTTCGTTTGACCATTGGTCAATGATGTCATTCAGCATTTCAAAAGCATCTAAGGCCGCATCTGGTGTCGGAGTCTCACCAGCTTCCAATGCGCCAATGTCCTTTAACGCTCTGCTAACAATATCAAAGGGCATTGTCATTGTAATTCCTTAGCTTAATTTGAATATTTGGGGCTTCCACGGCAAAACAATTTCTTGTTGTTTTTTGACTGCCTCAAGCTGTTCTAATAGCCTTGATTTTATGCTACTAACACCGTTTTGGGTAGAGCCTTCCTCAATCCAATTTGCAACCATTTCCTCAGTTACTTCAGACGTTGGGATTTTTGCCTTCAAAACATCAAAATCCCAATATCCTTCAGTTTCAATGGTCAGATCATCTTCAGTCAAAGTAACGTGATATTTGGCCTTTGAAATGGCTGCTTCATCACCTTTTAACTCAGAAATTTTCCAAACATAATTCATGGTTATTTATTGTTTTAAGTTGGCAATGCTTGGCATTATTCTGTTGGTTTTGGAAATTGCGCCTTAACTGCTAAACAAGCATCAATGTATGCCTGTATTTGCACTTGATCGCCCTTAACAATACCGTCTAAATAGTCAGCCATAGAGGGATAGTTAAATTCCCTTTGCATTTTGTATATTTCAGATGTGTCTGGAGGGGTAAAAACACCATCAACATATACCCATCCAGCAGTAACCTCTGTTGGGCAATCAATCCAATAAAGCGGTTCAGCTACTTCAAAACCTGTTTCATGGACTTGAGTAACCAAGCCATTATCTTGAGGAACAATCAGTGCTTTCATTTTAATAATACTCCGTTACAAAGACCACGCCACTTGCGGCAGTAAAACCAGACACATCAAATCCACCGCCACCATAACCAGATGCGGCAATGTTGGTTGAACTCTGTATTAAAGAGCCAACACCTAGAGGAGTTGAGCCAGAACTACGAACATAAGAAGTTGTATTTGCCTGTACTTGTGCATACCCACGCAAATTTAAATCGCCACCACTTCCAAGACCAGATGCGGATTGACCCGTCCCACCAGTAGCCGAGAGATAAGCACCAAAAGATGTTGTGCCCCCGTTAGACGAACCTAATGCAGCGCCAGCGCCAATTGTTACTGTTACCGTTGATATAGAAGTGACATCAATAAATTCTTGTGAATAACCACCACTAGCACCATAGAAGCTATTACCGTTGCCACCACCACCAACAAGCCGAACAAAAATCTTTTTGCAACTAGTCGGCCGTGTCCATGTGCCACTTGATGTAAAAATTTGCTGTGTAGGCGGTATTCCAGACGCTGCCGTAGTCTGAGTAGTTGCGTCAGGAAACTGAACGCCTGTTGATACGAGAGATGTTGCCATTTGAATACTCCTTTAAGGTGTGCCGTTACCAGTAACATTGCTCAATGCGGTGAATACGCCAGCACTTGTCATGCTTGCGATTGTCGTTCCACCGTACTTGAAAATCAATTTGCCACCTGATTCTTCAATACTAAAATTAGTGGTTGCTAACTTGTTAACCGTACCATTAGCATTTCCAGTTCCACCGTTTGCCGCTGGCAAAATGCCACTTACACCCGCAGTCAATGACAATGCGGCAAAAGAAAGTGTGCCACTTCCATTTGTAACCAATGCTAGGCCACTAGACCCGTCAGCCGATGGCAATGTAAAGGTTGTTGTGGATGCGGTGTTAGGGCCAGCCAAATTGACTGCACCACCTAAAGCTGCTTGAAATGTTAACTGTCCCATAGTGTTTCCTTACGGTGCAATGATTAGCCTAGAAGCTGTCAAAGCCCCTGTGCTTGGGTTGAATTTTAACTTTGTTGACGAAACTATTTGTGGCAAATTACCCGATGTATTGCTAACAAATGTTGGGTAATACGTTGCATTTGTCGTTGTGTCATCAGTTATTGCGGTATTTGTTGCGTTTGTTGCTGTTGTTGCCGTTGTCGCAGTTGACGCATTACCCGTCAAAGCACCCACAAAAGTTGTAGAAGTAACAGAGACAAGACCCGCAAATGTGGTCACAGTCGCACCCAAAGCCACGGCAGTTGAGCCAATCGTGACGCTTGAATTGACCAAAGCAGAATTAGGAATGCTTGTTAAAGAAGCACCCGAACCACTAAACACTGTTGCCGTTAAAACGCCTGTTGACGGGTTGTATTGGTATTTAGTTGAACTTGTGTACTGAGTTGAAACCGATCCACTTGTTGCGTCTGCAAACAATGGGTAACGAGTCGCATTAGTGGTTGTGTCATCAGTAATTGTGATGCCACCCGATGCCGATGACCATGTAGGCACACCCGAACCATTTGAAGTTAAAACTTGACCCAATGTCCCCGCAGCCGTAAATGCGTAAGCCGTACCCGTTCCATAAGCAATTGCACCCGCTGTCGGTGTAGCCGTTGCATTTGTTCCACCATTGGCAATCGGCAAAGTTCCCGTCACACCCGTGGTCAAAGGCAAACCCGTTGCATTTGTCAAAGTCACCGATTGTGGCGTTCCAAGAATAGGAGTCACCAAAGTTGGAGAGTTGGACAACACTACGTCAACCGTTCCAGTGCTTGTGGTCACGCCAGTGCCGCCAGAGGCCACAGGAAGCGTTCCAGTCGTTAAAACTGATGTGCTTGAGGCATAGACCGCACCGCCCGATGTAAACGCTGTAAGACCCGTTCCCCCGTTTGTCGTTGCAAGTGTCCCCGCCAACGTAATTGCCCCGCCCGTTGGTGAACTTGGGGTTAATCCTGTTGTGCCAGCGCTAAAACTTATTACCGCTGCTGACGATGCGTTTGTCCACGCTGGCAAGCCACTTGAGATTGTCAGAATTTGCCCATTTGAGCCAATCCCCAACAATGCCGTTGTGCTTGCGCCTGATTGATAAGGCAAAGAACCCGCAACACCGCCCGCAATGTTAGTGGCTGTAACCGCATTTGTGGCGTTTGTTGCAGTTGTCGCTGTGGCGGCATTCCCACCAATGGACAAACCGCTTGCAGTACCCGTTAAACCCGTTCCCGCACCACTAAACTGCGTGTTGGCTGTAATGGTAGTGCCCGTTATTGCACCCGCCACAGAGCCGCCAATGGTTGCGCCATCTATTGAGCCACCCGTAATCGCCACACTAGAGGCCGATTGAGTGGACATTGTTCCCAAGCCTGAAACCTGAGTGTTTGCAATGGCTATGTCAGTAGCCGCCAACACAGTCAATTGACCTTGTGCGTTGACAGTTGCCGTTAAAGTCTTAGATGCTGAACCGTAAGCCGCAGCAGTTACGCCCGTGTTAGCAATGCTGAAAACATAGTCAATTAAGTTTAAGCCTGTGCCGTTGGTGTAAGTTGCCGCAACAGAAAAGTTTGACCAAGTTATTGGAGTTGTGCCAATTGTCCCGCCTGGCTGAATCGTGCAATACCAAGCCGATCCCGCCAAAGTGTTTCCTGACTCAACAAACACCAAAGCGGAAATTAACTCATTCCATGAGTCAGCATCAGGCGCTCTTGACCAAGCCGTTGCAGAAGCTAGATAAATGCCATTTTGTGCGGGTGCGCTTTGGTCTTTAACCAACACCCTGTTACCACTAACAACGGTCACGCCATCAATGGTTTGTAGTCCTGACAGGGTAATGTTTGTGGTTGTTCCGCAGACGACAGGCTGTTTCCAAGAAATGCCAGCCGCATAGAAGTCAAGATAATTCTTATTGACAATATCAAGCCCGCTGACAGGCGCAGTTGCAACAGTCGCAGTTGTAAATGCCGCAGAGGATGGCGTTGTCGCACCAATAGTCGTGCTATTGATCGTGCTGTTTGTGATGTTCAGTCCCGATTGGGACGGGTTTAAAGTGGCGTAAAAAGGCTGACCTTGCCCAATAAACGTGTTAAACGTGTTGTCAAGGTTAAACAGCGCCTGAACAGGCAGAATGTTTTGATCTACCGTTGTGGCGGGGTCAGCCATACTTTATGCCCCGTGAATGACAGCGTAATTGATTACGATTGCTTCAGCTAATGCGCCAACAGTATTGTTATAAACACCAATCACGGCAGAGCCA
>Ga0315909_10009135_pt1 | contig 10762 bp, 14 predicted proteins | sample LakEriMetagenome_11_FD_203527 | JGI IMG/M metagenome (GOLD analysis project Ga0315909, IMG submission 203527) | Freshwater fungal communities from buoy surface, Lake Erie, Ohio, United States - Buoy 2 MA125 | ecosystem: Environmental > Aquatic > Freshwater > Lake | place: USA: Lake Erie, Ohio...
ATGGCAGACGTTGATCAAGAACACTCACAGAGATTAAATGTACAAGAATTGGCAGAATTTATAACTTCATTTTATGATCGAGAATCCGGAACTTTTCCAAAAGGTCCAGAAGGTGTAGCGATCATGGTAGGCAAGAAGTTCGGCGGACAGGCTGAAAGCGTGGCTCGTAAATTCGTAGAACGCATGGCTCCGCATCAGAGTACCGAACAAAATCCAGAACTGCAAGAATTGGCTCGTATCAAAGAACTTTCAGGCGTATAATTTATCAAACCATCCATAAAGGGCACTTCGGTGCCCTTTTTCTTTTAATATTGTCAACGTATTTTTATCTAAGGCGTTATATATATACGCACAGCAATTTTGCTGGCGTTAATTCAAAAAGGAGATTTCAAATGAAATCGATCGTAACTTTAGTAGCATCATTGTTTGCAGTATCCGCTTTTGCACAAGCACCGGCAGCACCTGCTAAGAAAGAAGAAGCCAAACCAGCCGCAGCCGCTCCAGCACCTGCTGCTAGTAAGCCTGCCGATAAAAAGGTCGAGCCTGTCAAAAGCGACGCCAAAAAAGCAGAGCCTGCTAAGAAGTAATCCAACTCGATCAGTTGTTCTAACATTTGATGATTGTGAAATTGAGTACGTATTTGAAGATGCGATACACAGAGGTTACAGCAGACCAAAGTTAGAAGAACTGGATGAAGATGATCTTCCTGAACATACCAGATGGAGATTATTTTTAGCCCGTCAGTTGGCACTTTTGAAGTACAAAGAAATCCACGGTTAACGTGGATTTTTTTTGGTAAGATAAATTAAAAAAATAGCAGATAATAGTTGACCTTGCTAAATAAAAAGCGCATAATACTGTTATGCGAAAGGCATATAACAAGTCATTTACATTAAGGCATAAGGAGGCTATAAAATGGCAACACTAGCAGAAATTCGTGCTAAACTTCAAGAAGCACAAAACAAGAGCACAGGCTCTACATCAAGCGGCGGCGACAACGCAATTTACCCCCACTGGAATATGCAAGAAGGCAAAGAAGCCGTAGTACGTTTCTTACCTGACGGCAACACCAACAATACTTTCTTCTGGGTAGAACGTGCAATGATTAAATTGCCGTTTGCAGGTATCAAAGGCGAAACAGATTCGCGTCCAGTTCAAGTACAAGTTCCTTGTGTTGAAATGTACAACGATGGTACAGCATGTCCAATCCTATCAGAAGTACGTGGTTGGTTCAAAGACAAGAATCTAGAAGACATGGGTCGTAAGTATTGGAAAAAGCGTTCATACATTTTCCAAGGTTTCGTTGTTGAAGATCCTCTTAAAGAAGATTCACAACCAGAGAACCCAATCCGCAGATTTATCATTGGTCCTCAGATCTATCAGATCATCCGTGCGGCATTGATGGATAGTGAAATTGAAGAATTGCCAACTGATGTACTACGTGGCCTCGATTTCCGTATTGCTAAAACTAGCAAAGGTGGATTTGCTGACTACTCTACATCAAAGTGGAGCCGTAGAGAGCGTTCCTTATCAGATGTTGAAAAGGCTGCTATCGAATCACATGGTCTTTTTAATCTATCAGACTTTTTGCCAAAGAAACCTACAGACATTGAGTTGAAGGTTATGAAGGAGATGTTTGAAGCATCTGTTGATGGCGAAGCCTATGACATGGATCGTTGGGGACAATACTTCAAACCAGCAGGTATGGGAGCAGCCACAGGTGATCCTAACAAACAAGTAGCGAGAGCAGCAGTAGCAGATGATCAGGTTGATGACGAACCAGCACCTGTATCTAAGCCTGTTGTAGCCGAGACAGCACCAGCAAGTACTGAAAGTTCATCTAGAGCACAGGATATCCTTGCTAAAATTCGTGCCCGTCAGGGACAATAATTAACACGGCTCGGGCCTCTAAGACATAGTTCTTACGCCCGAGTTCTTCTCACTATAGGATTCTAAAATGGCAAAATTAACAAAATTAGCAAAAGTAAATGAATCGATCACTATCAATCGTTATGACAATGCATGGATGGTTGAAATTGGTGGTCGTGACAAAAAAGAAGATTGGAAAAATACTAAGACTGTTTGTAACACAGAAGAAGAACTTGTTGCTGTGATCAAAGAGTGGAATTCAATGGACTTGGATAATTAATATGGCAAAAGCATTTGATATTTCTAAATTTAGAAAGTCAATTACAAAGTCCATTGAAGGACTTAGTATTGGCTTTAACGATCCAACAGATTGGGTCAGCACAGGCAATTACGCATTAAATTATCTAATCAGCGGTGACTTTCATAAAGGTGTTCCGCTAGGTAAGGTAACTGTGTTTGCGGGTGAGTCGGGCGCAGGTAAGTCTTACATCTGTTCTGGCAATCTTATTAAGGCAGCACAGGCACAAGGCATTTATCCTATTCTAGTTGATACAGAAAATGCGCTCGATGAAGATTGGTTAAAAGCACTTGGTGTTGATACCAGTGAAGATAAGTTGTTAAAACTTAACATGGCTATGATTGACGATGTAGCAAAGACTATCACAGAATTTGTTGCAGAATACAAAGCAATGCCAGAAGAAACTCGTCCTAAAGTTTTATTTGTGTTAGATTCTTTGGGTATGTTGTTAACACCGACAGACGTTAATCAGTTTGAGGCAGGCGATTTGAAAGGTGACATGGGTCGTAAACCTAAAGCACTTACAGCACTTGTTCGTAATTGTGTTAACATGTTTGGTTCATTGAACATTGGCCTAGTAGCAACTAATCACACATACGCTTCACAAGATATGTTTGATCCAGATGACAAGATCAGCGGAGGTCAAGGTTTTATCTATGCATCGAGCATTGTTGTTGCTATGAAAAAACTTAAACTCAAAGAGGATGACGACGGTAACAAGATTACAGAAGTTCGTGGCATTCGTGCTGCCTGTAAGATTATGAAAACTCGCTATGCGAAACCGTTTGAAAGTGTACAGGTTAAGATTCCTTACGAAACAGGTATGAATCCATATAGTGGACTGGTCGACCTGGCTGAAGCAAAAGGGATGCTCAAGAAAGAAGGAAATAGTCTTGTATACGTGACTGCCGATGGCGAAATCATCAAACAGTTCCGCAAGGCCTGGGAACGTAACGAGAACGGCGGTCTTGATGCTATCATGTCTGACATTTCAAAACACGGTGAAAAAACTGAATCTGGGATAACTAAAGATGTTATACCTGATTTGGAGAGCGCAGAATGAAAGAAGATTTGATCGCAGATATTTGGACACTGGTTGTCGAACATATCCCCGAAAAGCATCGTAAAGATGTGGCTGCAGATTTTGTTAATACATTGTTGGATTATGGCATCAAGGAATCGACCTTGCAGAGCCTGCAAGGCATCGACGGTTATCTTGACGGTGCCATTGACTATGCCATTGATGATGAAGAGATTGAAGCCGAAGAAGATGAATACGATTACAATGAAGATGAGGATTAAATGAATTGGTATGATCGGGTTTCTAAAGACATTTCACAAATCCCCGATGCTGTGGCATTTTATGAGGCTGAGTTACTAGCAGCCAAACAAGACGCCCGTATATCGGGAAACATTGAAAGGGCGTCGGCATCGATGCCCGGTATTGTTGAAAACCGATTTAACCAGTTACAAGAAATTGAAGGTATTTTAGAATATCTCAATATTGAACTTCGTAGACTTCGTAGTCAGCATTTCCGTAAGTATCTCGAAAACTATCAACGTAGCCTATCCTCTAGAGACTGTGAAAAGTTTGTAGAAGGCGAGGCCGACGTTGTAGACTTTGAAAAAATTATCAACGACTTTGCTCTGTTGAGAAACAAATGGCTTGGTATTATTAAAGCCTTAGATATTAAACAATGGCAGTTATCAAATATCGTTAAATTAAGAACTGCCGGATTAGAAGACGCCACTTTATGAAAATAGGAATATTAGGTTTAGGTTATGTAGGATCAGCAGTAGCATATTCTCATAGAAATCAACAGATAGTTGTAAGAGATCCTAAATTAGGAGACAAGTCAGCATCCATTGAAGAAATTAAAAATTGTGATGCTATCTATGTATGTGTTCCTACTCCCATGTTAGAAGATGGGCATTGTGACGACTCTTATGTTAAATCTGTTTTAAAAGAATTACAAGATTATAAAAATGTAATCATATGCAAAAGTACAGTGCCTCCGGGCGTTTATTTGCGATTACAAGATCAATATCCTAATCTTGTTCATGCACCTGAATTTCTTACAGCGGCCAATGCTATTGCTGATTACGAAATGTCAACATGGGTATTAATTGGTGGTAATACTGATTATTGTCTTAAAGCCAAAGAAGTAATACAATCTAGCACTATTAAGGCACAACAATACCATTTCACTAATATCTCTACTGCCAGTTTGTTCAAATATCTAGCCAATAGTTTTTTAGCAACCAAAGTAACTTTTATGAATGCGTTTTTTCAGTTAGCCAAAGAAGTGGATGTTGACTGGAATGAAATTAAAAATATCGCCAAAAATGATTCTCGCCTGGGAACTAGTCACTGGGACGTTCCTGGACCGGATGGTCAATTTGGGTATGGCGGTGCTTGTTTTCCTAAAGATGTTGCAGCCATCCTTGAACACGGGCTTGATATAGGAATTGAATTAGAATTATTAGGCCGTGTTGAAGATATCAACAAAAAGAATCGAAAATACGATTAAAGATTTTCTTTTACGTATTCTTCAATACTTTTTGTCACAGTCCAGCCAAAAGTGTTAGAAAGTTTTTTATTGTCAGCGAGAGTAATGTAGGCTTCCCCAACTCTTGGTTCTATCATAACAGTTTTATCAGAAATTAAAGCCGCTAACTCTAAAACAGAATGATTTGTTCCTGATCCTACATTGAAAATTTCTCCGTACTTATCGTGAGAATCAACTTGCATTGCTAAAATATTAGCCGAGACAATGTCATCGACGTGTGTAAAATCTCTACGCTGTGTTCCGTCAGGAACAATAGTTAATGATTGACCTAATTTTTTCTGTCTAAGAAACAGACCAACTACTGGGGCATATACTCCTCTAACAGGCTCTCTAGGACCGTAAACATTGAAGTATCGGAATACTACAGTTTTCAATCCAAACAGTTTTGTATACATAGAACATAACTTCTCACCTGCTACTTTAGATACAGAATAAGGATTGAGGCAATCGTCAGGCATAGTCTCAGATAACGGAGGCTCATTTACCAATCCATAAGCCGACGATGTTGAACTATACATAACTTTTTTAACTCCTGCTTCTCTGCTAGCCTGCAGAACCGTCGCAGTTCCTAGGGTGTTTGTTCTTACAGCACCTAACGGATTTAGAATGGTTGGTTGTATTCTTGATTCCGCAGCACAATGAAAAACATAATCAACTCCCTGATATAAGTGTTTAGTTAATTCGTATTCTGCAATATCTAACTTATAATAACTTGCTTGATTATTATAATAAAATTGTTCATGTACAGCAGAAGTTTCATTGTCAATTACAATTACTTGATGCCCTAAATTAATCAATTTGTCTACAATATGTGACCCTATAAAACCTGCGCCGCCAGTAACCAATGATTTCATTTTATACCCTTATAAAGTAATAAATATTTATCTTGGAACCTAATATGAAAATAAACGTTATTACTGTATTAAAAAGTGGCCCGGATTGGCGCCCAGAATTTGTAGTTAAATTAAAAAAAGCCGTAGATAGATTTTTAACTTTAGATCACGAATTTTATTGTATTTCAGACATTGAAATACCTGAGATAAAAACTATACAAATGATTCCTGTAGATGCTTGGGGTGTTTGGGCTAAGCCTCAACTTTTTAGAAAAGATTTAAATTTTACAGAAAACTGTCTGTATATAGATTTAGATACAATCATTTGTGGTTCTCTAGATATTATTATTAATGATATTAAAGATTATAAATTTCTAATGTCTTCAGATCCTTGGAAAGGAGATATAAGTTGTTCTGCCCTAATGTGGTGGAATGGCGATTATTCTTATATATGGGATGCATTCATTGAAGAACCGGTATCTGTATGGCACAACCAATATCAGTCTCCTGAAAAATATGTCGATCAGGGATTCATATCAGATAGAGTAGAGCACGGATTAATACAACATAAATTACAAGATCCTGCTAGAGTTACAAGAATTTCTAAAAGACCTTTAGAAGAAAATCATTCACATTCTATTTTATTTTGCTCAGGGAAAAGAAAACCGTGGAATAAATTAGAAAATTTAGATGTAAAAAAATATTGGGATCTATAATATGGAACATTTTTATCAGCGCATTGACGGTTTTATGAACGAACGAAATACTATGATGTTAGATCTTGTAATTAACGAGATGCCAGAAAAATGTCAATGGGTAGAATTAGGGTCGTGGACTGGAAAATCTGCAGCCTATTGTGCAGTTGAATTAATTAATCAAAATAAATTTGGAAGATTTGTTACTGTTGATTCGTGGAGCGGAGGAGTTGAATTACAAGAACACGGATTGATCAAAAATAAATCTATTAAAGATGTTTTCTTAGAAAATATATTACCGTTAAACGACAAAATAGAAACTATACAATCTATTAGTTGGGATGCTGCTGAATCATTTGAAGATAATTCATTAGATTTTTGTTATGTTGATGCAGGGCATACCTACGACGATGTTACAAAAGATTTAAATGCATGGTGGCCAAAAATTAAACAAGGAACATATTTTGGCGGCGACGATTATACTAAAGGATATCCCGGATTACAACAAGCAGTATGGGATTTTTTTGGTCCTAAAAAAATTAAAGTCCGACGGAGCGGTCGTTGTTGGCTGATTAAGAAGCCTTAAGATTTTCAGTCCAGAAAGGATATTGTCGTAGTAAATCATCGACAACTTTAGGATATCCTGGATCATTGACAAAATCTGTTACAGTCTTGCCGTTAATGGCATCACCGTTATTCCCCTCATGAAAATGCTTTAGCATCTTATCAGTATCCCAATTCTGTGTTTCAATACAACTAACAGCCTTATTACGAATGATTTCGTCGTTGCCCATCCAACCCCAGTGCCAACCTGCTATTTTAGGAAACGGTACACAGTGTGATCTGTCTTTTTTCTTTTGTGCGTGTCCAACTCCTGCTTGCAAACCTTTGTAAAGTTCACAAGGATCTTTAAACATATGTTTTTTAGCAACAACATTTCCGGCCCATTTACGATTTACTTTTTGATCAAATCTATAAACATAAAAGTCTAATGTGCATGTTACAGGCTTATTAGTTTCATTAAGAAGCGCAGTTATCTCGTCAAATAATTCAGGATTAAGATTTTCATCTAAATCACTATGCATGACAATATCATCATCTGCACAATCTTTATACCCATCTAATAGTGCTGCTCGTTGGCCGTTTTCTATATCCCAATTGGTCCATGTTTCTGGAATATCTAATTTTACAACTACTAGTCTATCACCGAGGTATGAATATCGTTCAATATTATCACTGAGATGATATGGTTTAGGTTTCCCGCTCATAGTTCTATTGCCTTCGCATATTACCCAACGATCTACATAATTTTTTGTAAGATCAATACGAAGATCTAACATGTGAAATTCATCATTAATTAGTGTGGTGTCTATGATCATTTTAAAACCTATAAATTATTTGATATTCGTCGTACATAGGCAAAATAGATTTTGATTCTAAATATTCAAAAATCTTTCTTCCTTTGCCTGTTCTTTTTCCTGATGTAAGAAAACTATTGTCATCTATGGCTACAATCTTGCCTGGAAGCAAAAATGGCTCAATAACTAAAAATTCTTTAAGATGGTGGTCGGCACTAGGGCCGTCATTAGTCCAATCTACATCGTAACTGTCAAGATAAAATAAATCAACTTGATCTAAGTCTTGTTGATTTTTTAACCATTCTACACTGTCTGAACAAAAAGATTTATAAAAAGCGGGATTCACAAAACTGTTAGCAGTATCTACTGCACGTTGATCTATGTCCACCGATCTCACAAACCCGCCATGGATTCTTACCATTTCAGAAAATAAAAATCCACTGTTTCCGTCTTTCCAATTCATGGGATTACGGATCGTACCAGTTTCGATAATTTGAAATTTTTCTTGTTTAATTTTTAAGAGTGTTTCAAATATTATTTGATATCCCTGGGCACGATTATAGATGTTTTTAGTTAAACCACGTTTTTCTCCGCTGGCATTAATCTGGAGATTATTTTTGTAAGTATTTGAGTAAAGTTCTAGCCAATCATTCATGAATTTATTTACCAATTATAATAGCATATAAATATTCATATGAAAAAAATTGTATTAGTAACAGGTGGGTTTGATCCCATACATTCCGGACATATAGCCTATATACAAGAAGCACGTGGATTGGGCGACATGCTCATTATAGGAGCCAACTCAGACGAATGGCTAAGGCGTAAAAAGAAAAAAGAATTTATGCCTTGGATCGAACGTGCTGCTGTCCTTTCTGCCTTGTCTAATGTTGATCGTGTAATTAATTTTGATGACAGTGACAACAGCGCCAAGGATGCGATTAGAAAAGTAAGATCTATATATCCCAATGATCACATCATTTTTGCCAACGGCGGAGATCGAACTAATGCTAATATTCCCGAAATGGATATCAAAGATGAAAATTTAGAGTTTGTTTTTGGAGTGGGCGGCGAACATAAAATGAATTCAAGTTCTTGGATATTGCAAGAATGGAAAGCCCCTAAGACTGAACGTCAATGGGGTTATTGGAGAGTACTACACGAGCAAGGTCAAGAAGTAAAATTAAAAGAACTAACCGTTGCTCCCGGCAAAATGTTGTCAATGCAGAAACATAAAGAACGAGCAGAACATTGGTTTGTGGCAGACGGCACTGCTACAGTTTATACTATCAATGCTAGTACTGATGTAGAATTACATGGGGTATATAAAAAATTCCAGCATATTCATATCAATCGTCAAGAGTGGCATCAACTGTGCAATGAAGGTGACATTCCTTTAAAGGTTATTGAAATTCAATACGGTGAAAACTGTATAGAAGAAGATATAGAACGCAAATGAACAATTGGATATTTCTTAGCAAAGAAGGCAAAGATGAATATGTCAATATGTTTGCTATTGGCAGCGGCGGTCGTGTCATAAACACAGACGACTTTGATTATAGAGATAGTGACGACCCTATCATTCTTAGAGGTATCTTAAAACATAAGATAATGAAAAAATGTTGGCTAGATGGCCGAGATTTTTATTTTATGGATACTGGTTATATGGGCAATCACCGAGGACCTTTGAATCCTATGGGATGGAAATTTTATCATCGCATTGTTAAAAATGATCTGCAGCATAGCGAAATGATTAAAAGACCGGATGATCGTTTTCGTAAGTTAGCCATTCCGTTACACGATTGGAAAAAAGGCGGAAGAAAGATTTTAATCGCCAAACCTGATGAAAAGCCTATGAAATTTTATGGTCTAGAATTAGACGAATGGTTACAAGAAACTATCGATACTATTAAAAAATATACCGATAGACCTATCGAGGTTCGAGAAAGAGTTAAGAGTAGAGTAGAACGTACTATCAATAGCACATTAAAAGAAGCACTAGACGATGATGTTCATTGTCTAGTTACTTTTAATAGCAATTCGGCCACAGAAGCGGTAATGTATGGATATCCGTCATTTACATTATCACCAACACATGCTGCATCGCCTGTGACTAGCCAAGACCTTAGTAAAATAGAAACACCTTTTTATCCAGACAAAGATTTAGTTTATGCATGGGCCTGCCACTTGGCCTACGGACAATTTCATATAAATGAACTTAAAGATGGCTCAGCATGGAGAATTTTAAATGAGTGATGGTTTTTTACCTGTTTATGTAGGCTACGATTATAGAGAAGATATTGCGTACAAAGTATGCGAATATTCTATCTATAAAAATACGCCAAGCGCCGAAGTTAAACCTCTTAAACAGGATCAATTAAGAAGAGACGGATATTACACTAGAGAAGTTGACCCTCTAAGTTCTACAGAATTTACATTTACTAGGTTCCTAGTTCCGCACCTTATGAACCTCGAAGGGTGGGCATTATTCTGCGACTGCGACTTTGTATGGGATGGCGATATACAGAGAGTATTTGACCAAGCAGATTCTAGATATGCAGTTATGGTAGTCAAACATAATTACAATCCTACAAACACTGTTAAGATGGATGGCAAACCACAGACCCAATATCCAAGAAAAAATTGGAGTTCAATGATACTGTGGAATTGCGGCCATCCATCTAATGCCAAACTTACTTTAGAAGACATAAACAACCAGACCGGTTCTTATTTGCATAGATTTCAATGGTTAGATGATTCTGAGATAGGCGAATTAAATATTCAGTACAATTTTTTAGTAGGACATAACAAGCCAGAACAATGTCACGGAGGAAAACCCTTAGCCTATCATTGGACTGAAGGAGGGCCGTGGTTTCCTCAATACATGGATTGTGAATACAAAAATATCTGGTATAACTATCTCATAGAATATTCTAACGAATTAAGCAGAAACAATGTAACTGCTTATTCTCCTATTACATGGGTCACTTCTCTCTCTAGAGAATATTGGGAATATTGTGCCAAACATACTATGCCCACATGGAGCAGACTACCGGGTGATGTAGTAGTGGTATGGGACGATAAGCCTGTAGACTTTCCTGTCGGCAGAACCTATAATTTTTGGAAAGAAGTGGCCAAT
>Ga0315909_10009139_pt1 | contig 10759 bp, 9 predicted proteins | sample LakEriMetagenome_11_FD_203527 | JGI IMG/M metagenome (GOLD analysis project Ga0315909, IMG submission 203527) | Freshwater fungal communities from buoy surface, Lake Erie, Ohio, United States - Buoy 2 MA125 | ecosystem: Environmental > Aquatic > Freshwater > Lake | place: USA: Lake Erie, Ohio...
CTTGCAGAAAAAAGCAATAATTCGTTTCCAATTATTGGAGTAGGCGGGATTCATTCAGCCGAAGATGCGATGGAAAAACTGAACGCAGGCGCTAGTTTAGTACAGTTATACACAGGATTTATTTATGAAGGACCAGCTTTGGTTAAAGCCATCAATAAAAAGATTTTAGCACAGATCTAAAATAGCTATCTTTGAAACGATGAAGGAAATCAAAATCATAGAATGTCCACGCGATGCCATGCAAGGCATTAAAACTTTTATCCCAACAGAGCAAAAAGTAAAGTACTTGCAAGCCCTATTGCGGGTTGGTTTTGATACAATAGATTTTGGTAGTTTTGTTTCGGCAAAAGCCATTCCTCAAATGCAAGATACGGCTGAGGTATTGGCCCAGTTGGATCTGTCGCAAACCCGCAGTAAATTATTAGCCATTGTTGCCAATACGCAAGGCGCTCAACTTGCGGCTCAGTATTCCGAAATTCAGTATTTGGGTTTTCCTTTTTCGATTTCCGAGAATTTTCAAATGCGAAATACACACAAAACCATTGCGGAAAGTTTGGTAACACTTGAAGAGATTTTAGCCATTGCCGCAGACAGTAACAAAGAAGTAGTCACCTACATATCTATGGGATTTGGAAATCCCTACGGTGATCCTTGGAATGTAGCTATTGTAGGAGAATGGACCGAAATACTAGCGCAAAAAGGGGTAAAAATTCTTTCGCTTTCAGATACGGTAGGAAGTTCGACACCCGAAGTTATCGATTATTTATTTTCCCACTTGATTCCAAAATATCCTACTATTGAATTTGGGGCTCATTTGCATACCACGCCCGACAAGTGGTTTGAAAAAATTGACGCTGCTTATCATGCTGGTTGCCGACGCTTTGATGGAGCAATTCAAGGATTGGGTGGTTGTCCTATGGCAAAGGATGAGTTAACGGGCAACATGCCCACCGAAAAATTATTGTCTTATTTTACGACCAAAAGAGAAAACACCCATGCCAGTCCCATGAGTTTTGAAAGCGCTTACAACGAAGCCACAAAATTATTTGGAACGTTTCAGTAAGTTTTGTCGGATATATATAAGTTCTAAAAAAACTATTCGTTAATTACGCATCACTATTTACTTTTTTTCGTATATTTGCATGCAATTTAACAGCTACAACAAATTGCACCATGAAAGCACATACTACTAAGATCGTTGGCGAAGGCCTTACCTATGACGATGTATTGTTGATCCCAAATTATTCAGAAGTATTACCACGTGAAGTAAATATTCAATCGAAATTTTCGAGAAATATTACTTTGAATGTGCCTGTCGTTTCCGCAGCTATGGATACGGTAACCGAAAGTTCAATGGCTATTGCTATGGCACAAGAAGGCGGAATAGGCGTGTTGCATAAAAACATGACAATTGAACAACAAGCGGCAAAAGTAAAGAAAGTAAAACGTGCTGAAAGCGGTATGATTATCGATCCAGTAACGTTACCTTTAACTGCTACTGTGGGCGATGCAAAAGCAGCGATGAAAGAATTTAGCATTGGCGGTATTCCAGTAATTGATGAAACCGGAACGTTAAAAGGCATTGTTACGAATAGAGATTTACGTTTCGAAAAAATAAATACCCGTTCCATTTTAGAAGTTATGACCTCTGAGAATTTAGTGACGGCTGCTCAAGGGACCACACTTCAAGAGGCAGAAGGTATTTTACAAGAAAATAAAATTGAAAAATTACCGGTAGTAGATCACCAAAATAAATTAGTAGGTTTAATTACCTTTAGAGATATCACAAAACTGACGCAAAAACCAATTGCCAATAAAGATCGATTTGGTCGTTTGCGTGTAGCAGCAGCCCTAGGGGTAACTGCCGATGCAGTGGAACGGGCTTCGGCATTAGTCAATGCAGGAGTAGATGCGGTTATTATTGATACGGCACACGGTCATACAAAAGGTGTAGTAGATGTTTTAAAAGCCGTTAAAGCAAAATTTCCAGACTTAGACGTAATAGTAGGTAATATTGCAACTCCAGAAGCTGCTTTGTATTTGGCTCAAAATGGAGCCGATGCGGTAAAAGTTGGAATTGGTCCAGGATCTATCTGTACTACGAGAGTAATTGCGGGTGTTGGGTTTCCTCAATTTTCAGCAGTGTTAGAAGTAGCCGCAGCATTAAAAGGAACAGGTGTTCCCGTTATTGCCGATGGTGGTATTCGTTACACAGGTGATATTCCTAAAGCTATTGCAGCAGGTGCCGATTGTGTGATGTTGGGTTCTCTTTTAGCCGGAACAAAAGAATCACCTGGAGAAACCATTATTTTTGAAGGAAGAAAATTCAAATCGTATCGCGGAATGGGTTCGGTGGAAGCCATGCAAGAGGGTTCAAAAGACCGTTATTTCCAAGATGTGGAAGATGATGTGAAGAAATTAGTGCCCGAAGGAATTGTGGGTCGCGTGCCTTACAAGGGCGAACTGAACGAAAGTATGCAACAATTCATTGGTGGTTTGAGAGCAGGAATGGGGTATTGCGGTGCAAAAGATATTCCAACGTTGCAAGAAAATGGTCGTTTTATTCGAATTACGGCAAGTGGCATTGGCGAAAGTCACCCACACAATGTAACCATTACAAAAGAAGCTCCAAATTATTCGAGATAAAAAAAAGTCGCTATTAAGCGACTTTTTTATTTTATTAACCGTTAAGTTGTAATATGAATTCTGCAATTTTCTTTGTTTCACTTGATGAAAATATCGGTTTAAAATAATTTAAATAATTTATTAATTCATTTGTAGTCAAAATTTTGACATATTGAAATTCCTCAATTGGTTTGGTTTTTGTCAAAACTATTAGATTTTTAATTGGTGTTTTTTTGTCACCCCAATGATGCTTTTCTAAACGCAAACGATAATTACTTTTGTCACTATTAAGCAAATAGTATAAAGCATAGTTAGCTCTTTTGATTTGTTCTACAGGTGAACGTAAACTCATATCCTTTATAGATTTTTCACTCCAATTCTTTGTTTCAATAAGAAATATTCCAGATGGTGCAACTAGAATATGGTCAATTTGAACAGATTTTATGTAGTCATTTTCTTGTCTAAAATAAATTGCTTTAGAAAAAGTTACAGCGAAGTCATTTATTAAATAATAATCATCAGATAAGCATTCTAATGTTTTTACTACTTTCTGTTCTCCCAATGCACCATAAATATAATTGTTCAGACTATCAATTATGTTTTTTTTTGTTTCTAGTTCGGATAAGGAATTTTGAGCACTTTCTTTTACTGCGTCATTAAAGTTCGAAGAAATAAATTGTAAACGATCGCTTTTGAATTGATATTCTTCAAGAATTTTAGCCAATGACAGTTTTATTTCTATTTCAAAAACACATTCTTTTTGTTTAATTTTTCTTTTGCATTTCCACTTCTTTAAATTAGTAGTAATTTTTTGATAATAGTTTGTGGAGATCTTATTTTGTAAAATATTTAATTGTTCTTTTAACAAATCAATATTTTGTGTCAAATATTGAGCAGTTTGCAGTTTTTGTGTTTCTACTTCAGATTTTAAAATCGGCAAATTAATATTAAGGTTATTTTTTTCATTTTCAATTAAATTTTCATGAAGAGAAATTAATTTTTGGCGAGAAGTTGAATATGATTTTTGAAATTCAATTACTTCTTTAACGGACTTAAAGTCATAGATGTTATTTTTCTCTAAAGTTGATTTTAAAGTAGTAAGTGATCCAATTGTATTGTATGTTCTACACATTATATTTACTATTATTAGTAGTCAATTTTCAGAAAATCGATGGCTGAGAATTATAGTTCACAATTAACTTCTAAACAAATCTAATAAAAAAATCACATCCTTAGGATGTGATTTTTTTATTTATTATACGCTTTAATTTAAATCCCCAAATAATTACTGGGTGTAATCTGCATCAATTCGGCTTTAATTGTCTCCGAAATAGTTAAGCTTTGAATGAACGTATGAATCGCATTTTTATCAATGGCCTCGTTGGTTCTTGTCAATCCTTTTAACGCTTCGTATGGGTTTGGATAGCCTTCTCTTCTTAAAATGGTTTGAATGGCTTCGGCAACAACCGCCCAGTTTTTTTCTAAATCTTCGTGAAACTTCGGTTCATTCAACAACAATTTGTTCAATCCTTTTAAAGTGGATTCAAAGGCAATTAGGGTATGACCCATTGGGACTCCAATATTACGTAAAATCGTACTATCAGTTAAATCACGTTGCAATCTGGAAACCGGTAATTTGGCAGAAAGGTGTTCAAAAATAGCATTGGCAATTCCTAAATTTCCTTCCGAATTTTCAAAATCAATGGGGTTTACTTTATGGGGCATCGCCGAAGATCCAATTTCGCCTGCTTTGATTTTTTGTTTGAAATAATCCATAGATACATAGGTCCAAATATCTCTATCTAAATCGATTAATATGGTATTGATGCGTTTTAAGGCATCAAAAAAGGCAGCAAAATGATCGTAATGTTCAATTTGTGTCGTGGGAAACGAATGGTGTAATCCCAAACTGTTTTCTACGAAATCTGTTCCGAATTTTTTCCAATCGGTGCTAGGATACGCTACTTTATGTGCATTATAATTTCCAGTGGCTCCTCCAAATTTAGCCGCAAAAGGAATAGTAAATAACAAACGCATTTGCTCTTCCAAGCGTTCGACAAACACTAAAATTTCTTTTCCTAAACGAGTTGGTGAAGCCGGTTGTCCATGGGTTCGAGCAAGCATAGGTATATCGGCCCATTCGATGGCGAGTTCTTTTAACTTTGCAATCACGCTTATTAAACTTGGCAGGTATACTTTTTCAAAAGCTTCTTTGGTAGACAAAGGGATTGCCGTGTTGTTGATGTCTTGTGAAGTCAGTCCAAAATGGATGAATTCTTTATATGCTTGTAAACCCAATCCGTCAAATTTTGTTTTGATGAAATATTCTACGGCTTTTACATCGTGGTTGGTTGTTTTTTCAGTTTCTTTAATCCAAAGGGCATCTTCGGTAGAAAAATTTTGATAAATGGCTCGTAACGAATTGTAAACTGATTTATCAATGGCAACTAATTGGGGTAAATTAGCCTCGCGAAGCGCAATGAAATATTCAATTTCTACTAAAACACGGTACTTAATTAAAGCTTCTTCTGAAAAAAAAGGAGCTAATGAAGCGGTTTTACTTCTATAACGACCATCGATTGGCGAAATAGCATTTAATTCGGTTAATTGCATGTTGTTGTGTGTTGTTAACGATGTGCAAATATAATAAGAAGTTAGAAGTTAGAAGTTAGAAGTCAGAAGTTTTTTGGATAGAATTTATCAATTCCACTTTTACAATTTTCATTCCTTCTACAGTAGTTATAGATATAATTTTCATTTACTTTGTAGTAAATTTATTAAAAATGGATGTTAAGGATCAGAATCTTTTAAATTATTTGGAAGGATTTCTTACCGAAAATAGAAAAGAAGGTTTTTTGCGGGTATTGCAAAACCGCACCAAACATTTTACTATTGCAATGGAAGATGTGTATCAATTACACAATACCAGTGCGGTGATGCGCAGTTGTGAAGTTTTTGGGATACAGGAATTGAACGTGATCGAACAAAAATTTGGCAAACGCATCGATTCAGAAATTGCCATGGGTGCTCAAAAATGGGTCGATGTTTTTCGTTTCAACTCGGTACAAAGCTGTTTGGATTCGATGCGAGAAAAAGGGTATCAAATTATTGCTACGACACCCCATAATGATTCTTGTTTGTTGCATGAATTTGATATTACAAAGCCTGCGGCATTATTTTTTGGTACCGAAAGCGAGGGTTTATCTGAGGAAGTACTTCAACAAGCAGATGGTTTTTTAAAGATTCCTATGGTGGGTTATACTGAGAGTTTGAATATATCAGTTTCGGCTGCTATTATTATTCAGGACATTACTAATCGATTACGACAATCGAATTTAGATTGGGAATTATCGGAAGATGAAATGTTGGAAAAACGTTTGGATTGGGCTCGAAAATCAATCAAAGATATTGAATATATCGAACGAAAATATTGGGAAGCATTACAAGAGCAGTAGACTTATTTGTTTTTTTTTAAAATTTTATATTCTTCATAACATAGACTAATGGCATCCATAATTTGTAAGTCATTAGCAGTTTGAATAAAATAGTCAGAATAATTGCAGTTCTCTAAAATTTGTGGAATATCATCTTTATCAATTTCCAAAAGTGCGGCAAGAGTTTCTCGATCAAATTTGGTGGCTAACAGATTGCGCACTGTGTCGTCCTTCTTCATTTCTTTCAACTTTTTCATTTCATTCGGACGTTTTCCAAATACATTGTAGAGAAAATCAGCTGGGTTGAATATGGATCGCATTACTTTTGAAACGGCGCTCGGCGATTTATCACCAGCTTCATAACCCGCGTTTAATCCAGAAATACTGTAGCGATATCCGTCGTTGGCCACTGGAATGAGTTGGGTATCTACTTCAACATAACCTGTTAATTGGTATTGTCGAATAATTACTTCGTCAAGTACATAGGCTTTTTCAGTAAGATAAATTTTAGTGGGATTATTTTTGATCCAATCATTGGTTACTTTTACTTTTACCGTTTCATAGCCAATATAGGAAAAGAGTAGGGTGTCGTTAAGTTTTGTAGCAATTTCAAAAGTTCCGCTACCTGAGGTAGCTGTACCGGTAACACGAGTGGCATTGATTACATTTACATTGCTTAAAGGTAATTTAGTAGTATTATTTACAACCGTACCTTTGATATTAACTAGAGTGTCTTTTTGTGACCAAACCGAAGAAGTGGTCATTAATGCCAATAAAAAAACTACAAAATATCTCATTCTTTTTTATATTGATTCAAAAATACGAATCTAAAGATGATATTTTGTAGTTTTTGGTAATTTTATATGAAAATTAACGAATTGTCGTTAACTTTTTCTTGGTCTTCTTGGTCTTGGGGCATCACCTGTACTTTCAGCACGTCTTGGTGCTCGATCAGAAAAACCGCCTTCTCTTCTTGGAGCAGTACTACTTCTTTCGCCTCTAAACCCACCTTCTCTTCTTGGTGCTGAACTAGTTCTATCGCTGCGGAATCCGCCTTCTCTATTACCACTATCTCTTCTTGGAGCAGAACCACTTCTTTCGCGATTAAAGCCACCTTCGCGTCTTCCGCCGCCAAATCCACCGCCAGAATTTCTTCCGTTATGGTCGCGTCTTCCACCGCCGTCGTTTTTAGAAATTTCAACGTTGATGCGTCTACCGTTCATGTCATATCCGTTTAAAATGGACATTACTTTATCGGTATGTTCTCCGTCGGTATTGAAGAAAGAAAACCCTTCTTTAACATCAACTTTAAACACATCATCTCTTCCCAAATCTAAGGTTTCTTTGATGAAGTCTTTCAATTGCATCCAATCAAAATCATCTCTTGTACCAATGTTGATGAAATAACGAACAGGATCTCCGGCTCTAATTTCTCTTGGTTCAGCGCTTCTTTCACGTTCATTACTTCTTTCACCAGTAATATCGCGTTTTGATTTATAGTAATTGATAAATCGGTTGAATTCAACCGAAACCATTTTTTTAATTAATTCTTCTTTTGATAATCCGTCCAATACTTCATTGATAGCCGGTAAGTAGTTGTCAATTTCATGATCTACTTCGGTATCTTTAATTTTATTGGCCAAGTGTAACAACTGAATTTCGCAAATTTCAATTCCTGAAGGAATGGTTTTTTCTTGAAATTTTTGTTGGATTATACGTTCTATTGAATGTATTTTTCTGATTTCGCTTTTAGTAATAATTACAATTGAAGTTCCTAATTTTCCTGCTCTACCGGTTCTTCCAGAACGGTGGTTGTAGGTTTCAATTTCGTCTGGCAATTGATAATTGACTACGTGTGTAATGTTTTCAACGTCAATTCCACGAGCAGCAACGTCTGTGGCTACCAACATTTGAATTTGACGGCCTCTAAATGATTTCATCACCCCATCGCGTTGTGCTTGGGATAAATCACCATGAAGTGCAGCTGCATTATAGCCATCTTCGATTAATTTTTCAGCTACAGCTTGCGTGTCTCTTTTAGTTCTACAAAAAACCACCGAAAAAATATCTGGATTGGCATCTGCTAAACGTTTCAAAGCTTCATATCGATCACGTGCATTCACACAATAATATTCATGTGATACGGTTGCCGAACCCGAGTTTTTACTTCCTACGGTAATTTCGACCGGACTGGCCATAAATTTCTTTGCAATGCGTGCTACTTCAGCAGGCATTGTGGCCGAAAATAACCACGTGTTTTTCTCATCGGGAGTATCCGATAGTATGGAACAAATATCTTCGTAGAATCCCATGTTTAACATTTCATCTGCCTCATCTAAGATACAAAAGTCAATGTTTTTAATGTTCACAAGACCTCTATTAATCATGTCTTGCATTCTACCTGGTGTAGCCACAATAATTTGTGCACCACGTTTAACTTCTCTAGCTTGATCTGTAATGCTTGCACCACCATAAACAGCTACAGTATGTAACCCTTTTATGTACTTTGAGTATAATTTAATCTCGTTGGTGATTTGTAAGCATAATTCGCGTGTGGGCGATAAAATTAAGGCTTGTGTATTTCTATTTTCAGCATCAATTTTTTGAATTAGTGGAAAACCAAAAGCGGCTGTTTTTCCTGTTCCTGTTTGCGCTAGGGCAACTAAATCTGTGTTTTGTTCCAATAGTACTGGAATCGCTTTTTCTTGCACTTCTGACGGATTCTCAAATCCTAGATCTTTAATCGCCAGCAGTAGCGACTCATTCAATCCTAATTGTTCAAATTTATTCATATAGTATTTTAAATTGGGTGCAAAGGTAGGTTTAAAATACTACATAAACTAATTTGTTAGGTATTGATTTACAATTAGTTAAATATTGTTTGAATTTGATTTTTAAGCAAAAAAGCAATAATATAGGTTGATATTACTTGTTTTTTGTTAAAAACGCTAGCAATTGGGCTACCGCAATACCGCGGTGACTGATGCTCGCTTTTTCCTGCAAACTCAGTTCTGCAAAGGTTTTATCCGATCCATCGGCTACAAATATAGGATCATAGCCAAAGCCATTTAGACCAATTTTTTCATGTATTATCTTGCCGTTGATTATTCCGGTAAAGAGCTGTTGCGTCCCATTAATATTTAAACAAATAACCGTTTTAAACTGGGCTTTTCTATTTGTAATATTGCCCAATTCATGCAGTAATTTATTCATGTTGTCTTCGGCATTTTTTTGTTCGCCTGCATAGCGAGCAGAGTAAACGCCAGGCGCTCCAAGGAGTGCATCCACTTCAAGACCGGTATCGTCGGCAAAACAGGGGTAGCCATAGTTATCGGTCACGTAATTTGCTTTTAATATTGCATTGCCTTCAATGGTATTTGCCGTTTCGGGGATTTCTTCAAAACAACCGATATCTTCCAAGCTGAGGATTTGAAAGTCTGTGGGAATTAACGCTTGAATTTCTTGAATTTTATGTTTGTTGTTGGAAGCAAATACGAGTTGCATAATGTATAAATTTTGATTTATAAAAAGCAAAAAAGTCGAGGTGGAGCCCCCGACTTCTTAAATGAACGTGTAACCACATTACTGTGCGCTCGGGTACAAATGTACTCCCAAATAATCAATTGGCAAGTTTTTTTAGAAATTATTTTGATGCCTTCTTTTTTCGTCACGAATAATTATTATAAAAACTTTTTTCTTTATACTTTTGCCACTATTAACACCTATATGATATCATGGTAAAAGATTTATTCGAAAGAATTCAAAACAATAAAGGTCCTCTAGGAAAATGGGCTTCTCAAGCAGAAGGATATTTTGTGTTTCCAAAATTAGAAGGAGAATTAGGGCCAAGAATGCAATTTCAAGGGAAAAATATATTAAACTGGAGCTTAAATGATTACTTAGGTTTGGCCAACCATCCCGAAGTTAGAAAAGCCGATACTGAAGCCGCCATTCAATATGGAGCCGCCTACCCAATGGGTGCTCGTATGATGAGTGGACATACAAAATACCATGAGCAATTAGAACAAGAATTAGCCGCTTTCGTGATGAAAGAATCTGCTTATCTCTTAAATTTTGGTTATCAAGGAATAATGTCAACTATTGACGCATTAGTAACTAGAAATGATGTCATTGTATATGATGTTGATGCACATGCTTGTATAATTGACGGTGTACGCCTGCATAGTGGTAAACGTTTTACTTACAAGCACAACGACATTGAAAGTATGGAAAAGAACTTGCAGCGTGCCACCAAATTAGCTACAGAAACAGGAGGCGGTATTTTATTCATTACTGAGGGTGTTTTTGGTATGCGAGGGCAACAAGGAAAGTTGAAAGAAGTTGTAGAAATGAAAAAGAAATACAATTTCCGATTGTTAGTTGATGATGCACATGGTTTTGGAACACTTGGTAAAACAGGAGCAGGGGCAGGCGAAGAGCAAGGTTGTCAAGAGGGTATTGATATTTATTTTTCCACTTTTGCAAAATCAATGGCAAATATTGGTGCATTTGTCGCTGCTGATAAGGATATAATAGATTATTTAAAATATAATTTGCGTTCGCAAATGTTTGCGAAAGCACTGCCGATGATTCAAACAATTGGTTCTTTAAAGCGTTTAGAATTATTGCGTAATTCTTCTGAAATTAAAGATAAATTGTGGGTAAATGTAAATGCATTGCAAAACGGTTTAAAAGAAAAA
>Ga0315909_10009140_pt1 | contig 10758 bp, 21 predicted proteins | sample LakEriMetagenome_11_FD_203527 | JGI IMG/M metagenome (GOLD analysis project Ga0315909, IMG submission 203527) | Freshwater fungal communities from buoy surface, Lake Erie, Ohio, United States - Buoy 2 MA125 | ecosystem: Environmental > Aquatic > Freshwater > Lake | place: USA: Lake Erie, Ohio...
TGGCGATGCCAACCTTGCGGACTTCCAGCAGGCATGGTCGCAAAACTCGGACCTTAGAAACTTTGAGGTGATGGCTATCTTGCGCGATGTGCGCGATCCAGCGGCTCAAAAGGCGGCGCTTGATAAGATTCTGCCTAACAATCAAGAAGAACTGCGCGAACTTCAGCGGAAGTATCAGGCGATTGAAAAACTCACCCGCACAGGAACCCTCCGATAATGGATCAATTCCGGCATGAGAATCTAACGCCCGACATGGTCAACAAGGCCACTCGGGCGATGATGGACATGGGGATCAACCCTCGGGACATTTTGACCAATCCCGAGACCTTTAACGCCTATCCAATTGAGGTGCGCAGCAAGTTTTTTGAGCGCGTTGGTGGGTCTCCTGTCATTCAGGTTTCCGGCGTTGGTGGCCCTCCTGATCCGGTCATGGACATTTTTGATGACCGCATTAGAAACGCTCCAAAGACTCCGTCTGCCCCGACAGATGTCAATCAAATTTTCTCCTCTCGCATTCAAGAACTCGACACGCGGCAAAAACAACAGGCGCAGGCAGCAGAAGCCTCCCGTCAAGCCGAAGTGCCAACCATGGGGCCGATGGGATTGGTGCGTGATCAGCCTGCCCCCCGCAAGTCTCGGTCGATAAAAGATTACCTAGTCGGTGCTGGCGAGGCCGCATTGACCACCGCCACGGGCGCAATTGCGGCTCCGATTGCGGCATACGAAGAACTGGCGGCTCGGGCTCTCGGCTCAAAGCAACCAAAAGAAAAAGTCTTCAAAGAGCGCATGGAGTCCATGACCTTTGCGCCGCGCACCGAAGTCGGCCAAGAGGCGGTTGCCGGTCTTGGTCAGATATTTGGGGCATTGCCCGCCGCTCCAGCGCCTGAATTGGTGGCTCTTGGGCGGGTCAGAACCGCCCCGATTGTTTCTCCGAGGGCGCTCCCAGGCTATGTCGCTCAGACCGGACAAGAGGTTGCCGCGGCCACCAAGGCAATTCCTGGCGATGTAAAAGCCGCCACCGCTCCTGCCCTCGAAGGCATTGGGATGCGAAGTGTTGGCGCGGCTGGCCGTGCTGACCAGACTAGATTCGAGGCCGCGGTTAATGCGCTTCCAGAAGCCTATCGGGCGCAGGCTCGAGAACTTGGCTGGAAGAAGGGCAATCCTGCGGTCATCGAGGCCCATGCCGAGGCTCTAAATCTTCCCGTTCCGGTGCAACTAACTGCTGGACAGGCTACCGGCGACATCATTGCGCTCAGTCGGGAATACAACCAGCGGGGCAAGAATCCTGAACTGGCATACCGGTTCAACGAGCAGAACAGGGCATTGGTGGAAAACCTTGATGCTCTGCGAGATATGGCCGCGCCGGATGTGTTTGACACCCGTCCGGTGGCCATTGGCAACACGCTCAAGAACGCCTATCAGCAACTAGACAACCAGTTAACCGCAGACATTGATGCCAAATATACGGCCCTGCGGGATGCGGCTGGCGGACAGTTTCCGGTCGATGTAAAGGCGCTTTATGGCAACTCAGAAAAGGCTCTTAAAAAGAACCTTCTGTTTAGGCTTGCTGAGAAAGACTTGCCCGAGTTTAGAGAACTAAAAGACTTGGCTGAGTCTGGCGCAATGGACTTTGAGACTTATCAGAACTTGCGCCGCAACCTTGGGACAACCGCCAGAACTTCAAGCGATGGCAATGTCCGCATGGCCGCATCGTTGCTAATTGATGAACTTGAGAAACTTCCGTTGAGCAAACAAGCGGCGGGGCTCAAGTCATTGGCAGACGAGGCGAGGTCTGCGGCTCGGAACCGGTTTGAGCGGATTAAAGCCGACCCCGCGTATAAAGCCGCTATTGACAACAAGGTCGCTGACGAGCGGTTTGCGGACACTTTCTTGTTTGGCGCACGGGGAACTCAGGCGCAACTCAAGCAGATGATCCAGAACCTTGGCGAAGATCAAAAACAGGTCTTGGCCGCGGCGGTGGTGCAACGCATCCGCGACAAGGCGGTGAACGCAAATGGCGACTTCAGTCCTGCGGCCTATGCCAAAGAGTTTAAGGCGATGGAACCGAAACTCTTGGACATCTTCCCAGGCGAGACCGTTCAAACCATGCGGGTCTTGGGCGATGTGGCCAAGCGGGTTAAATCATCTCCGAGCGGTTCGTTCTTCAATAGAAGCGGAACCCTTGTCGGCGCATTGGCAGAGCAGGCCGCAGGCGCTGCGGAGCAGGGCATCAATCTGACCGTAATGAGCAAGACTGGAATCCCTGTGCCGGTTGCTACACTTGGGCGCGAAAAATTGTCTGCAAGAAAAGCGGCCAAAGAAACGGAAAAAACGCTGGAACCGTTGGCGGGGGCAAAAACTAAACTCAAAGACATCGGTAAGGACTAATCATGGCAGTCAATCTTTCACCAGTAGGCAACGGATTCCAATTTTTCAGCAATGATGGGTTGCCCCTCAATGCGGGAAGAATCTATACCTACCAAGCAGGATCAACGACACCGTTTCCAACCTACACGGATGTCAATGGGCTTATTGCGAACACCAACCCGATCATCTTGGGAACGGACGGCAGACCCCCTTCGACCATCTGGCTTGACGAGGGCTACTTCTACAAGTTTGTTCTCAAGGATTCGGATGATGTAACTATCCAAACCTATGACAACCTCTATGGAATTATTGGGGTTGCGCCATCTCCACCGACACCCACTCCCGCAGGCGTAATTGTTCTTTGGTCCGGCTCTATCGGCTCAATCCCTGCGGGCTGGGTGTTGTGTAACGGTAACAACGGAACGCCTGACCTCAGAGACCGGTTTATTGTGGGTGCTGGTTCGACCTATGCGGTCAATGGCACAGGCGGCTCTGCAAATGCGATTGTGGTATCGCATACGCACACGGCCTCATCGTCTTCGGTGGTGACAGACCCAGGTCATACGCATGATTTTCAGACTGGAACAGAAACAGGCGGAACTGGAATTGCGCACCGCGCATCTTCATTTACTGCAAATGACACAACTATTTCTAATACAACCGGCATCACGGTAGCGACAACCACGACCGTGGATTCCGCGGGAAACTCTGGAACCAATGCGAACCTTCCTCCCTACTATGCGCTTGCATACATTATGAAGACCTAACATGGATTGGCAGATAGTCATCAATCTAGCGTTGGGCGTGATCATTGGGTTTATTGGTTGGTTCGCAAGAGAAATCTGGGACTCAGTCAAAGAACTCCGCAGAGACCTCTACCGCATCGAAACGAACTTGCCGCAAATCTATGTGCGCAAAGATGAACTTAAAGAGGTCCGCCAAGAGATCAATGCCCGATTCGACAAATTGGAGTCTATGATGTCGCAATTCTTTGACCGCCTAAACGATAAGGCAGACAAGTGAGGCCATCATCGATCCAATCACCCTACTAGCGACTGCCTCGGCCATCTGGTCGGGCATCAAAAAAGCCTCTGAGTTTGCGCAGGAAGCCGAGGGGGTCTTTAGCCAACTCTCCAAGTATTGCGGAGTGGCTGACCAACTAGAGCAGGCAATCCAGAAGGAAAAAAACAAGCCAACGAAGCCTAAACTATTTGGTGCGCTTAGTGACGGCAATGACACCCAAGAGGCATTCAACGCCTTTGAAGCGGAATACAAATTGCGCCAGATGGAAACCGAAATTCGCGAAATGTTCGTGGTAGGTGCGTGGGCCAATTTAGGCGGTGAGTTTGGCGGCATGGACGGCTATCGCAAGTTTTGCAATATGCGCCGAGAGATCAGAGCCCGCCGCATCAAGATGAAGCAGGAGCAAGAGCAGAGGCAGCAGGACTTTTGGGACAACCTGATTTTGTGGGTTGGTGGCACGACCATCATCGGCGCAGGCATCTTCATCATTTATATGCTGGTCACGATGGTCATTGAATTTAGAGGATAACCATGCTTTCACTTATCTCTACCCTTGGGGGTCTACTCATCTCCGGTCTGCCGAAACTGCTTGATTACTTTCAGGACAAGGCAGACAAGAAGCAGGAATTAGAACTTGCGCGGATGCAGACCGAGCGCGAACTGGCGCTGGCCCGTGAGGGGTTTATTGCGCAGCAGAGAGTCGAGGAAATCCGCACCGACCAGATTGCCATGCAGACCGAAGCCCAGATGACCGAGGCGGCGCTCAAACACGATGAGAAAATCTTGGAGAAGGCAAGCCCTTGGGTGGCCAACTACATTGGAACCGTGCGCCCGACCGTGACCTATATCTTTGTTGCGGAACTTTGCCTGATCAATCTGTCATTTGTTATTTACGGGTTTATGCACCCCGAGATGCTGGCCACGATGGATGACCTGATTAAGTTTGCCAATGTGGTCTTTACCGAAGACGAGATGGCCATGCTGGGCGGGATCATCGGGTTCTGGTTCGGAAGCCGCAACTGGCAGAAAAAATGAACCTTGACCCCAAGGTCTTGAAGATGCTCAAGCATCATGAGGGGGTGCGCCAGCGGCCCTATCTTTGCCCTGCGCAGATTTGGACGGTTGGGGTGGGGCGGGTGCTATACCAAGAGCAAATCAAACTGCCGGTGGTAGCCAAAGAGGGGATGGTCCGCAAGGACTTCCCCCTGCGGCCCAAAGACAACCGAGTCTGGTCAATGGAGGAAATCGATGCGTTACTTGCTGAAGACCTTGCGCGTTTTACCCGAGGCGTTCTACGCCTTACTAATGGTCGGGTTACTGATGGGCAGTTTGGGGCGCTTACAAGTTTTGCTTTCAACGCTGGTCTAGGAAACCTCCAGCGGTCAACCATCCTGATGAAGCACCGGCGGGAGGACTACGAGGGCGCTGCGGATGCGTTTATGGCATGGACCAAGGGGGGCGGAAGGGTGCTTCCTGGTCTTGTCAAGCGCCGCCAGGATGAGCGCACCCTATACCTTTCCTGATAAACTAAGGGCGTTTCATCTCCTTGGAACGGCGGACTTCGGGGGCTCATCATCGAGCCCCCTTTTTTTCCATTCCTCTCCAATGCTGGAGAACCAAAGGCCCGCGCAGACCACCTCCAGCCTCTCAGAGGGGGGCGAGACAGACAAAGCCGCCTTTGCCCCCAACTCATACCCTTTAAGACCGGCGCTGGCCACGGCGTGGTGGTGGTAGAGGATCGCAACCGAGCCCATTGCGATCCCACCCACGATCAATAGAGCGGCGCGCATGAGACATCCACCACTATGTCGCGGGTCACTCCACCAACCTTGCGCTTGCCGTAAATAATGACCGCACGGGTTCGAGCGGTCTGGCACTCTCCAATCGCGTTCATTACTTCGAGGCGGCTCATAGCGTGGACTTTGTCATCCACAAGCAATTCCTGCTCGGGAATCTCGGCTTTTTTGGGCATAACCCCGCAGCCGGAAAACAGTAAAACACAGGCTCCGATGATAATCATCTTCATAACATCTCCCTTAGAGTCAGCCGGACGCGCACCGGAACACCCTCAATGGAGTGTTTCTCAATGAATTCTTGCGCGGCCAGCCTGGTTTCAAACATCAAGTAAGGCCATGCGCCAACCGTTTTGTAGTAAGACTGGCGCAATTTGATGGCCCAGAGTCGAGTGCTAATCATTAGAACGGGATATCGTCAGGTAGATCATCAAATGATCCTCTCTTGGCGGGTTCCTGCCGAGAATCAGGTTTTGATCCTGCGAACTCCAACTCCCCAATCCTCGCCCGCAGGGAAACCCCGCCGGTCCCGTCTTTCCTCTTGAACTCCTCAATGTGCGGCTCGGTCATCTGAACGAAGATCAACTGGCCCTTGGTGAGATAAGGCTTTAACTTCTCGCACCGGTCTCCCCAGAGCGTCCCAGAGACCCATTGGGTCGGTTGCTTTCCATCAACCTTGCGCCCGTAACTAAACGCAAGACTGAGGTCCATTAGAGCCTTCCCGTCCGGTGTAAAGCGCACCTCGGGGTCATTGCCCAAGCGGGCCATTCCAATCATCAGCATCAAAATGCTCCTTTATCAAAGTAGTTCGATTTTTCGTTGAAGAAGTCAAACAGGGCGTCACACTCCGCAAGAAACTGCTCGGCGGCTTTCTCCACCTCGGCGATTTCCTCTGCGGTCGGGCAAAACTTCTTGATGTAGAGGTCTTTGCCCTCGCCCATACGCGGGTCATACGAGACAAACCAGACATCCTTGCCGGTGCAAGCGGACTGGAGAATCATCTGCGGCTTGTACTCCGCAGGGATGGTCTGGCTGGCCACATACTTCATGTGGGTTTTAGTCCGAGGGCATTTGATCTCGATCAGGCACCCATCGGACACAAAACCGTCTGGGCTTACCCCGCAAAAAGGGATGCGAGGGTGATCCAGAAAGCCTGTGTCGGTCACGATTAAACCGGTCACCGACTCAAACCGTTCCTTGGCTGCGGCCTCCTGGTCGATGCCCCAGGTCATGTCGCCGGTCACATACTTGTCGGCGAAGGTGTTGCTGATCCGCTCCGCGACCAGTTCAAACCGGAGGTTCTCCCGCTCGGTGGACTCCTTCCCAGACTTCAGGAAGTTCATGGCACCGGCCATGCGCGAACCGGTCAGTTTGCCCAGGCGGTCATTCCACCAGTTCCCGTCCTGCTGATAAGGGTTTGGTTCACGCATTTTGGACTCCGTTCTTGAGTTTCGCGTCCAGTTTTAACTTCTCGCCATGTTCGGCGGCGATTTCGCGGACCATCTCCCGCTCCTCTGGGAGCAGGGCTTTCCAGACCGTTGTGAGCAACTCAGGCGTGGTTGCGGCCTTGACCAGCGCCTCGACCTCGGCCTTGGAGCGGATGGCCCTAGAGGGCTTCTCAGCGGGTTTTGGGGAGGCTACGGCGCGGTTCCCATCGTCATCCTCTGGGGCTATCCCGCAGGCGGCTTGGAGGGCGTATCTGCGGGCGTAGGTCATGGCTGACCCGTAACCTTGGGGGTCTTGTTTGCTGGCGGGGACATGGAGTTTCCCGCCGGACAGGGTCTCGCCTGACTCATGGATGAACAGGGTTTCGATGGTCACCCCATCCGCGCACTCATGGGACTGCTGAATGAGCGCGATGCCGTTCTCATTGAGCGCGTCAATGACTGCCTCGATACAGGCAGCGAGGTCGGCATACTTGGATTTGAAGTGCGGATTGGTGGAAGTCTTGAGCGCGGGGCCGAAGGCTTTTTGCGCTTTGACGAGGGCGGTTGCGATTTTCTGCATGGCTATTCTCTCCGATTAGATAAACATAAGGGCAAGCAGGCCGAGCCCGAAGGCAAGGCTTGCGGCTATTTTAAGCCAAAGCGGCTCATCCTGCTCTGTAAAAATCCTGCGGTTCGAGGGCTTAAATTGCACAAGAGTCTCCTTGTTTTGGGTAGGAAATAAGGCGATAGACCGCATACCGAGTGCCATCTGCCTCATAACGCATGGTTGTTGAGATGCCCCAACCCTGGCGCTTGAGGGTGAAGATGATGTCCGCAAGGCGGGTCGCTTGATACAACTCAATCGCTTTCCAACTTGTGATTGACTTCTTGCCGACCAGATGGCCAGCGACTTTTGCAATCTTGGTTTTTGGTGCTTTGCTCATTTCAAATCTCCTCGACTGTGATTTTGTATGTCCTGCGGTTACGGTCTACAACGAACAGGTGCTTCTTGGTGCTTACAAACTCACCGTTGTTGCCTAAGTCCCATTTAATGGAACCGGCTCCGCAGATGATGTTGTCGGGGTGCGAGCCATTCATGCGCTCCTTAATAATGTGTGCGATGTAGTCGCAATACACGACTGGCGACTGCTCGAACTGTTGCTGCTCGCATTCTTCTTGGTAACGGGCGTGGTGGTCCATGTCACTCTCCAAAGTAGGTGATGTCTAACAAAGTGTTGAGGGTTGCGATTTCGTCTTGCAGACGCATCAGTTCGCGATACTCATCAAGGGTGAGGTCACGGTCTGCTTGGTCGAGGATGTTGAGCCGCTCGGTCTTTGCGTCCAGTTCAGCCTGGAGGCGCTCCATCTCCAAGGCTCTGGGATGGTCGGTTGGTGGGCGGTAGTAGTCGGTCATTTCTTCTCTCCGATTGGTTGGAACAGTTACAATAGTAAACAGTTTACGAATGATGTCAAGTATATTCCCTGTTTTTTTGTAGGGGATTTCCCTACATTTTGCAACCAGTCTCGGTTTCCGCTATCCTACGAGGGTCAGCGGTGTGGCAACCGTTGGAACGAAAGCGTGAACCAAGGAAACAAGCCCATATAGGTCTAGGGCGTGTGTGGAGTGGGAATTGATGAGTTCCTTGGCTTGACGCCTCATTTGTTCCCATTCTGCTCATGCCAAGAGCCACGCTCTAGAACCTATGTGGGTTTTTCTTTTTGTGGCCGCTGACCGCACTCCGAGCGAGATCAATGGGCCTGAATCGGCTGCGCGGAAGGAAAGACACCTAGCACCTCACCCCGTGTTTAGGTTCCAGCCTGTCAGCGAGGGACTGGAGTAGTCGAGAGGAAAGCGGTGGGACAAGACTCTCGATGAATGAATCGCTGCGTCATGCGTGGTCTGGGAGTGCTACATTCGCATCTCTGGGACAGAGGTGGAGGCTTCCACCCCTTGGGAATCCTTTGCCTAAAAAAACGATGGATAACAAAATCTATAAAGAAGTCACCGCGCGGCACTCTGAACTGACCCGCACACGCTACTGCTCCAACTGCTCGATGTATCAGTCCGCTGCGACTGGCAAGTGGATAAAACTCCAAGGCGGCAACCGCCAGCGATGGAAGTGCGGGGGTTGCATCCAAAGAGCCAGAGAGAGATTGCAAACTATTTCCTAATCGTCTATTCTCCCGATCAAAGGGGAGGAAACATGACGAAAGAAGAACTGTCCGAAATCATCCACTCAATGCCAGATGGCATGGATGTCAATGACTATCTGCTCGAAGTGGTCAACCGCGCTCTGTTCATTGAGCGCAAGGCAATCGCCCAGAAGGTTCTTGATTACACCGAGAACTGGGATCAAATCCACCGCGAGACTGCCTTGGATGTGGTTGAGATCATCAAGGAGCGCAAATGACCCGCGAAGACCTGATCATCCTCGCCACCAATTGCGGGATGGTGAAGACCCCGCCAAGGGACTTCAAACCTCTCTGGCTGGCCTCTGATGCCCAACTAGAGGCATTCGCCAACGCAATCATTTCCGAGGTCAAGCAGAACGCCTCCGAATTTATGGTCAAGGCCATCAAGAAGGCGGTCGAGTATGAGCGCGAGGAATGCGCCAAGATTGTTTCGGTTGCAGGGATCACCGACCGCGATATTGCTCGGCAAATCAGAGAGAGGGCGGACCAATGAAGAAACTTCTTCTTGCTTTAGCGTTTGTGGGCTCGGCCCATGCGAATGTCTACGAGAACGGCAACACCCTCTTGCGGGAGATTGAGGACACCAACTTCGGGAAGATGTATGCCCTTGGCTACATTGTCGGGGCCGCAGATGCTTACCAAGGCAACGCGCTATGCATCCCCAGCACGGTGACCAAGGGGCAATTGCTTGATGTCACCCATCAATTCCTGCGGTCTAAGCCCCAACACCGAGATTTGGCTGCGGATGTCCTGATCCTGCTGGCCCTCGGAGAGCATTGGGCCTGCCCGAAAAACAGTAAAAGGAAATCATCGTGACCGACCTACGCAAAGCAGCAGAGATGGCGTTAGAGGCTCTGGCATGGGGGCAAGTGGATGATGCGAAAGAAGCGTTACACCAAGCCCTAGCACAGCCGGATTTAGCCAAGGTTGGCGAGGTTGGGGTATGGGGTCATAAGCGTGAATGGGTTGGGCTGACCAGCGATGAAACTTGGGAAATTTTTACTCATTACGATCCATTGCAATATTCAGCGTTTTCCCGCGCCATCGAAGCCAAACTGAAAGAAAAGAACGCATGACCGACTTTGACACCTTCTGGAAAGCCTACCCAAAGCGGGTCGCCAAGGGCGATGCAAGAAAGGCATGGACGCAGACCCAGAACATCCGACCGGCTCTGCCTGACCTCCTTGCGTCAATCGAAGCCCAGGCAAAAAGCGACCAATGGCGAAAGAACGATGGGCAATTCATCCCCTATCCTGCGACTTGGTTGCGCGGGGAGCGGTGGGACGATGAACTAAAAGTGACCCTGCCTGGGGTTGTTGACGGCAAGGAATGGCATGAGACATGGCCAGGGATTGTTGCCAAGGGCAAAGAACTCGGCATTCTGGAGTCCCAATTTATCCACCCGCAAGACTTTAAGGCGGCGGTGATGAGAGCCGCGATGAGGGCTGCATGAATGAGTTGGCTCTTTTCGCAGGCGCTGGTGGAGGAATACTTGGGGGACATCTCCTTGGATGGAGAACAGTCTGTGCAGTTGAGTGGGAACCCTACCCAGCAAGCGTATTGTGCGCCCGACAAAATGACGGATTTCTCCCCCCTTTCCCGATTTGGGATGATGTTCAAACCTTTGACGGAAGGCCGTGGCGAGGAATTGTTGATGTCGTATCTGGCGGGTTTCCATGCCAAGACATCTCCGCAGCAGGAAAGGGAGCAGGAATTGACGGAGAACGGTCAGGAATGTGGCGAGAAATGGCAAGGATCATTCACGAAGTACGACCCCGATTCGTCCTTGTGGAGAACTCACCAATGCTCACTTCTAGGGGACTTGGAACCGTTCTCGGAGACTTGGCCTCGATGGGGTTTGATGCGAAATGGGGAGTGCTGGGAGCAGCAGATGTCGGGGCTCCGCACCAGCGAGACAGAATTTGGATTAAAGCAAACTTCTGGCCCCCCCCCCC
>Ga0315909_10009152_pt1 | contig 10749 bp, 19 predicted proteins | sample LakEriMetagenome_11_FD_203527 | JGI IMG/M metagenome (GOLD analysis project Ga0315909, IMG submission 203527) | Freshwater fungal communities from buoy surface, Lake Erie, Ohio, United States - Buoy 2 MA125 | ecosystem: Environmental > Aquatic > Freshwater > Lake | place: USA: Lake Erie, Ohio...
TTGGCGGCGTCCTCGCTTGGATGCAGGGTCAAGGGAAGTGAGCCTGATCGTCCGCTCGCAACTCGGACTCGCCGAGCGCCTCGGCGTCAAGGCGATGGACGACTGCGGACCTGCAAGTCTCGCCACCTGCGCGACCTACCTCGGACTCCCGACCACCACGAAGCAAGCGCACAAGGCTTGTGCCGATGCGGGGCGTGTGGACACGCCGACTGGCGCAGAAGGCACGAGCGCAAAGGAACTGGCGAAGGCTGGCAAGATTCTTGGACTGCACGCGCGCGTGGCGTATGACTGGAGCGAGGTCAGCAACCAAGTCAAGAACGGCGCCGCACTCATCTTGAACATTCAAGCGAGCCAGAAGAGCGTGCCAGACCACCTCCGCTCCAAGTGGCAGCGCGACTACTGGAAGAAGCAGCCACTCGCCACCTACGGCCACTACGTCGTGCTGGCTTGGGATCAGGATCACTGGGTCTATGCTTGTCCGACGATGCAGGAAGGCAAGCCAGGACGGACTGCCACACCTGCCGAAGTCAAGGTGCTGCGAGACTCAAAGGGCGAGGCGGGATTCCCGACTCCTCCGGCAATGATTCTCGTTCACAGAAAGTAGGAGCAGATGGACCAGTTCTACAGCGACCTCATCAACACGCTGATCGTGGCACTCGTGCCAGTGGCGATCGGCGCCCTCGGCTACCTCGCCAACCAGGTCATCAACCTGATCAAGACCAACATCAGCCGCGAGCAGTACGCGATGCTGGAGAAGATTGCGGCGGCGACCGTGGCAAGCATCAACCAGACCTTGAGCAGCAAGGCTGGGGAAGAGAAGAAGCAGGCGGCGCTCGCGCTCGTCCGAAGTGAGTGCGCCAAGCGTGGCATCAAGTTGGACGAAGAGGCGATCGGCAACGCCGTAGAAGCCGCCGTCTATCGCGCCAAGTTAGGGGCTTGACAGAAGGCTGAGACCGCTTCACTCTGGCTGCGTGGCGAGTAGTCGCGCCACTGTAGGGGGAGGTTTATGGAGAAAGTTAGAAGGGGTCCGCGCTGCGCGATGTTCGCGCCTCCGCTACCTGCGGAGGACCTAGAGCGGCTTCGTGCCGCTCTCAAGGCGCCTGAAGTGGCAACATCGTCAATCTGGCGATGGCTCGACAAGAAGAACGTTGATGTCGGGATTGAGACCGTGAAGCGGCACCGCAGAGGCGAGTGCTATTGCAGGAGGGAAGTATGACGGACTTCAAGGAGTTCCAGCAAGAGGACGAACTGAACGAACTCAAGTCGGCGCACCGGCGTGCGCTGCGAGCACTGGCAAAGAAAGAGCAGCAGACCGAGGAACTCGTGGAGGCGGTCTACCGCGCCGCGAAGGATGCGGCGGTCGGGATGAAGATCCCTGCCGTGCCAGCACCGAAGCCAGACAAACGCAAAGGCAAGCGCGAGGTTGCCATCGTGCAACTGAGCGACTGGCAGTTGGGCAAGAAGAGCGCCGACTACGACATTGACACTGCGGCAAAGCGGCTGCAGTTGCTCGCCGAGAAGGTCAAGCGCGTCGTGGAGATTCAGCGCAAAGACCATCCAGTGGACGACGTGAAGATCCTGCTGACTGGCGACCTCGTGGAGTCAGACGGCAACATCTTCCCTGGGCAGGCATACGAGGTGGAGGCTGGCGGCTTGTACGTCCAGATCTTCCGAGGTGCAGAGATGCTGGCGCAGTTCGTGCGAGCGATGGCCGCGCTCTTCCCGAAGGTCGAGGTCTACGGCGCCATCGGCAATCACGGACGCTTGGGACGATTCAGCGATCACTCGCCTGAGTCAAACAGCGACGCGATTCTCTACAACATCGCACGCTCGCTCGTGCAGACCGAGAAGCGCGTGACGTGGAAGGAGAGCCTGACCGTCGGCGGTCGGCACTGGTACGACACGTTCACCTTGCCTGGCAACAAGATCGGGATGATCGTCCACGGCGACCAGTTCCGAGGGACGCTTGGGATGCCGTGGTACGGCGTCGCAAAGAAGGCGAGCGGCTGGCGTCTAAGCGTCGCGCCGTTTGACTATCTCTGGTTTGGACACTGGCACCAGCCAGCGCGCCTCGTCTTGGCTGACGGCAAGATCACCACGTGGTGCTCGCCAAGCCTTGAGTCGAGCAACCGCTTCGCGCAGGAGGTCGTTGGCGCGTCTGGCGAGCCTGGGCAGTGGCTGATGTTCTTTGACGGCGATGGAGAGGTCTCGGCTGAGTATCTGATCCGCTTGCGCTGATGCCGTTCCTGTCGGGTCCACCGGCACCGAAGCCAGACCTGACTGGGATCTGCACCGTCTGTGGCGAGCACGGACGGATCTGGAAGTTCTGTGAGCAGGAAGTCAGCCTCACGGTGGGCTATTCTGCGCTCCTGTCCTACGCGATCTGCCGAGGCTGCCTAGAGGTGGTTGTGGACCTTGCAGGCGAGGACGATGACGACGCTGGCCTAGCCAGCGACCCCCCAGGCTGACCTCCTCCAGCCTGGGGGACTACCCTCCGAAAATAGGGGCTTGACAAGCCGTGACGTCACGCTCTACCATCGTGACATCGGGGAGGAACCAGCCAGACGGCTGATCCCGATGAGGAGGAAAAATGAGCAAGGCAAAGCGACCAAACTGCCCAGCGTGCAAAGAGATGGTGAGGTTCGCCGACAGCGTCGCTAGGACTGAATACGGCAATGATGACCGATTGACGCTCGTGACGAGGATTTGGCATAAGACTTGCCTGATCACAGCAAATCCGGTGCGCTGATGAGCCAGACACACGGCTGGGTCAATCGCAGCGAGCGCAAGGGTCACGCCACCTTCGTGGTGGGTGACCCTAACTCGACCGAACTGCCATCCCTCATCTTTGAGTTGGGCGTTCGTCCAAAGAAAGAGCCGCGCCCATCCCAGTTGCCGGTGATTGCAACGTGGGCTGAGATTGCGGCATCGTATGAAGTGAAGGAGGGGAAAAAGTGAAGGCAATGATTCTGGACTCACTCGCGTTCGCAACGTTCATCGCAGCAATGGTGCTGTTCTTGGCGATGGGGTCAATGCGATGAGACTGAACAGAAAGACTGAGCCAAAGGTCTACAAGCGAGTTGGCATCAAGACGCAGTTCTTGGGTGAACAGAGCGAGCGCGCTGAACGGCTGACTGACATCGCCATCGGCATCCTCGGCTTCTGGTTGCTCGTCGTGCTGTTCGTGGTCGCTGGCTGATGCCGACGTACCAGTACCGCTGCGGCGACTGCGGACACCGCGAAGAGCACACGCACTCGATGACGCAGGTCTACAACCCGCGTTGCGAGAAGTGTGGCCGCTGGATGCGGATGATCTACACGACACCAGCGGTGGTTTACAAGGGCGAAGGATTTGCAAAGAAAGACCGCAAGAAGGAGGGCAAGTGATCAAGTGGAAGTGTCTGGTCTGCGACGCAAAGCAGCAGACCGAAGTCAAGCCAGGGCTCGGACAGAGGCTCTGTCCGAAGTGCAAGGTCGGGCACTACAAGCGCCTCGTGGACATCTATCGACCAGAGGGCGGCTTCAGACTTGAAGAAGCGAGGATGCTGTTGAAGGCAGCGCAGAAGGAGGCAAAGGCGTGAGCAAGCAGTACGAGTTCGTGAAGGCAGAGCAGCGCAGTCCAGAGTGGTTTGCGCTTCGGGCTGACGGCATCACGGCGACCGACGTCTCGGTCGTCGCGGGGCTGAATCCGTACAAGACGCCGTACCAACTGTGGGCTGAGAAGTTGGGCAAGTACGAGCCAGAGCCAGTGGGCGCTGCTGCGATTCGCGGCATCCTGTTGGAGAACACGGTGGCTGAGTTCTACGAGATGGAGACTGGCCGCGAGTTGCGCCGCAGCAACGGCATCGTCCGACTCAAGGAGATGCCGTGGGTGATGGCGTCGCTCGATCGCACCATCGTTGGCGAGGACGGCTTGGTGGAAATCAAGACGAGCACCTCACCGCGCTGGAGCCTGTATCCAGTGCCGCCAGAGGTTGAGGCACAAGTCCAGTGGCAGATGTTCGTGACCGGCGCACCGTGGTGCGACGTGGCGGCGCTGCTCGGTGGACTCGTGTTCCGCATTGAGCGAGTGGAGGCAGATCTGGAATACCAGACCAACCTCTACCGCAAGGCAGTTGAGTTCCGCAACCTGCTCGCAACGCAGACGCCACCAACGCTGAGTGGCGAGGATTCGGACGCGCTGGCTGCGGTCGTGCCACAGACGAGCGAGGAATGGAATCAGGCTGACTCTGGCATTGAGCGAGTAGCGCAACTCTACGCCGAGAAGAAGTACGAGACAACGCTGCTCGATCAGGAGTTGCAGAATCTCGCCATCAGCCTGAAGGAAGGCATCGGCGAGAAGGCAGGACTGATCGGCAACGGCTGGTCGGCGACCTGGAAGCAGAACAAGGCGACGGTCAAGACGGACTGGGAGAAAGTTGCAGAGACGCTGCAAGCAGTCGCGCCGGAAACCTACGCCGAAGCGGTCAAGCGCCACACCGCAGAGAAGTCTGGTGCGCGAGTCTTTAGATTCAAGACAGAGGAGGGATCGTGAGCAAGAAAATCAGCGAGGCGCTGCTGGCGCCGTTTGACGAGAAAGACCTGAAGCATCGTCCTGGGCGCGCTGGGATGACCTTCACCTACGCCGACGCTCGTGCAGTCGCGCAACGGCTGGACGACGTGCTCGGCATTGAGAACTGGCAGTTTGAGGTCAAGGTGGCCGACCCTGCACGCGCAGTGGTTCACGGTTCACTGATCGCGGTGATCGAGGGCAAGACCACGATTCGTCAGGACTTCGGCTACCCGAACTCAGTGCAGGACGACGAGCCGCTGAAGTCGGCAGCCTCAGACGCGCTCCGACGCTGCGCCGCCCAGTTAGGGGTGGGCAGGAGCCTTTACAGCCCAGAAAAGGCGTCAGGTGGTGTCCCAGTACCACTTGGCAAGGTTCCGCGCCTCTCCGTGGCTCCTAGACCCATCTCCGTTGATTCTACGGAGGGGTCTGGGACGCCTTCAGACGACGCGATCCTCGCAGCGAAGGCTGCAATGCTCTTTGCTGAGAACGTCGGCGGCGAGTTCTGCAGCCACGGTGAAGCCTGGACGCTCAAGCCAGGCGGCGTGAGCAAGGCGACTGGCAAGCCGTACAACCCATTCTGGGCTGCCTCGCACAAGACGCCTGACGGCGGATGGTGCAAGGACAAGCCGAGCCGCGAGTTCGTGGCGAAGAACTCGGCTGCACCGGCAGCACCGAAGTTAGTTCCTGAAGACAGCCTTGAGGACCTGCCGTTCTAAATCATCCTGGGAGGTCGGTGGCTGAATACGCCGACCTCCCATCAAGCAGAGGAGGACAACGTGAATCTTTGGATCAAGTGGTCAGCACAAGCACACAAGGATGCGGTCATCAGCAGTCTGACCGACACGCAGTTCCGCGCGTTCATCACCATCCTTGAGGTGGCCAAGGAGATGCGGAAAGGCGGAGAGTTCCGCGACCGAGCGCACCTTGCAACGGTTATTGGGCCACGGCTCGGACGAGCAGTGCCTCGACTCATCGCCGAGGGTCTCTTGGAGGTGTCTCAGGGCGGTCTCGTGACCGTCTCGAACTGGTCTCGATGGCAAGTCGACCCGACGTCGGCTCAGCGACAGCAGAAGGCTCGTGCTCAAAAAGAGCCTATGTCACGGTTCGGTCACGCACTAGAGAAGAGAAGAGAAGAGAAGATAAGAGAAGAGAAGACTCTATCTAACGGCGCGAGTATCAAATCTGTTGGCGAAATCTTGAGAGGGGGAGCACGATGAGCGAGCAAGAACTGTTGGACTATCTGAAGAAGACGACGGTTCCACACCTTGAGCGGATGGAGTACGGATTCAGCCACTGGGACTGCACGGCGTGGTACGAGACGCCGATGGGACGAGTGGACTTCATCTTGGAGTTGAAGTGCAGGGAGATTCACTACCCTGAACTGCTGATTGAGCAGGTCAAGTACGACTGGCTCATTGAGGAGGCTGGCAAGCGATCTGCTCGTCCGGCGTACATTAACAGCACGCCACGAGGCATCTACGCCTGGGATCTGTATCGAGTGAAGGAGCCGATCTGGGAGGAGCGGCTGCTTCCAGCGACGACAGAGTTTGAGAACCGCGACCAGATTCGCAAGGTGGTCGGCTTCTTGCCAGTGACGGAAGCGATGGTGCTCTCGTGAGCCGCAGCGTCGCACTGATCGGACCGCAGGGCAGCGGCAAGACCTCGATCGCTGCGCTCTTTGAGGAGCATCGTGGATACCAGCGCCACGGCATCGCCGACGCGATCAAGCACGTGGCGGCTTTGGCGTATGAGTCTCTGGCGAAGGATGAGCAGTTGATTGTTGATCGGCTGGAGGGAAAGCAACTCATCACTGGCCGTGAACTCTTGCAGGACATTGGCGCGGCACTTCGCCGCGTTGATACAGCCTTCTGGCTGCGGGTCTGGAGGCAGGACTATCACGAGATTCAGCGCCTCGGCTATGGCGTGATCGTGGACGACGTGCGGCTTGACCGCGAGGTTGCCTACTTCCGCGTGGTAGATCCGAGCCTGTTCGTTGTCCGACTGACGGCTGACCCAGAGGTCAGGGCGTCACGTATGGGTGGGAAGTTGCTCGGAGCAGATGACATCACCGAGAGGGGCTGGACAGACGCCTCGTCTGACCTTACCCTCGACACGACGCACCTCAGCATTGAGGAAGCGTATCGTCGGATCACCGACGCGATGGAGGGTTGATGTTCAAGGAACTTGAGATCTTGGCAGCACAGGCAGGATTCCGATTCGCCGAGGCCATCAAGATTGGCGAGGAGTGGCACGTCATTCTTGACGACGAGGACGGCGAGATGACCTACAAGGGCACGACGGTTCAGGAGGCAGTCGAGAAGGCAACTGAGAATCTTGTCCGCATCTTGAACAGGTTTGACCGGTGAACGGCTTTGAGTTGGCTGGACTGATGATCGCTGCGTTTCATCTGGTCTTTGCCTTCCTTGTGGCAGTCAGCCTCCAGGAATCCGCTAGACGTGGCAGCGCCGCAGCGGGTACGATCTACCTGATCTTGGCACTTGCCACGATCATCTGGATCACAAGGCAGGTGCTATGGCAGCAGTAAAGACGCAGCGTGGTGGACCGCGCAAGGAGCCAGTGTTCGCCGTCACTTCGTGCGGCGCGTGCAGTGGCGTCCTGAACACGCTCAAGGAGTCGTGGCGCGTCAAGGTGATCACCTTCAACGACAAGAAGCGCCAGACGCGGTTCGCCTGGTATCACCGGAGTTGCGTGAAGTGAACCGCATCGAGCGCAAGGCTCCCTTCCTTGACGATCACGTGATTGCCGTGCAAGAAGGTCCTGATGCGTGGTGCTATGAGCCAGGCGTCTCTGGCCGCGTCTGGTGCATCCTGAGCCAACGCTTCGCCGACGCCATCGCGCCAGAGGGATGGTTCTTCCTGTACGAAGGCATCGGCAACCGCAAGACGAACGCGGATCTGGTCAAGCACGGCGTGATGATCGTGCAGCCAAGCCGCTTCACGCTCAGCGACGGCGGCACCGCGCTCTTGGCGAGGATTGTCTGATGGGCTACTACAAAGACCAAGCCATCCAGAAGATGATTGACCCAGAGAAGAGCCGCAAGGGAAAGAACAGCCGCGCGCGTGGCAATGCGTTTGAGCGAGAGATCGCCAAGCGCCTGAAGGGTCAGCGCGTCGGTCAGTTCGGTGGCAAGCAGGACGTTGCCAACGAGTGGATGGCAGTGCAGTGCAAAGTCGGTGGATCGTTCAGCGAGCGTCAGTGGGGCTGGCTTCAGAGCGTGCCGGTCAAGGGCGATCAGTTGCGAGGACTTGTGATTGGAGACAGCCCAGGCGTTGGCGGTGGTCGCCGTCGCGCCGTCATCATCCTCGACCTTGATGACTTCTGCGATTGGTTCGTCACACCGAATCAGGAGCCAGAGGGATGATCTCCCTCCTGCTGGCAATCGCGCTGGCAGTTCACCCAAGCGTTCCGAACCGAACCGAGCACGGCATACCAGTGCGCGGGATGGCGTCGTGGTATGACGCGACCTATCACCCGAAGGGCAAGCAGTCCACGTTCTACACGCGCGCAGGCTGGAAGTTCTACGCCGCAGTCGGAACCTTCAGGTGGGGCGACGATCCATACGCCGTCAAGGTCTGCCGCGCTGATGTCAGGACTCGGTGCGTCTATGTGCTGGTCGTGGATCACTGCGAACGCTGCAAGGATGACCTGAAGCGCAAGTGGAAAGCCAAGAGCCGAAGCATTGACCTATCGCCGAGCGCGTTCGCTGCGCTGCGTGGCTTGCATCTTGGCGTCGTTGAGGTCATAATCGAGGAGATCCAACCAGGCAACTAGAGGGGAGGGGCAGTGTTTACCGTTCGCAGTATTCGCGGCGACTGGATGAAGATCGTTGCAAAGAACACCTGGCCGCACAAGTCATCGCAGGGTCGCATTGAGGAACTTGCGAAGGCGCTCAAGATCTCACGCCGCAGTTGCTACGCCTATGTCGCGGAGGAGCGGCGCGTGCCGGAGGATGTTGAGCAGCGATTCATCGCGCTGTTCGGAGAGATCGCAGAGGACGGCTGGAGAACGCTTGACCTGTACCGATTCAGAACGCCAGCCGAGAAGAAGGCGAAGGTTGCACCGAAGAAGCGTGGCGGCGGGATGTCCAAAGAGAAGTACGCCGAACTGCAAGGCGAGTGGATTGAGCGCGCCATCCGCGCCAGCAGCATCTTGAGCCAAGACCTGCTTGGACACGTGCTTGGCTGGGAAGAGAATCCAATCACCTTTGGGCAACTGGCGATGATCGAGGACGGACTTGACGAGGAGGAGGCACGCCGACGCCACCCGAACAACTTTGATGTGAAGGCGATGTCCGACGACATCGTCGGGCTGTGCAAGGCGTGCGGACTCATCGGCGCCATTGACGCAAGCGTCAAGGAAGTCAATGGTCTGATCTTTGAGGTGACGTGCCGCAGCGATTCCTACAAGGTGAGCGAATGACCATCCAAGACTTTGACGCGCAGTTTGACAAGGTGCTTGGCAGGACGCGCCGGTGGGAGGCGTTCAGGCTGATGGCTGAGGAACTGATTGCGAAGGGCAGACCAGTTCACATCGTTGAGACTGGCTGCGCTCGTCAGAGCGAGAACTGGAATGGCGACGGCCAGAGCACACTGGTATGGGACTGGCTCGTGCAGGAACTCGGCGGGAGTGCCGTCTCGTTTGACATCTCGCCTCAGTCGGTTGAGTACGCCAAGAGCAAGGTCAGCAAGGCAGAGGTGCGCTGCATTGACTCGGTGATCGGGCTGCGCCAGTACCAGCACACTGAGTTGCTGGATCTTGTCTACCTCGACTCATACGACCTGACGGATGGCATTGAATCGCCAACGCATCACCTTGCCGAACTGACCAGCATCTATCCTCGGCTCCCTTCTGGCTGCCTGATTGCTGTGGACGACTGCAAGGATGAGCAGCGTGGCAAGCACCGCTTCTTGCGCGACTGGCTCAGCAGCCTGGGCGTGCAGCCGATCGTCCGCTCCTACATCACCGTCTGGCGGAAGCCGTAGACTAGGCAGACGCCTGCCGGTGGAGTCCTCCCATCGGCAGGCATCCAACCAAGAGCAGGAGGTTCCGTGGCAGCGAAGCGTGATCGGTTTGATGACCTTGAGGCGTATGTCGCCGACCTTCAGGCCGCGTTGAACGTTGCCAACTGGAAGGTCAGCATTGCGCGTGAAGCCTCGGACGTTGAGGCGTGGGCAGACATCAACCCGCACGAGCAGAACCACACTGCGGAACTGCGCGTCTCTCACGACTTCTGGCGCCAGACGGCAGAACAGCAACGCGAGGTGCTTGTCCACGAGATCCTGCACCTTGTCACTGCTCGGCTCGATCAGACGGTGGAGGCGCTGGAGGATGCGATGGGCAAGGTGCTCTGGGCAGTCTTTGAGCCGCAATACGAGAACGCAACCGAGCGAACCGTGGATCAACTGGCTCGCGTGATCGCGCCCTTCATCCCACTGCCTGACTTCCCGAAGGCGTGACCTTTCAGCGTCCGTGCCTTGACTGCGGCGTCCTGACGAACGTCGGCAACCGCTGCGCCACACATCGCGCAGCAGCGATGGCGAAGTGGAAGGAAGGCAAGCCGAATCCATACCTGGATCCAGCCTGGAAGAAGTTGAGCAGTCAGATCAGGAGCAAGCGTCCGTGGTGTGAGATCTGCGGCACAACGCGCAACCTGACGGTGGACCACCTTGACCCGATCAGCAAAGGCGGACCCCTACTAGCGCCAGAGCACAGGCTTCGGGTAGTATGTCGTCCGTGTCACGGTCGCTTGACCAAGCACAAGTAGGAGCAGAGGAGACGAGGAGATGAGCCGCATCGCGTGGTACTCAAACGCTTGCCACATTCCGTCCGGCTATGGGATGCAGACGGCACAGGTCGTTCACCAGATGGTCAAGGACGGACACGACGTCGCAGTGACGGCGAACCACGGCGCGCAGGTGATGATGAACTGCGCGCACGGTCATCCGATCTTCCCTGAAGGTCTGATTCGCTACTCGCTCGATGCTGCGCCAGAGAACATCAAGGCGTGGGTTGGAGAAGAGCCAGGCTTCGGCGTGATCCTCTTTGACCTCTGGCCACTCAACGGCGTGGATGCGTTCAAGGAACTCAACCTCGCCTGCTGGACTCCGATCGACCACAATCCAGCACCTCCGATGGTCATCAAGTTCCTGAAGGAAGGGAATCACCACGCCATTGCG
>Ga0315909_10009155_pt1 | contig 10748 bp, 5 predicted proteins | sample LakEriMetagenome_11_FD_203527 | JGI IMG/M metagenome (GOLD analysis project Ga0315909, IMG submission 203527) | Freshwater fungal communities from buoy surface, Lake Erie, Ohio, United States - Buoy 2 MA125 | ecosystem: Environmental > Aquatic > Freshwater > Lake | place: USA: Lake Erie, Ohio...
AACTGTTATCTGTAGGGCGGGGATAGTCTGCCTATAAACTGTTGGGGGACGTACGTGGCGACAAAGGGTGGCTTTCAAAAGGGTGGGGAACACTTCGCCGCCAAGGGTGTAGCCGTTGCCAAAGAGCAGGTGCTAGAGTCCGTCAGGGCAGGAATGTCCCTTCAGGCGGCAATGGTCAAGGCAGGCAAGAAGCCAGACACAGCCCGTATCTGGATGATGCGAGACCCAGCATTTGCCCGCTCCTTAGAGGAAGCCCGCGATGACGCGGAGAAGAAATCTTTTACAAGCCTTGGTGTGGAGAAGGAGTCAATTCCTTTTAAGGACTTCTCAAAGTTGTTCTTAGACCAGACTGTATTTCCACACCACCAAGATTGGATTGACCTGCTTGAAGGGAACGAACCTTCGTGGCTCCATCCAAGTATGAAGTACGAGCCAGGACAGCCGAACCGCCTATTGGTGAATGTTCCTCCTGAGCACGCTAAGTCCACCGTTATCACGGTGAACTACTCAACTTACCGCATTGCCCTCAATCCAAACATCCGCATCATTGTGGTATCAAAGACCTTGGTTAAGGCGCGAGAGTTCGTATACGCTATCAAGCAACGACTGTCCCATCCACGCTGGCTTAAACTGCAGACCGCATATGGTCCAGAAGGCGGCTGGAAACAGGACGCAGATACTTGGCGCACCGATACGGTCTACCTTGGGGGTGATGCGCGTAACTCATCCGAAAAAGACCCTACGCTTCAGGCGCTGGGTATGGGTGGGCAGATTTACGGCGCACGTGCAGATTTGATTATTCTTGATGACTGTATAACTACAGCCAATGCACATGAGTGGGAGCAGCAGATTAACTGGCTGCAGAAAGAAGTTATTACCCGTTTGGGTAAGAACGGTAAGTTACTAGTCGTGGGGACGCGAATTGCAGCAAATGACCTTTACAAAGAACTCCGCAATCCAAAACACTGGTCGGGGGGTCAAACTCCTTTTACTTACATGGGCATGCCTGCTGTTCTTGAGTACGCTCCTGAACCCAAAGACTGGGTTACACTTTGGAAAGAGTCTGACGTACCGTGGGATGGCGATGATGACACTCCTCAGGAAAACGGCTTCTTCCCCAAATGGGACGGGCAAGCACTCTTCCGCAGACGAAGTGAAGTAACCCCAGCAACTTGGGCGTTGGTTTACCAGCAAGAAGATATACAAGAAGATTCAATCTTTCCACCTGCTCTTGTGCAGTCATGTATGAATGGCAGACGCAAAGTAGGCACACTTAAGCCTGGCGCTGTGGGACACCCAGAGCATGTGGAAGGTTATACTGTTGTAGGTTTTGACCCTGCTATGGGTAGAGGACATGCAGCCTTTGTGGTTGCGCATTACAGCAAGATTGAAAAAAAGATTTATATTCTTGATTGCGTGAATATGGCAGAACCTACGCCACAAAAGATTCGTGCTGCTATTGAGGACTTGACTATTAAGTATAGCCCTCAAGAGTTTAGAGTAGAAATCAACGCACACCAGAAAGCATATTCACTAGATGAAGACTTACGACAATGGCTTTCTATGCACGGTGTCAAACTTGATTCACACTTTACAGGCAAGAACAAGTGGGACACATCTTTCGGTGTGGCATCAATGTCCACGCTCTTTGGCACAATGCGCAATGACAAATTTGAAGACAATAACGTTATTGAATTACCCTCAAGTGAAAACTCAGAAGGAATCAAAGCGTTAGTCCAGCAACTTATTACCTGGAAACCAGACACTAAGGGCAAAACAGACTGTGTTATGGCTATGTGGTTTGCGATTATTCGCTGCCGCGAGTTTATGCAGCAGTCAGCCTTTACTGCAAGATATGCAAACAATCGTTGGGCTACTCGTTCACAGAAAGCCAACCGATATTCAATTAACCTCACTGATGCCATGACCGAACAATGGCAAGAGAACTACGGATAGGAACCTTATGGCATTAGATATTGACCAGATTGCGGCACGCGTTGCCTCGCTGCGCTATCGCAATCATGAGCGCGATGCCCGTAACCTTGACGTTCTTGCAGTTCGTAAGGGTAAAATTGCAGAAGTATATCCAGACTTTTTTCCAGATGGTGTTGATGCTAACGTAGTAGCAAACTTTATTGATATTGTCGCACGCGACCTATCAGAAGTTATGGCTCCGTTGCCAGCAGTAAACTGCTCATCTGCTAATCAAGCAGACGACAAGGCTCGCAAGTTCTCTGATAAGCGTACTCGCATTGCCTCTAACTATTTTGCACACTCAGACCTAGCAGTACAAATGTACTCAGGTGCTGACTGGTACATTACATATGGATTCCTCCCGTTCATGATTGAACTGGATGATGAAGCAAAGATGCCGCGTATCCGCTTAGAAAACCCAATAGGTGCTTACCCTGAGTTTGACCGCTATGGACGCTGCGTTGCCTTTGCTAAACGCTACACAATGACATTAGGAGAACTTGTCGCAGAGTTCCCAGAGTTTACCCCGCAATTGCTGGGACGCGATGGCTACGAACAAGACCTTAATGCACAGATTGAAATGATTCGTTACTACGATGAAGACCAGTCTGTTATCTACATTCCAAATCGCAAGAACCTAATCCTCTCACGTGCCAAGAATCCTATTGGCAAGATGATGGTAGTTGTTGCTCGCAAGCCATCAGTAGATGGCGACTTGCGTGGACAGTTTGATGACATTCTTGGTATCCAGTTGCTTCGCAACCGTTTTGCATTACTTGCAATGGAAGCCGCTGAAAAGTCAGTACAAGCGCCAATCATTCTTCCTGATGATGTTGATGAACTGCAACTCGGTGGAGATGCAATCATTCGCACACGTAACCCTGCAGGTGCTCGCCGTCTTGAACTATCAATTCCACAAGGCGCGTTTATTGAGCAGCAAGCACTCAACCAAGAACTTCGTATTGGTGCTCGCTACCCTGAAGGTCGTACTGGAAACATTGATGCCTCTATTGTCACTGGACAGGGTGTACAGGCTCTTATGGGTGCATTTGACACGCAGGTCAAATCAGCACAAGCAATTTTTGCAGCAGCAATGCGCGATGTAATTACTCTTTGCTTTAGAGTAGATGAAGAAATCTATCCAGAGCAAAAGACAATTCGTGGTGTAGATGCTGGCTCGCCTTATGAAATTACATATAAGCCATCAAAGGACATCAAGGGTGACTTCACTGCTGATGTTCGTTATGGCATGTTGGCTGGTCTTAACCCAGCACAAGGACTTATTTTTATGCTGCAGGCTTTAGGTGGCGGACTTATCTCCGTTGACATGGCTATGCGTGAACTACCATTTGGAATTAACGTAACACAAGAGCAAGAAAAGATTGAAGTTGAAGGCATGCGCAAGGCGCTTGTAAGTTCAATGCAATCATATGCTCAAGCAATTCCACAGATGGCAATGCAAGGTCAAGACCCAACTAAAATTGTTCAGCAGTTTGCTGAAGTTATCAAAGCGCGTAAAGCGGGTAAACCAATTGAGGAGGCTATTGAAGCCGTCTTCACTCCAGAAGAACCTCCTGCTGGGGCACAACCTACAGTTGAGCAACCTGTCCCCGCTGCTCCTGGTGCTCCAGTAGGAGGCGCTCAACCACAGTTGGCTCCTCAAGACCAGATGCAAACTCTTTTGGCTCGTCTATCTGGTGGTGGACAAGCATCAGCAAGCGTACAGACAGAACAACGTAGACCAATTTAGGAGTAAAGATGGCAGCCCCAAAGAAGAAGCCAGTTACTCGCAAGCGCAAAGTTCAAGATAGAGAATATACAAAGTTAGACGAACATTCAATTTGGCTAAATGAATACTTTAAATCATTACGCCGTTCTGGATTTACTAGAGATGATGCGCTGTGGTTAATTGCTACACCTGAATCATATCCAAGTTGGGTAGACCTTCCCAGCAGACAAGATATTTTAAACCATATAGAAGATGAGGAGGACGAGTAATGGCACAAGGCGGTTATCGCAAGCCAGAAAATCCTGCACCTGTATCTGGTCCTGGTGCGCTATCACAGCGCACAGATGGTGGACCAACTCAACCTGCTCAATACATTTCTGGACTTCCTTATGGAGAGGGACAGGCAACATATGACCAACAGACTGCTGCTCCTATGGCTGGTAACAATACCGCTCAGCCAGCGTTACAGATGCCAGAACCAACTCCACTTATGGCTCCTACCCAGCGACCAGATGAGCCAATAACTTCTGGTATTAATGTTGGACCTGGACCTGGTTCTGAAGTAATGGCAGACCGTCCTAATCAGGCTTACACTCTTACACAGACTCTACAACAACTTATTAAGTATGACCCAAGTGGCGATACCGAAATGATTTACAGAGCATTAGTTGATGAAGGATACTAATGGCTTACAAAGTAAACTATGTCGTTGCAAAGACGAGTCCGAATCTTTATGCTGCAGCACAACAGGGCAACCTGAATCCTCAGCAGACAACACAACTAGAACAGTTTAGTTGGACTATTCAAAAGAATAAAAAACTAATGACGCTTCCTACAGAAGAAGCACGTAAAGAGTTTTTTAAACTAGAAGCAGAGGCACAGGAAAAAATTAAGTTCCTGTACCCAGATGCAACATACACTAAAGAAGCAGACACAATGAGCGATTACGCTATTGGTGCTCTTAAGACAACTGCTAAAGTTGCAGCAAGCCCACTTATTGGTTTGTTTAAAGGTCTTACTGCATGGACACGTATTATTAATACCCCATACCTTATGGCGCGACAGGCTGCACAAGGCGAAGGTTTATTTAATAAGCAGACATTTACTGATGCTTGGGATGGTCGCCGTGTCTATGACAACGGCGCACTAGATGAAACAGTTAAGTATTTTGGTGAAGAGCGCGTTGCTGTAGCAAAGGGTCTTCTTGCTGGATTAAAGCCAGGTGAAATTGTTGCTTCTGGTGGTGAAATAACACAGAAGATGCTTGATGCTTTGCAAGAAGCATACAATGAGCCAGAGAAGTTTAAGCAAGTAATGGATGGCGTTAAGTACGCACAGGTATCTCCTGGTCGTGATATTGCACGTATGTTTGATACAAAGCCAATGAACGCTACTTTAGAGCAAGATTATATTGATGGTAAGACTAAAAACATTTCTGGTGCTATTGATTTTATTTATCAGTTGGCAATTGACCCACTAACGTATCTAACATTTGGTGGTTCTAGCCTACTTAGACGCGGAGATAAACTTGCCGCTATTGTGCAGAAGCATGGTACTGATGGTGTCCGTCAGATTTTTGCTACCGAACCAGATGTTGTAAAACTTTGGGATGGGCTTGGTTCAGAGATTAAGCGTCTTAAAGAGGCTCCTGATACTGCAGCACGTTCTCTTGTTATCCGTGATATTAAAACAAACTTTCCTGCCTACAATAATGATGAGGCAATTAAGTTACTTGAGCGTAATGACATTACAGATGCTAAGTCTGCGCTTGGATACTTTGAGCAAGTAGAAAACGTACCGCTATTTCTTTCTGGTCGCGTAGATGGTGTTCAATATTTCCGCAATGGTGTGGCTACTGCACGTAGTCAGCGCCGTTTAGGTGAAGGAATGGGTCGCTGGTTAGATAGAGAACTTAACTACACTGGCAGAACCGCAAAAGAAATTACCGAAGAGGGCGAAGATGCTTTTAAAACTTTGTCTACACTTGGTAAAGATGGCGAATTGTTTGCAGAAAACATTGACGACATTAAAAAGTTTTATGCTGGCATGTCACGTAAGGAAAGACTTGCTCAACGTTTTGCACGCAGCCCTCAGGGTGGTGTAATTCTTCTTGGAGAAGATGCATATAAGACTGCAGATAACTTCCGTGCTGTAGCACGTCAGGTACTACCACGCGATTTAGCAGATTTTATGACACAGAAGTTTATTGCTGCAGAAGCAAATGACCAAGTTGTCATTATGCGCAATCTATACGTTGGTGTTATGCAGCGTTTTGGTCTTGATGGTCACCCAGATGGTAAGAAACTTATGGACGAAATTCTTAAGTCTAAATTTGGTGACAAAGAAGGCTTGTCTATTGTTTCTAAACTAGAAGTTAATCCAGCATTTGCTGATGAAATTGGTAAAGTTGGACTTAAACTAGAAGATGACGTACTTAAGTATGAATCATCTGGAATTATTCATCCATTCCAAGAGGCTGGTGCTATTGGTTCTCTCAATTACATTGAGATTGCGCAGATGGCAGGACGAATTAAAAGCAAGAAGAACCTTATTGGTGCAATGGGTGGGGCAACACAGTTAAAGATTGCCGATGATTTTGTAAACGCATGGTCTGTTCTCACTCTGTTCCCACGTTTGGGTATCCGAAGTGCAATTGACGAAGGATTTATGTTCCTTCTTACTGCACCTGGGCGAGAAGTCTTTGACCTTGCTCTGCGCAGGGGACACCGTTTAGGTAAAATGGCTACCGCTTACACTGGTAGCAAGACAGCAGAGCCACTTCGCCAAGCATTAAAGAAGTGGTTAGGTGGAACACGTACATCTGAAACTCTAACGCTTGCTGACCGCGCTTCTAAGCGTGCTCAAATTGCTAAGCAACAGGGTATTAGCGAAGATATGGTTCGCAACATTGATGTTGCATTTGGTACAGCAGAAGATGCTTCAATGCCATTCCGCAAGGGTGCTGATGACCTAGAGGCTGATTTAATTGTTGAAGGTTTAGCGCATAGCGCACACCTTCTTAACTCTGCTACACGTTCTATGGCTGGTGCTGCTAGCATTACAGGTAAGTTTGAGCGTGAAATTGTAGAAGAACTTATTGACCCTAACAACTATGACTTAATGCTCAAGGAACTTGATGCAGTATCTGGTCGTGGTGGTCAGGCTATATCTACTGCAGACCTAGAAGATGCAAAAATCTTTGGTGGTCGCGGAGTAGCAGCAGTTCACTTTGAAAACTGGATTAAGCGTTTCTATGGAAATGCTAAGTCACTAGATGGTGATGATGGTGCTCGTCTATTTGACCCAGCAACTAACTTCCTTGCTAACAATGGACTTAAGACTGCTGCTGATTTCCGCAAGGCTAAGGACGAAGCACTTGCTGCTATTGGCATACGCCGTAATACTGAACTAATCGAAGAGATTGGTGAAGATGGCGTTAAGTTACTCAAGCCAAGTTCTGTATATGTTATTCAAGACCCAAAGGCTGTTAAGCAGTTTATCCAGATGTCATCCCGCAGTAGCGAGTTGGCTCAGCGTGGCGTTAATCAAGTAGATATTGTTGTTGACCAAGTTGACCGTATTCTTCTTGACCTATATGCAACCTTCCATGGCTCTGCTACTAAGTTTAATGATGAACTGTTTGATGCAGTAAAAGCGCGTCATGCTCAGTTTGTTGATGAAGAAACAAAAGCACTAGCACCTATTGCCGACAAGTGGCATAAGTCTACTAAGGCTATTACATTTGAAGACTTTGAAAAGTTAACTCAAGGCTTCCAGCCTAAGGGCAAGATGTTTACATCTTTGAAGATTGAAGGCTTAACTGATGATGCAGAAAGCGTACTATCAAAGTACGGCAATCGTGCATTTGAACTAATGGACCGTCAAGTTACTGCGGCTTTCCGTCAGCCAGCAGTAATGTTAGGCTATGTACGCATCAGAAAGAACCTTATGGTTCTTCAGAAAGAAGAAACTGCTAAGGCGGTCAAGCGTGCAATTGCTGACTTGGGCGATAACCCACCTAAGTGGAAGATTAAAGAAGCAACAGAGAACGCTACCGAACTGGTAGTACGTAGATATGTGCAGATTGCTACACAGCAGGCTGCAGATACAGTACTTAAGTTTGCAGATAACCCATCTATTCGTTCTAACTTTGCTCTTGCTCAGCGTAACGTAAGCCGATTCTATCGTGCTACAGAAGACTTCCATCGCCGTATCTATCGTATGCGTGATGTTCCGTTACGTGTAGCATATCGTATTCGTTTGATGCATCTTGGATTAGATTCATCTGGATTTATTCATAATGACGCTAAGGGCGACCCATATGTAATGATGCCTATGGATAACGTAATCTTTAAAACCGTTGACAGTACAGTACGTACTCTTACTGGTAATGGTGCTTTCCAACAGCCTATCTTTAATGACTTTACTATGAAGTTAAAGTTGGCTAACCCGTCATTTAGCCCTGATGCTGGTCTGCCTACACTGAGTGGACCTATATCTGCACTAGGCGTTATTACAATGAAAGCATTGTTAGGTAAGACTGGTCCAACTGGCGAGTTAATTGGTGAAGAACTAGATAACTATGCACTTGGAAACATTGGCGAAGGCATGGATGTTGTTCGTGCAATTGTTCCTGCATCATTACAGAAGGCTTGGACTATCCTTAACAAAGATGAGAAGAACCGTCAAGAGGCTACTGCTGCTATGGCAGCAATTGCATACAATGCATCTCAAGGACGCGGCATTGACCCTAATGCTACAGAAGCAGAGAAGTACGAATACCTAAAGCAGATTCGTATATCTGCTCACAACATTATTGCAATGCGTGGAATCCTTGGATTCTTCTCACCACTTGCTCCATCTATGCAGGAAAGCATTGGAGTTCCAGACTATCTAAAGGATGTCGGAATTACAGGGCTACGCCCAGAGTTCTATGACTTAGTTAATGGCGTTATGAAGACATACAATGGTGATGTTCAAGACCCATATGAGATGGCTCTTGCTACATTTGTAGGCAAAAACCCTAACAAGTTAGTCTATACAGTAGCACGTGATGAGAAGCAGACTAATACAGTTATTCAAAAGACCAAGGAATTAAAGACTTGGGCTATTAAGAATAAAAATATGATTAAGACATATGGCGAAGCAGCCTTTATCTTGGCTCCATATGTTGGTGAGTTTGATGCTGCAACCTATGCTTGGCTAGAAGCAGCAGAGTTTATCAAGGACAAAGACGTAGAAAAGTATTATACAGATGTCTTGGTCTCACAGGATAAGCAGGCTTACTACGATATTGGTCGTAAAGAGCGTGAGGCTCTTAACAATACGTTCAGTATCTCTGAGCGTAGAGCGCTTATCCAGCGTTCTACTAACGAGCGTGCTGCACTTAAGGCTTCTAATCCACTGCTTGAAGCAGCACTTACTGCTGGTGGTAATGAAGTTGCATCAGAAGAACGTATGCTTGTAAGCATGGAACAGATGTTGGTTAATCCTGACATTGATATTCCTAAAGAAACAAGAACTAAGATGTTGAACATTACATCACAGGTTCGTGAGTTTATTAATCTATCACTTGATTCTACAGCACGTCAGTCAAATAACTTCTCTGACATAAAGCGTGAATACAAGCGACAGATTGAGGCACTTATCCAAGACCTATCAGTTGGAGACCTTATGCTTAAGGAAGCCAACCGTGCAATATTCCGTGCAATTCTTAACTATTATTCACGTGACACATATGTCGCAGTACCGAGAGGATAACAATGGCGCAACAGCCTATTAATTCACGCGTTGTACAAGTCATTAACTTTGGCGTTGACAAGCGTATTCCACTTGGTGTTGTTAATCAAGTCATTGACAAGAAGACAGGTAACCTTATTGGTTATATGCGTGGCGATAAGTTCTATGAACTTAATACTGATGCTGCTGAAGTAGATGCTGCCGATGTAAAAGAGCAGAAAAGAATAGAAGAAGAACGCATCACTGCTGATGAAGTTGCTCAGCAAAATGACCCATTCTTAAAGCCATTTACTGATATGAAACTTGGCGTAACCGTTGACCCAGAAACTGGTAAGACAAAGGTTATGAACAAAGATGGCGAAGTCTTTATTTATGTTGGTCCTAGCAAGTCTAAGCCAGCACCACGTGGTGGTTATCTAAAAACAAGAGGTATGGAAAAAGATACCGAAGTCAATGTTCTTAATGACTTTGATGAGATTCGTAAGAAGATAATTAACGATGCTGCTGCTACCGCTGGTGGTACAGATGCATTGTTTGAAAAGTTATACAAGACTGGCTTAATGTCTGAAGAGACATACAAGTCAAGAAACGTATCAGCAGATGATTTTAATACAGGCTTACTATATGCTGTTCGTAAGTACTCAATTGAGACTGTAGATAAGTACACAATTAATGGTGTTAAGAAGCCAGTTGAGTTTGGTGAGTACCTAACAGCAGGCTTTAAGCCCGCTAAGCCAACAGTAAAGACTACCTATGATGCTGTCGTTACTAAGCGTCAGGACGCAGCAGAAGATGCTGACCAGTTCTTTATGGCTAATCTTGGTCGTAATGCCACTAAAGAAGAAGAGAACGCATATTATGAATTACTTCGTGATGCAGAAAAGAAAGCAGTTCAGTCTACTACTACTAAATATGACGCTGAAGGTAACAGGATTGGCAGTACTCAGACTGGTGAACTTATGTCTGACCTTGACAAAACCTTACTTCTTGGCAAGGTTGCTGGGAAGGCTATTGCAGGCAGCGATATTGATACACTGCTCAGTGCTGGAGGCGCGTCAACAAAGGACGTAAACTCTATTCTTGCATATGCAAAGAACTATGGAGTAGTTCTTACCAAAGAGCAGGCTATGAATTACGTAGCAACCAACCTTAAAAAAGGTCAGAATGTAGATGCTACCAAGGCTAAGATTCTACAGATTGCTAAGTCGCAGCCACAGTATGCTGCTATTGCAGACAAGATTTCAAATGATGTAAGTGTTAAGGAACTGGCTGGTAACTATATTTACCAGAAGGCACAGACACTTGA
>Ga0315909_10009157_pt1 | contig 10746 bp, 8 predicted proteins | sample LakEriMetagenome_11_FD_203527 | JGI IMG/M metagenome (GOLD analysis project Ga0315909, IMG submission 203527) | Freshwater fungal communities from buoy surface, Lake Erie, Ohio, United States - Buoy 2 MA125 | ecosystem: Environmental > Aquatic > Freshwater > Lake | place: USA: Lake Erie, Ohio...
GAGTGTGATAAGTTTACATCACCTATCCATGTTGCACTAACATTGAAAGTATTGTTAAGAGTACCGGTATTTAAACTGAAAGGAAACAAACTTCTCGTTGAGTTAAATTGAGTATTCCAATTTGTTTTTGTTATAGAATCATAATCAGATTTACTATAAAGTTTCATTAGATAAGTCAATGCAGAATATTGTGTTAGTGGTGCAACTCCTGTAAGATGTTGTAATAGTTTATAGGTATCTGCTTCATTGAATACGCCATTACCATCTACATCAGCGTTCATAAATTGAATTCCCGATGTGAATTCCAATCCGCTCTGATTTCCGAATATTCCACCATTCGATAATTCTTTAAATGCTATAAATACATCGGATACAGTTACTATACTATTGTATAATGTATTTAAATCAGTTTGATTGCTATATGATAATTCAATCCCATGTTGTTTAAACATTGTATTTGGTGTAAATGAATAATCTGCTCTAAAAGCATACCAACCATCTTGTAATCGTATGTTACTTTGAAATGAACTTGCAGCTACTTTACTAGCCAAATTAATATTTCCTGGCACTACCCATTGTTTCCACCATCCATTAAAATCCATTGGTGTAATTGGCCCTTCATAGATATCAAATAACTTTATATACTTTACATTATTTAAGTTAATACCAGTTCCACTAAATACTCTTTCATCAATTTGTAATCTATGCCCATTTCTAGATGCTTCGTATGGATTTATAAGTGACCATTCTACTTGTCCTGGTACTATTGTTGCTTTGAGTCCATCGGATATTTTGTTTGTATCCAAATCATTCGTAATATCTACTTTACCTAATCCACTTAATACTCTTGATGTGTTAGTTGTTGTTCCCCATACATTGTTTACAAAAGTGTTTGCTTTGGCTGTAAATTTAGTTTCATCTACATTACTACCAAAATCAAAATTAAATCTTGCAGTTAAAACTTCCCCGTTTGAGTGAGTTACTGAATTCGTATAAAACTCCGTAAATGTTGCATCATCAGGATTAGTCCAAGTTCCAAATTCAACTACATACGGATTTGAAAAATGGTTTGGTAAATCATTCCATTGAGAGCCACCACTCCATTTAGTTACTGCGTAATCTTCATTACCACTATTGTTTGGTTCACCCGGTGCCCAGTTATTGTATTGACCAGGAATGTTTCCATTTAATTGTCCATTATTAATTTTAATTAAAGTTCCTGCTTCAGGTCCGGCATCAATTGTCCATCTTGCTTCACTTGCTTCATCCGTTAGTGCAAACCAAATATTACCTTGTGGTACATTATTAAAAATAAAAGCATCTTCATCCGCTGAAGTGATTGTTACCAAATATCCCGTTTGTCCTTTGAATGTTTGTTGTGATGCTAATGTTCTAGCATTTATATAAGTTGCCGTTGTTGATATTGGTCTATAAAAGTGTCCGTTTACACCATTGTAATAATATCCCACCGGATTAACTGTTGTTGCTACCGATAATGCAACATTGCCTCTTACTGAACCTGTGTTTACTTTAAGAGATGCTAATGCAGTATTGATACTCGCCATCGTTCCTGTTACCACCAAACGAGTCTTATTACCACTTAAAGTAAATCCACTTGCAGCAACTAAACCTCTTGTATCATTAAGATAGAATGTTGTACCTGATGGAGGATTTACCAAACTGATTGATGCTAATAAAGTTGATGTTGCACTAAACCCACTTAATACAAATCCACTAGCATCTTGGCCGGTGGTAGATGGTAAAAATGATTTAGAGTCCGGAGCAGATACACTCTGTCCGAACCCTAAAAATGATGTTAGTAAAAATAATAATGTAACTAATAGGTTTTTCATATTATTCAACTATTAAGTCTATTTTGTTTCCTTTAGCATCTACTGCATCAGATAGAACAAAGTAGAATAACCCCGCAGTATTTGTTAATTGTACTTTAGGTGTGAATACTAATTTATATGGTGTTCCGGTTTTAATTCTAGCGGTTTTTAATTGATCAATAGAACCAAATGTCAATCTACCATCTTTGTGAGTTGAGAAGTTAGTTATAGTACTACCTGCATCAAATATTACATTATCTAATGTTAATTTAGATTCATCGTAATTCATAATAACTTCCAATCCAGCTAAACCTTCTTTTGTTAAGTTTGTAGTTAATACAACCTTACCATTTTCCAATGTAGAAGTTACACTTAATTTAGCAGTTTCAACTGCTTCGGTTTGATAAGCCATTGTTATATTAGAAGATAATGACATATTCTTTACTACTAATGCATCACTTTTGTTTACCGCATTAGTATAAATTCCACTACTAATTCTACTAGCTATCACATCTGGATCAGATGAATGTGACCAGTTCAAATCTCCACCCCAAGCAAATACGGCATGCACTTCTTTTGTAGGTGAATCAATTAATACTCTATTTTTTACAACACCATCTAACCAACTTTGATTTAATAAACCACTATACCATCTTACCGATGTTGATGTGGAAGAAGGTATCATAGCAGGTGTATCTACATTAATACCCATTACATGTGCAAATAAGTAATATGAATCCGATTCACTAAATGTTGTTTTGTTTTTTGTAATTAAACCAACTTTCTTTTCCAAATTTGGATATGTAAAGAAATTTGGAGTGCCGCCAATATCAGTTTGAGAATGCCCTAAGAACGCTTTATATGCATCTGATACGGTTACAACATTATTCATCCAAGTCTTTTGAAATGCTGGCCCAACAAATACACCAACTGAATCTCCTACTTTAACTTGTGTTGTAAATAATGCTTCACCACTTCCATCTAATGGTAATTGTGCAATTGGAGCCTGTGTCCAATCAATTTCACCACTACCATTTGATTTCAATTTCATCAATTGAACATTGTGGTCAGTAATTGTATATCCCTGTGGGAATAAAACTTTTACTTTAAATTGAGATGTATTACCTGTTATACCTGTTAAAGATATGTTCGTAGCATTTCTTGTGATAGGTGAAATGAATGCACCTGCTGCATCATATGAATATGCTAAATCTAGTTTATGGATATCATTATAAGTGTTCTGGTCTTTCAATACAAACTTTTGAGTTGCTATATCACCATTGATGGATGCATCGGTTCTCTGAACGGTCAATTGTCCAACATTCCAATCATTGTTTACAGCATATCCCCAAGGTGTAGTTTGATATTGAGTATATAATTGTGTATCAGCAACATTCGCAGCCGGAGTAAACTTATAGTTATTCCACCCGGTGTAGAATGTTTGTGTAGAAGTACCTTGAGAAAATACGGTACTATTCGGCACCATCGCTAATGCTTTATTATTGAAAGAATATCTTAACCAAAAATAACGAGGTGTTGTAGTTCCTCTAGCCACAGTGTACTTTACAGTCAAAGTATCTCCAACTTTTAAATTAGTTGTTGGAGTTATAGTTTGATTGACCGTAAGTTGAGCAAATGATGACATGGATACAAAAAGTATCGCTAAAAGTAATAAGAGTTTTTTCATTTTATTTATCTGAAAATAGTTTGGTTACAAGTTTATCGCAACCTTTTTTCAGAGCATTACTTAAAGATGTTTGGTTAAACTTACCACCTTGATCTACTATAAGTGTGGACATCGATATTTCGGAGGATGATTCCTCTACGATTATATCTTTAACCTTTTTTCCATCTTTATATAATAAGCCTCTTAATCTTATTACAACCTCTTCCTCATTCGAATGGAATACTGAAATGTTTTTCTTTGTTGATAAAACATCTAAAAATACAATTTGTACTTGTAGCTTTTGTGTAGAAGAAGGAGATAAATCATATCCCTTTTCCTGCAAATATTCTTCTAATACATTCTTAACGCCGAATTCTAAATTACGATTTCCAGCTAATTTACCAATTTTAACATTATTGGTTACCGATTCTACCCAAATATGATCTTCCGCATTATACCAAATGTTACCAGGTGAATTTTTAAAATTTCCATCAAATTTATGTGTAAACCAATTTGAATATTTTAACAATAAATCATCTTTACCTGCAATTGTTAAACCTACAAAATAAACCTGAATTGAAAGTGCAACCCCTACCCATATTAGGGCTAAATACAAAAACGCAACTAATAACCTATCGGCTATATCGTTTGCTAATAAATAAACTTTTTGTCTCATAAAATATTACTTAAGGGAATATCCCTATTTTAAAAAAACGTAACAATTCACAAAACAATTTAGGGAAACTATATTTTAATTATAAATATAGGTTTTGAGAGTAAGTCTACAAAAAAAAGAGAGAGATTTTCATCCCTCTCTTTAAAAAATTGTAAATTTTTATTTTTATCTACCAAATGTGTATCGAATACCCAATTGTGCACTCCACACATCAAATACTGATGAATTGTACTGATAAGTATCTTTAATCAAATAAGTACCACTAGCATCTCTTTGAGTAGCTAATCTATATGTTGGAACGTTGTTAGCATCTCTACTTACAAAGTTCAACAATTGTGGGTTAGTTGCTCTTTGAGAAACACCAAATTGGTTATCAATTAAGTTACCAAAGTTTAAGATATCTGCTCTGATTTGGAAAGCATTTCTTTTTCCTGCAATCTTAACAAATACATCTTGTGCTATTGATAAATCGAATCTATGTAACCAAGGAAGGTCTAATGCATTTCTTTCAGCATACTGACCTCTACGAGTTGATAAGTAAGGGTCTTGTGAAATATATGCATCAAATGCTGCTTGTTGTTGAGCTTCAGTATAAGTTACTGCGGTTGCTCCTGTACCTATTGTAAGTGGTGCAAATCTAATATCTGAACCTTTGTTTGGAACGAATATTAAATCATTGTTATTCACTCTATCACCATTAAGGTCGCCGGCTACGATATAAGAAAATGGATTGTTTTGTGCCCCTACATAACCTAAAGTAATTGTAGTTGCTCCACCATATTTCTTACCATAATCGATTCTATATCCTAATAAACCTACAACTCTATTTCTAACAACAAAAGATGATGTTGTTAAATCTAAGTCGTTATTACCATTAACTGATAATGCTGATTGCCAACTACCACTAGCGATTGAACCTGCATCCATAAAATCTTGTGCATCTGCTGCAGTATATGCAACATATCCCCAAAGACCTTTAGATACCGGCTTTTCTAATTTAAATGTAGCTGATTTGTTATAAGCACCATTTCTATTTGTAAGAACTGCACCCATTGAAACATTATCATTTACTCTAACTCCGGCATCAGTACCAGCATAACGAGGTCTATTATCAACACCACCCAATGTACCAACCGGCGCATCTAAGTTTGCGTTGTAATAATGAACTGCGTTAATAGTTTGGTTGTAAAGTAATTCAACACTTGCTACTAAACCTAACCAAGGTAATTTTTGGTCTACTGCTAAATTGTTTTTCCAAACTTGTGGGAATTTGTAATTAGGGTCAGTAAATGCTAAATCAAATGTAGATGGTAAAGTTGGAGTTGAAGGAATGAAATATTTGTTAGGGTCTGCAGTGAAACCATATTGTGCCGCTGCTGCACCACTTACATCAATAAACCCTGTCAACACACCATTGTTACCGATTTGATTAGAAATAAACACATATGGAGGTCTACCGGTAAAGATACCACTACCACCTCTGATTTGTGTTTTCTTTTCACCTTTTACATCATAATTAAATCCGAAACGAGGTTCGAATAAAGTTTGTGTTTTAGGAAGAACGCTTGTATTAAATTTCTCACCACCTGCAAAAGTCATAGCTGTTACTGCTGGGTTTTCTAATGCAGTTTGACCAAAACTAATAATGTTAGCTCTTAAACCAAAAGTTAATTTAAGATTTTTTGTAGCCTCATACTCATCTTGTAAATACAAATCCAATCTATTAGATTCTAAAGTCTGCATTGGTTCAACTGCTCCAGGTAATGCCGAATAACGGAATTGGAAACGAGCTGGGACCAATGTAGATGGTCTACCACCATTTGCCAATGATTGATTAGCTGCATTATAAAAATCATTTAAACTATTGAAGATATAAACTCCATTAGATGCAGGGAAGAATAAGTTATTAGATTGATACATTTGATAATTAAAACCACCTACCAAAGTATGTTTATCCAAATACTTAGTTAAGTTGTTAGTAATATTGAATGTAGAATAATCTAATTTATTCGATGGAGTGAATGGGTCAAACCCTACTGAAGTGTAAGTTGCTGCACCCTCTCTAATATCAATAGTTGGGAACATTTGGCTCATATAACCTCTATTCTCAATTTGTTTATCGTAAGAAACAATTAAGTTATTGAATAAAGATTTAGATAAAGTTGAGTTCAATTCCAATACCGCTGAACGAGTGTTGTCTTGAATAGTGTAACCACTATTTTGGAAACTCATTGCGTTAAATTGAGTAGTTCTATTACCTGCTCCTGCTGATTGTGAGTTTGAAATATTAATTTGTGCTTCAGAATTGTGATGAACATAACGTAATGTTAATTTATTCTTATCATTAATATTCCAATCAGTTCTAATTAAAAACTTATTAGATGTGTTTGTATTAGAATAACCTTCCCAAGGGCCTGTTTCGTATCCAAATTTAGTTCTCATAAAATCAGAAAGAGTTTTCATATCATTGTATTTAACTCTACTGATTTGAGTACCAGTTAATGGAGAACCATCTGAAATCCATGTTGTACCTGGTTCAGTTCTTTCAATACTTTCAAAGTTACCAAAAATAAATAATTTGTTTTTGATGATTGGTGCACCTAAACGGAAACCTTGCACCTTTTCATCAAACTTAGCAGCAGTTACAGTTGTACCTCTTGCATTATCTCCTACATAAGTTGATGAGTTATTTCTTTGAGTTTGGTATGCACTTCCCTCAATTTCATTTGTACCACTTCTCGTTACAGCATTGATACCTGCGCCGGTGAAGCCACTTTGACGAATATCAAATGGTGCAATATTAACTTGCACTTGCTCAATCGCATCCAATGAAATAGCACTTGCTCCAGTTCTACCACCAGCTTGTGCTGAAGAACCTAAACCGAAGTTGTTATTAAATTGAGAACCATCGATTGTGAAGTTGTTCAAACGAGAATCTTGTGCTCCAAATGAGTTACCATTACCGAAGGGATTGTATTTTGTAATACCATCGATAGTTCTAGCTCCTGTAATTGGAATAGTAGTTAATTCTCTTCTTCCGAATTGTTGTGCAGCACCGGTCTTTTCTTTTGAGAAAATACCATATTTACCACCTGCAGTTACAACAACTTCTTTTAATTGAGTAGCCTCTTCATATAATACGATTTCAACATTTTCAGTTAAACCTAACGATGTATTAACATCTCTAAGTTCACCTTTTTTAAATCCTACGAATGAAGCGTGAATTGTAAATGGGCCTCCAACTCTTACAGCTGGAACAGTAAACCCACCATTTTTGTTTGTAACCGAATAATAATTCGTACCAGTTGGTTCATGTTTAACATGAATCGTTGCACCAGGTATTGTTTCACCTTTTTGGTCTTTTACAATACCCGAAATTGTTGATGTTGTAATTTGAGAAAATCCCATCAGAGATGTCATCAAAAGCAGCACCATCATAATCACTGTTTTTTTCATACTTGTTTGTTTTTGTTTAAAATTAATAACCATCTATTAAAAAAAAATAGACGAGGGTACAGCTCGCCTATGTATTTTTTACAAATTTAAAATAATATCCCAATCGATTTCTATTTTTACCCACCTGCATCATGATTTCACAAATATAGAAAATATTTTTTATATAACCAAACATCTTTATCAACACTTTTTCCACACTAAATTTCATCGGTGATTAAAGCTGTTAGAATATAAAATAAAATAATTGGGAAAGGAGAAAATATGAGTGTAATAAATAACACTCTCCAAAGTATAGGATCAGTTATAGTGATAAGACCCAATCCTTCACAAATTCCGAAAATCTTTCTTCCTTTTTTTAGTCTGATAAATTTCTTCATCTATGGATAAGTATTACCAAAGTTCTCGTTTATCAAAAGGTTCTTTAGTTTTTTCATCAAACCAATAAAGAGAACGGTGTGGAGGATCATCCGATTTATGTTCAGCATCGGATATATAATAAAATAATCTAATTCCATCTCTTGTTATATGTTCTGGACAATTTAGAGGATGTGGATGACCATGAAAAGCGTATTTAGAATATTCCCATAATACTAAATTTCCATTCATAGGATAATATTTTTTCATACATTCAGTTCTTTCTTTGTTCCACAATTGAATATCTCCATTCCAAGATTTTTCCCATTCTGGATTTAAATAAATTACCAATGTCAATTTTCTATGAAGTTTTAGCTTTTCATTCCAATTAAAATCAGAATGTACTTGTAAAGAATCTCCTCTATAACATCTCATATAAGATGCTCCTACCAACCACGGATCTGGAATCAATCCATCTATTCCGGTAACTTTTTCTAACCAATCTATAAAATATTTAGAATGTAAATCTCCTATTAATTGATGAGCAATCGGACAAATATCACCTGCCTCACATAACTCAACCATATGAGAACCATTTCTTGTAAAATTTTTAAGAAGGTTGTTATGTTTTCTATAAGAATCGGTGATTTCATTTTTCATATCAACCACTAATTCGTCGCTTAAAAAGTTTTTAATTTCTAAGTTCGGAAAAGGTAAAGAAGTATTCCACAATGAATTTAATTCTTTATGGTTTTGATATTGATTAAGGAAATCAGTTATTATCATTTTTTAGAATTTCAGCTTTTCTTTTATTTAAATATTCAAAAAGTTGATTATCTTTTTCTAATAGAAAATCAGAAAAGTTTTTTTTGTAAGGCCGTAAAGTATCCAAATCATTAATATATTCTACCGAAAGTTTGGTTTGTATATCACTTCTATGAATTTGTTGAAAATTATCTAAAATATTTTGAAGAAAATTTACAGCAATCAAACTATTTTCATCATCGTATTTAGAATGTATAAGGTTTATCTTATTTTCAATTACGTTTGAAATTATTTCTTTAGGATAAAATTCAGGAGTAAGAATATCTTTATATTCATCGGAAAAACATTTAAAGAAACTAATTTTCATTTCTTTAAATTTAGAAACATACTCTACTATATGTTCTATATCAAGTAATGTTAAAATAGTAACTACTGAATGAAGATAGAATTCCCAATTTTTTCGTTTAAGTTTTAATATCTTTTCAATATTTTCATTCCATTTCTCAAAGTTTTGCCCATATCTTAGATATTCGGCAATTTCTCCAATTCCATCTTGTGAAAAATAAAAATGAACTCTTTGAAAGTTTTTTATGATATCTAAAAAGTTAAACTCTCTAAAAGTTATATTGGTAAAGTTTGTATTATACCGCAAAAAAACATCAGTTTTTCCTAACTCAATTAATCTATTTAAAACTTTATAATGATTAATGTTAAACAAAGGTTCTCCCCCTGCCCAATAAATCTCTTTAACATCGGTGTTTTCAATTAAGAATAACATTTCATTTAATTGATTCTCCGATAATTTACGAGATTCTTCTCCGGTTAGTAATTCTGATTGATTTTGGTAATTTCCAAATTTTGTAAATTCTGCTCTAATTGATGATGATGCGGAACTTCCACATATTCTACATTTTAGATTACATAAATCATTACGATAATCAAATGTAATAGGGTTTCCATTATATTCACCATCATCAGATGTATTTTTTAGGATATCATCTAATGCATGAGAGTAATTTCCATTGAAATGAAATTTGTAGGTATTCTCATAAGGTTGTGAATTACAAATGTTACAGGAATCAATTTTTTCACCCTTTAACATTTTTTTTCTAAGGTTCTTTATTTTATCACAATTCCATGATTCGGAAAGTGTAGAACCTTTACCTAATTCCAAAGAAGATATACAACAAACTCTTCTTTCTCCCAAAGTTCCATTATATGTATGAATCCAAGGAGCAAGACAGAATGCTTCATTTACTAAACTCACCTATGTAGTTGTTGATTATTTTTGAGCTGGTTTTCTACCTCTTTTAGCTTTTGGTGCAGTTTGTTCAACTACTTTTGCAGTTTTTTCTACTACCTTTTTTACTTTCTTAGCAGTTTCTTTAACTGCTTCAACAGCTTCTTCAACTTTTTCGATTTTTTCTTCGATTACATCGGGAATGTTGTTGTTGTTTGCATCCTGGATTTTACCAGATTTCATTGAAAAGTAAACAATACCTGCAGCTACTGCAAATACTACTAAGATAACGATAACGGTTGTCATAATTGTTTGTTTAAGTTATAGATTTAAATATAAATATATTATTTTTTTGTATAAAACTGACCAAAGAACTCATAATTTTTGTGAACTGATTCCTCATCTCCTAATGATATAGCTTCCCTTTCATCGGAATAAATAGCATCAACAGGACATTCAGGAACACAGGCTCCACAATTTATGCATTCTGCAGGATTAATATATAGTTGTTTTCCCTTCTTATCTTCATCACTCATTTGAGATACTTCCCATCCCATTTTATCGGTGTAAATAGGTCCATGAATACAATCAATTGGACAAACACTTACACAACTGGTATCTAAACAATCTACACATTTATTTCCTATTATAAAACTCATCTGATTCTTTTATAAGTTTTGAAGATGATTGAATTTTATCCCCTAAACCATCTGCTAATTCGATTCCCAATTCCTCACATAATTTTGTTTCTCCAACG
>Ga0315909_10009159_pt1 | contig 10745 bp, 3 predicted proteins | sample LakEriMetagenome_11_FD_203527 | JGI IMG/M metagenome (GOLD analysis project Ga0315909, IMG submission 203527) | Freshwater fungal communities from buoy surface, Lake Erie, Ohio, United States - Buoy 2 MA125 | ecosystem: Environmental > Aquatic > Freshwater > Lake | place: USA: Lake Erie, Ohio...
TACCAGCCGGTAGATGGGAGTCGTTGGAAACGCGCGAACCATCTCGCCAACCGAAACCATGCGTTCGGCGACGACATAACTCAATTCACCGGCAGTCAGCACTGGCCCGCTGGCCGAGAGCTTCAGCGGCTCAATTCGCGGGGCGGCAACGCGAGTGTCACTCAACTTCTGCCGCGCGGCCTCCACTGCCGCGAGGCGTTGCCGCACAGTCGCCGCGGTGGCTTGGACCTGAAGTCGAGCCTGAATCAAGGCAGCTTCGGCTACCTTGAGATCCGTCTCTGCGCGCTGAAACGACTCGGCCGATGAGGCCCGCTCGGCAAACAGTTTCTGCTGCCGCTCGTATTGCTGCTGGGCATTTTCCTGCAGCAACCGGGCGCTGACGATGGTCGGATTGGTCTCGGGATCAAAATCGGGGCCGGGCAGTTCGCTCAAGCCGAGGCGCGCCAATTCCTGTTCCAAGGTCCGCTCGGCTTGCTCCACCGCGAGGCGATAGTCAATATCCTCCAGCTCGGCGAGCACCGCCTCGGAGGAAACGCGGTCCCCAACGTCAAAGAACAACTGGGAGACTCGGCCCTCGATCTTGGGCGAGATGGTGATCTGCTCAAAGCCCTGAAGGGTGCCCACGACCGGAATCGTCCGCTCGATGGCGCGCGTCGCAACCGTGATGGTCGTCACAGCAACAGGCTGGGCAGCCTCCGCGGCCGGGGTCTTGACTGGCTGGGACTCCCCGCCGGGCTGACTTTTTGACTCACAGCCCGGGGATGCACACAGCAGCAGGATGGCAAGCATCCAAGGTTGAAAACAAAACTTCACGGCGAAGCTCCAAGGTGAACAGGATCTCAGGGAACAGGAGGGCGTTACGCCGCGACCATCGATACGTGAAAAGGCCGGTTCAATCAGCGCACGGACCAGCATCTGCCGCGCGACCCGCCGGGAGTGGATGGATGAGAATCCCATGCAGAACAATTTCCAGAATCCGCTCGCATTGACTGGCGAGCGAAGCCTGACGATTGGTGAAGCGATTGGTAAACATCGTTCCGTAAAGCAGGTCGGAGAGGACTTCAAGCACCGCATCGACAGGCAAGTTGCGGATCACACGATCGCGGACGAGGCTTGCAATCAGCTCGCGCCAAGGCGCGAGATTAGCCTCCTGATGGACGAAATACGTCGGCCGCTGGCGATCCCGAAACTGGGCCCGCTCTTGAATAAAAAGCTCAACCATTTCCGGATGATGTTCAAACCAAGTCAGATAAGCGGTCACTCCCGCGGCGATCCGGTCCAGCGGCGAATGTTTTTCCGCCGCCGCCAAATTCACTGCAGCCGTCAATCGCTGCATTCCCTGGTCTACGGTCGCCAGAAACAACTCTTCCTTGCTGGGGAAATAACGATAGACGGTTCCCTTGCCAACGCCGGCAGCGACGGCGATCTGCTGGACATCGGTCGACGTGAAACCGACTTGAGCAAAGACCGTGGTTGCCGCATCGAGAATTTCCGTGCGGCGACGCTCCTGTCGAGCCATATCGGGCGGGCGTCCCGCAGCCCGGTACGGGCGAGGCTGAGAGGAAACGCTCGCTCCCGCCCTCCCCACGCCTTGCTCGACCAGCCGATTCTCCGGCTGTGGCTCCTTTTCAGCCATTTGCACCCTCCGACAAGATAATCCGACGGACCAGTCCGTCCGCTAATTAACTATGTGTCAAAAGGTAAATCTGGTCAAGGAAGCGGCTGGACTCTGTGCCCCACGGTGCGGTCACAGTCCAGTACCAGACAGTCCAGCACCAGACAGTGCGGTACCAGGGCAGTACCGGGGCAGTACCAGGGGCAGTACCGGGGCGGCTCGCCAAACAGAGTGCCGAGCGGGGTAACTGTCGAGGCTCAGTCCAACTGGGGCTCTCCGCTCGAGCTTTCTCACGAGCCTTGAGCCGCGGGCTGGGTCGCTGGAGCCGTGTTTGGTTCTTCAACTGCGGGCTCGACGATTGGCGTCGTCCAGTCCCATCCGCCCCCCAAGGCGCGGTAGAGGTCGACCACGGAGCGGGCTGAATTTCCCCGGGCGATGGCCAGCAATTCCTGCTGGCCGAGCAGGAGCTGCTGCACCGTAAACAGGCGATTGAAGTCGATTTCACCTTCGAGGTACTTCACTTGGGCAACCCGCTGGGCTTCCTCTGCCTGCCGGACGCTCTCCTCGCGCGCCTTGATTTGGTCGAGGTAGTGCAGGTAAGCGACTATCGCGTTCTCGGCCTCTTCGTTCGCCCGCAGGACGGTTTGCTGATAAGCCGCAACCAACTGCTGGAACCGCGCGTCCTCGGCCGCCACATTGCTCATCAAGCGTCCATAGTTCAAGACTGACCAACGGAATCCGGGACCGATCGCTCCGCTGAAGGCACTCCCGTTAAACAGATCGCCAAACCGCTGCGCTTCCCAACCCATCGAGCCGGCAATCGAAAGATGCGGATAGAGGTCTGACTCTGCGACTCCGATTTGAGCCGACTGGGCCGCGAGCAGGCGTTCGGCGCGGCGGACGTCCGGGCGGCGGCGAAGCAGGTCGGCTGGGACCCCGACGGCGACGGCTTCGGGAGCGAGTGGGATTCCACCGGATGGTTGCAGGACTTCCGCCAGTGCCTGAGGAGGCATCCCCAGCAACACGCAGAGTCGGTTCTCGACTTGGCGGCGTTGAATCTCAATGGCCTCAATCACGCCGCGCGTGCTGTAGAGGTTCGCCTTCGCCTGCGGCGTATCAAGTTCGCTGTTGGCAGCCCGGGCATCGAGCCGAGCTTGTGCAACCCGGGCGCTTTCCTCCTGAAGTATCAGATTGCTGCGAGCGACCTCCAGCCGCTGCTCGACGGTCCGCAGCTCGACATAAGTGCTGGCAACCTCCGCGACCAGCAAGACGACTGCTTCATTGAAATTCTCGAAAGAGCTGTCCAGGCGGGCATCCGCTGACTCGATTGCCCGGCGATAGCGCCCCCAGAAGTCGAGCTCCCAGGCGAGGGCGCCGCCGATGCGCCAATTGCTGAACTCAGTCCGGGCGAGATTGGCAAACGGCGAAGAGGGATCAATCGGAGGAAAAAGCGCCGTTTCCGTGCTCCGCCGGGTGCGCAGGTAATCGCCTTGCAGTTCCTGGAGTTGAGGATACAGGCTCCCGGCAATGACATCGCGACGCGCCCGAGCCTCTTCAATCCGCCACCCGGATTCGCGAAGCGTCAAATTTTGGCCGTATGCCAAGTCCACCAGCTGACTGAGCGCTGGATCGGCAAACGCTTCCCACCAGCGACCCGCCGGCTCCTGGCCCCGTTCAACCCGAACGTTTTCAGAGTCGATCCAATCGTCGGCGACTGCAGCCTTCGGTGCCTCGTAGTTCGGGCCGACCCGCCAGCCATTCCCGGCGATTTCCTGAAGACTGCGTCCAGCGCAGCCGCCGATCCATGGCAAGCATGCCACTGCCAAAAAAATCAGCTTGGGCCGGGGGCGGATATGCATGAATCGAGCGTGAGTGACGCCGGTGGAACTTCCCCAGCGCAAGCGGGACAGCAGTCAGCGGAGAAATCCGAACGAAAAAATTGCCGGACCATCTGGTCCGCTATTTCGTTATCGGCTCAGCAAAACCGTTAGATTCAGTGCAATCGGTGCTTGCAATGCGAAGCTAGCAGCCGTGAGGAACAGGATGAGTTTCTCCAGCCGCGCGAGTAAGCGAGAGCAACTCATCCCCGCGGAAGCACAACGGCCCGCTGGAGGAGGAATCCTAGCGGCGCTGGAATGCGATCCCGGCAATGGCCACCTGCGGATCAGCTCCACCTTCGTCAGTAAACAACAAGTTGAGTTGGCCATCCGTTACCGAGGCGGCATAAGCCCGAGTAATAAACTGGTTGGCCAGCGTCGAAACCAGCGGCTTGGCTGAGCCTTCGAGAGTCAGTCGCATTTGGTCGTGCGCCTGAATGGTATCGCCATAGGTCACCAAGACGAGATAGTTGCCATTGGGTACGTTCAAGGCGAGTCCAGAGTTGGAAGTCAAGGCAATATCGCGCAGTGCCGGCGTACCGATGGCTCGATCAACGATTTGCAGATTTGCCCGGCCAGTGTACCAGCCAATACCTTTGGCTGCGTTAAAAGGCAGGTCCCCGACACCGGCAGCACCGCCCTTGATCGGTGAGAGTTCCGTCCCAAAGTCAATCTCTTTGGGATGGGCCCAGGTATCGTCATCCGAAATCACTACATCCGCCAAGTTGTCAACGAGGTTGGCTTGCTGGGGGTTGCTCAATTGCAGCCCAAACCATTCATCCAACTCAACCAAGCGGTCTGCCCGGACTTCTACAGGCACCGTTTTGGACGTCTCTCCCGGAGCGAAATCGAGTCGCCCCGAGACCGATGTGAAATCGCGCCCGGCGATGGCTGGATTGCTGTAGCCGCTACTGGTGGTGGAGTAATCAACACTGACAGCCTGTGGTGCGGCAGCGGAGAGCGTGACGGTGAAATTCACGGTCACCGTTCCAGTGTTGCCCTCGGCGACGGTCGCGGGGCCGGTGACGGCAATCTCGGGGAAAAACTCGTTGTCGAGATTAACGAGGTTCACATCAGGTGGGTTGAATCCATTGAAGGCTGTATCGGCCGAGGTCACTGCTCCGAGCTGAATCACGTAGGACTTGTCGTTGTCATCCAACGAGTCATCAACACCGGTAACCCTGACCGTTTGCGGAGTGCTCCAGTTGGCGGGAGTGAACGTCAGGCTGGAGAGATTGGTCACGCCCTCGGCGGGATTGCTGGATGAAATCGGGATCACGACATTCGCCGTGGGGGGAGTATTCAGCGCCACGGTAAACGTGATGCTTCCGCCGGCTTCGGTGGTTGTCGGACCGGGGGATGGGGCGGAAACCAGGACCTCGGGCCGCAGGAAATCGACCACCCGTTTCAGAAAGGCCGTCTGGTTATTGGGGCTGGCTGCGGATGTACTGATCGCCTCAAACGGCGTCGTCATGAATACCATCCCGAAGCCGCCGGCATTCAGATTGCCGCGGAAACTGACCGAGGAAAACGGAGAGCTGGTTCCGGCAACGAGGTGATTGAGGAAACCGCTGGCTCCGGTCGCGGGAGTGACGGCATCAGCGTAGATCGATGGAAAATCGGACGGGGCCGCCATGGGGAGATTCAGTCCGCCGCCCAGCGGGTGTCCGGTCACGCCGCTGGCCGTGTAGGAACTCGACCTGACATCATTGGTGAAGCTTGCGACTTTCAGGTAGTTCTGCCGGAAACTGGCCGAGACCCCGGTGAACAGAACATCCTGACCGGAAATGAAGATGCGACCGCCGCCGTCCAGATAATTGGAGATCGCCGACTGCTCTCCGCTGGAAAGTCCGGCTCCCGTTCCCGAGTAGGCGTATCCGGTGTTCCAAATCACCAGTTTGTAGTTGGACATGACTGCCGAAGAGGGCGTCGAACCGCTCACAGCCACATCCCATTGGTCGAAGGTGTAGCCATTGGCCTGCAGAGCACTGCGGAAGAAGCGGTCGTAGCTTTCGCCAAAGTCATCGTCGACGAAGAGGATGGCTGGGGTGGCAATCGTGGTGAATGACTGCAGGTCCGAGGTGGTCACGTTTCCAGCCAAGTCACGGGACCGTGCCCGGAAATAGTAGGTCGTCAGCGCAGACAGGCTCTGCAGGTTGACGGTGTGTGCGGTCGCCAGAGATGAATCCGTATAGGACAGATTCAGGTTGTTGGGATTGGTTCCGTAAAGCAACTCGGAAGTGGCTGCTTCGTTTGTTGTCCAGGTGATGTTGGCGGTGATGCTGCCGGGCTGGGCAGTCAAGCCGCTGATGTTCGGGGGCGTCTGATCGTTACCCATCGTGAGCGCGGCGTAAACATTCAACCGCCCTCCCGTGACTGTCTTTCCCGCCAGTGAAGTGGTCGCGGTGGTGCTCCCCAAGATCGCCTGCCGGAGTGCGGGCCCGGTCACGGTACCCGTCTGGGCCGAGGCGTAGAGAGCGACCGCACCGGTCACGTGAGGCGTGGCCATGGAGGTCCCGTCGTAGGCAGCGTAGGTGTTGCTCGGCACGGTCGACCAAATCCCCGAACCTGGAGCGCCGATATCGACCGTGGTCGCACCGTAACTGGAGAAGCTGGACATCCCCCCCGTGCTGGTAATCGAGGCGACGGCAATCACACCATCGTACGAGGCCGCCGATTGAGACGAGGTGCCTAGCGAAGTGTTGTAATTCGAGGGATAGGAAGCCGTCGTGTCATTATTGGAAGAAGAGTTGCCTGCGGCCGCGACAAACAGGATGTTTTGCTTCGTATGGCGGATAATTGCATCGTGCAGCGATTGGGAATAGCCTCCGCCTCCCCAGGAGTTGTTGCTGGCAACCAGGTTGATCCCATGCCGGGTCTTCAGGTCTGTAAGGTAGTCGACCGCCCTGACTGCATTGGCTGTCGTGCCTCCGCTGGTGCCGAGGAACTTTGCGGAAATCATCTTGATATTCCAGTTGACCCCGGCCACCCCGGTACTGTTGCCTCCTTCGCCGCCAATCGTGCCGGCAACATGGGTTCCATGGTCGTCTGCAGTGCCATCGTAGACGGTGTTGTCATTGTTGACGAAATCCCATCCGTTGATGTCATCAACATAGCCATTGCCGTCATTGTCTATTCCGTCGCCGGCGATTTCGAATGGATTCACCCAGACATTGGCATCCAAGTCAGGGTGGGCTACCTGGAACCCCTCGTCGATGACCCCGACAACGACGTTGGATGAACCGGTGATGTTGTTGGCCCAAGCTTTCTCGGCGTGAGTGCCAAACTGATTGGTCGTACCACTTGGGCCGGTTGCGGGAGAGTCATCGCTGTACATTCCCCACAAACTGCCGTTGGTGTAATACGTGTCATTGCTGACGGCAGCCGTGCGATAGATGTAGTTGGGCTCGGCAAAAACGACCGCCGGATTGCGTTCCAGTTTGCGCAAGGCCTCAGCGACGCCGATATTCCGGTCAAGCTGCAGCAACTCAAGTCGGCCTGAACCGGCATCCTGCATGACACTGGTGTGGATCACCTCCTTGAGCTGTCCACCTACTGCTGCGCGAGTGCGTTCCATCTGAGCAGGCGTGACTTGGCTTACAAACTGAATCAGGATTTCATCCTGGACATACTCGCGACCCAAGAGATCGGCGGCGAGCAGTTGTCGTCGCTCCAGTTGCTCCACAGTCAGCATTTCCGACTGTCGATGGTTTCTTCGAGACTGCAACTTTGGTCGACGAACCGACTTCATGTGTCACCCCATTTTCGGCTAATTTGCAAGCGGGCAGAAACTTCTGCCGTCCCACCGAACGCAGCTGAAATTCAGCTTTGGAATTTATCAGCTGGAGCAGTGGACATCAAATAAATTACGCCGGTGGGAGCCAAATCGCAGCGCGGCTCCTGCTGAGACAACACTGCCCGGCAGCTGGGAATTGGCTTGTCGGGTGAACGAATCGCGATCGAAGCCGAAGCTGGGCCGCGGATCGGTCTCTGGTCGAACGCCGTGGGCCCTCCGCAAACGGCGCTGAACCCCAACCAGCGGGGGCGAAATCTTGCGGCCAAAATATCATCGCGTGAGCCTTGCCCGCGAAATTCGTCGCCACCAATCAGCGTCGCTGGAATGCAATCCCCGTAATCGCCACGTTGGGGTCGGCCCCACCCTGATCGCTGAACACCAAATTCAATTGTCCATCGGTCACCGGCACGGCGTAGGCCCGCGTCAAGAATTGATTCGCTGCCGTTGAAACCAGTGGACGGGCTGAACCCTCCAGGGTCAGCCGCATCTGGTCGTGGGCCAGAATGGCGTCGCCATAAGTTACCAGCACGAGGTAGTTTCCATTGGGGACATCAAAGGCCAGGCTGGAGTTGGAGGTCAAGGCCACATCGCGCAGGGCAGGCGTGCCAACGGCGCGATCGACCACCTGCAGGTTAGACAGCCCCGCGTACCACCCCAACCCCTTGGCCGCGGTGTAAGGCAGGGCCCCGACCGCCGCGGCGCCAACCTTGATGGGGGAGAGCTCGGTTCCAAAGTCGATTTCCTGAGGATATGCCCAACCGTCATTGTCAGCGATTGCGACTTCCGCCAGTTCATCCGCAAGGTAGCCGCGTTGGGGGTTGCTGAGCAGCAATCCAAACAGCTCATCACGCTCGATCAGTCGATCGCCTCGGACAGAAACGGGCACGGTTTTGGAGACCTCTCCGGGAGCAAAATCGACTCGGCCCGAGACGGGCGTGTAATCGTTACCCGAGGTTGCTGGATCGCTGAAGCCTTGGCTGGTGGTCGCGTAATCGACGCTGACGGTTTCGGTCGCGGCGGCCGAGAGAGTGACCGTGAAATTCACCGTTACCGTCCCGCTGTTACCTTCAGCCACGGAAGACGGGCTGCTGACCGCGATGTCGGGAAAGAATTCATTGTCGACATTCACGAGGTTAACATCGGCCGGATTGAGCCCGTTGTATGCTGAGTCAGAGGAGGCGATCGCACCGAGCTGAATCGAGTAAGCGACATTCCCGTCATCCAGCGTATCGTCCACCCCGGCAACGATTACCGTCTGGGGAACGCCCCAGTTGGCAGGCGTGAAAGTCAAACTGGAAACGTTCGGAAGTCCCTCGGTTGCATCGCTGGTCGAAATCGGAATCACAACATTTGCGAGCGGCAGCGTCGCGAGTTTGACGGTAAATGTCACCGCTCCACCCGCTTCGGTGGTACTGGACGAAGGGCTGGGGGCAGACACGGTCACCCCGGGTTGGGCACCATTGTCGAGTAGGTACTCGACAATCCTCGCCATCACCATTTTTTGGTTGTTGGGATTGGCGGACGAAGTGCTGATCGTTTCAAAAGGGACGGCCATGAAGACCATCCCAAAACCGCCGGTCTGGTAATTGCCCCGGTAGTTGATCGTGGAAAACGGGTTGGTTGTGGCTGAGGAGCCATGCCGCAAGGTGCCTTCGGCGCCCGAGACTGGTGAAAGTCCGTCGCTGTAGATTCCCGGGTAGTCATAGGGCCGGGAGATACTCAGGCTCAGCCCGTTGCCGATTTCATTTCCGGCAACTCCCTGCTGGATATGATTGCTGGTCCGAACGTCATTGGTAAAACTGGCGACCTTGAGGTAATTCTGGCGGAAGCTGCTGGTGACGCCGGTGTAGAGAATGTCCTGCCCGGAAATGAACATCCTCCCGCCCGCATTCAGATAGTTGGCAATGGTCGCCTGCTCGCCGCTGGTCAGACCGGCTCCTGGGCCACTGTATTCGTAACCCGTATTCCAAACGACGACTGTGTAGGCGCTCAACTCGGCTGAGGTGGGCGTGCGGCCCCACATCGATGAGTCCCAGACATCGAAGTCAAATCCGTTTTCCTGTAACGCGATAATGAAAAAGCGATCGTAATTCTCGCCCATGTCATCATCGACAAACAAAACGGGAGACGGCACCTTGGTAGTGAACGAACCGACTTCCGAAACGGAAAGATTGCCGGCCGCGTCGCGAGACCTGACCTGATAATAGTAAGTCGTCGTCGGACTCAGTCCGCTGAGCGTCGCTTCATGATTGGTATCGAGCGTCTCTCCCAAATACTGCTGGTTGAGATTGCTCGGGCTGGTCCCGTAAAAAACCTGCGTTGTCGCGGCCTCATCGGTCAGCCACGTCAGATTGACACTCGTCGTTTTGGGAACCGCTGTCAGACCGGAAATCACGGGAGCAACCGTGTCGACATTGGCGGTAGCCTGTACATTCAATGCGGCGTACCGGGCGAGCAATTGATCACCATGCTTCGCCTGCAATTTGCCATCGCCAACCGCCTCACCCGCGACCAGCTGAATCTCTCCCTGAAAGATCCCCGTGTTTGGTCCCGATTCGAGGAGTTGAACCAGTTCCGGAGTCGACTCGGTCGTGCTGCGAATGCTGACCGTGACGGTCTCGCGAACATTTGGATTGGCGTTGGCGCTGGGATGTCCAACCCGCAGCATGGCCGTTTCCGGCAAGTTGTAAAACTCCTGATCAAGGTCGAGGTAGCTGGCGCGCTGCAGGGCCTCGTAAGCATTCAGGCGACCACCCGTGACCGTTTTGCCCACGAGGGACGGAGTCGGAGTAGTGCTGTCGAGCAGGGCGGAGCGAATCCAAGCAGCGGTGACTCCCGGTCCGGCGACCGAGGCAAACAAGGCCGCAGCACCCGTCACGTGCGGCGTTGCCATCGAAGTTCCACTGAAACTGGAGTACGAGTTGGAAGGGACGCTGGACCAGATATCCGATCCCGGCGCTCCGAGGTCGACCGTGTTTTGACCATAACTGGAAAAGCTGGAGATCGACCCGTTGCTGGCAATGGAAGCGACCGCGAGCACTGCATCGTAGCTGGCCGCCGCTTGGGTTGAGGTCCCGACGGTGGTGTTGTAATTCGAGGGATAGAAGCCGCCCGTGTCGTTGTTTGAGGTCGAGTTGCCAGCTGCGGCAACGAACAGAATATTGGCGTTCGCCGAGCGGATAATGGCATCGTGCAATGCCTGCGAGTAACCTCCACCGCCCCAGGAATTGTTGCTGGCGACGAGATTGATTCCATGCCGGGTCTTGAGGTCGGTCAGGTAATCAACGGCCCGCACGGCGTCAGCCAGTGTTCCTCCGTCGGCACCGAGGAACTTGGCCGAAATCATCTTGATGTTCCAATTGACCCCGACCACGCCGGCGTTATTGCCGCCTTCGCCGCCGATCGTCCCGGCTACGTGCGTGCCATGAGCGTCCTGTCCAACGTCGTAGACCGAAGC
>Ga0315909_10009160_pt1 | contig 10743 bp, 14 predicted proteins | sample LakEriMetagenome_11_FD_203527 | JGI IMG/M metagenome (GOLD analysis project Ga0315909, IMG submission 203527) | Freshwater fungal communities from buoy surface, Lake Erie, Ohio, United States - Buoy 2 MA125 | ecosystem: Environmental > Aquatic > Freshwater > Lake | place: USA: Lake Erie, Ohio...
GCGCTACGCGAGCTATCGACTAATCAAAGCAAAAGGAAAAAGAAATGGTAAGTAAAGTCACCCCCGACACAATGATGTCGGCGTCACGTCTCACAGCTGTGATGGGTTTATCAAAGTACCGGACCCCAAACGATGAGCTCGAGTGCTCAATCAACGCGATGCAGTTTATCGAGCGCGAAGATATTGGCAACGAAGCCATGGCCTGGGGCAACCTGATGGAGCCCTTGATTCTCACCCAGGCAGCGGAGCGCCTGCGCCTGTCTGACCTGGTAATCGATCACCCCAGCGCCAGGTACCACGCGGAGTTGCCCCTGTGTTGCTCGCTCGATGGCACCGGAGATGGTGGCGGCCAGGTAATCCACCACGATCCGGACAACGGCATCTATGTGGTTGGAGCTGACACCATCAAGTTAGATGGGGTCGGCGTGCTCGAGGCCAAGCTCACGGCGATGGACGTGGAGGAAATGCCGCCACTGTGGCGCGGCCCGATCCAGCTGCAGGCACAGATGGACATAGTCCACGCCAAGTGGGGGTGCGTGGCCACACTTTACCGTGGCACAGCATTGCGTATCTTTTTGTTTGAGCCTCACCAGGAAACCATCGACTACATTGCCAGTGTATCCAGAGAGTTCCAAGATAAGCTGGACAAGTGGAAGGAGACCGGCGAGATCGACTACTACCCACCAGCTGATGGGGAGCGCTGGCCAGAGCACAGAGGTCCGTACCCATCGAGGCCAGACCTAATCGAATTGGACGACGAAGCCGAAATGCTTGCTGAAAAAATTGTTTTTGCCAAACAAGCAATTAAAAATCTTGAGAAATTTGTTACAGAAGACGAAAAAACTATGCAAACCCTGATGGACACAGCCGAGTACGCAAGGGCTGGCAAATACGACATCAAGTGGCCAATCAAACAATATGATGCCCAGCCTGCGAAGACCGTGCCGGCTAAGAAGGCATACACCATCAGGCAATCAACCCTGTCAATCAAGGAGGCCAAAAAGAAATGAGCCCAGGAGATCACAAGCTAATGAACTCACGTCTGCAGGCAGCTCTCAAGCTGCAGGCGCTGTGCTTTGATGCTGCCAACCGAACACCGGGCAGCTTTATGAATCGGGACCGAGCGATGGATGTGGTTGACGCGTTGGTCAACGTCGTGCTGGATACCATGGATCAATTTTTAATCGAGGAGAAACACAAGTGAATCTACAAGTACAAAATAACCAGGGCTTCGCGCCCGTGACTTTGGATGAGGCCATGAGGTTCTCGGATATGTTGGCCAAGTCTCAGATGGTTCCCAAGGCGTACCAGGGCAAGCCAGAGGATGTCCTGGTAGCTATCCAGTGGGGCCGTGAGCTGGGCCTGGCACCGCTCCAGGCGCTCCAGAATATTGCGTGCATCAATGGCAAGCCATCTGTGTACGGCGACGCAGCCATGGCCCTGGTTCAGGCCAGCGCAGTGTGCGATGACATCGAGGAGTATTTTGAGAACGAAGGGAGCCCGAACCCGGTCGCAGTGTGCGTGGCCAAGCGCAAGGGTCGCTCGCCGGTGACGGTTAAGTTCTCGGTCGAGGACGCCAAGAGAGCTGGGCTCTGGGCAAAGCAGGGGCCGTGGTCTGCGTATCCAAAAAGAATGATGCAGATGAGAGCTCGAGGGTTCGCGCTGCGCGATGCGTTCCCAGACGTGCTCAAGGGATTGATCACCGTGGAGGAGGCACAAGATTTTCCTGGCCAGCCAGAGAAAGATATCACCCCCGCGAAGGCCACCAGGAACCCGCTAGACGCGCTGCCGAGGCCAGAGCCTACCGTTGCACTGCCCGAGATACTTGAGCCCGTTGTGGAGGTCGACGATGGCCAGCGCCACCACGTCGAGGTTGAGCAGGCCCAAGAGGAGGTCGCCCAGGAGCCCGAGGGAAAGTCTGAGTCGTCTTACTTTCTATTTGTGCCTGGCAAGGATGAGCCGGTATCCGAATACCCGACGCTATCTGATTGGGCCGCGGCCTATGAGGTGATGGCAGACAAGACAGCTCGGGCAAAGCTGCGCCCACCTCGGGAGAGGATGACAGCGCTGCGCCAGCTCAAGGAGGCCAACGAATTAGTTATGAAAAAAATTACACCTGCCGATAGGATCAACCACACGGCAGCCTACAGTAAGCGCCTGGCCACACTGGGCGCCATGTTAGAGGGGGAGGCAGCATGAGATATCTAGTGTTGGTGTTGCTACTGTCTGGGTGCGTGAGCAACCCGGTAGTGGACGCGCCCAAGACCCAGGAAATAGTGATGGACAAGCAGGTGCAGGCGATGTCTCGCAATGAGGTGATCATCGCTGTGCGCGAGTGCGAGAGCTCTGGCCTGAGAGCTGTGGTGATAAACGGTAAGCGCAAGATCAACGGGTTCACCACAGACATTGTGGTGGACGTGACCTGCGCTCCCCGGTTTGTGTTCTAGGCAACCAGACCAGGCAGGTAGACTGTTTTGCCTGCCTGCTTGGTCGCCGTTAGGTTTTGTTTTTTAAGGTTCGATGGGTCGTAGGAAACGTGGACCCACCCAGAGTCTGGGACACCCGGCGTGTAGAACTCAAGTATCAGCTGGGTGTACTCCAAATTGTCCATGATCCAAATTGCTAAGTCCGCGTTTGGGATGCTCGGGATTTCGATGTCCGCTGCTTGCCCTTTGCAGTGGTCCGACGTGGGCGAGCCACCAACTTTTTGGTTGGCGGCGGGGCTGCGGTAACCGGAGTTGACTTTGACCCCCGTGTTGAAATGGTCTCTAACAGGTTGAAGAATCTTTTCACATAGTCTTTTAAGGTTTTCAATTTCGGTCTCCCCAGGTGTGTTGTCAATGTTGTGGCGCAGAGCGGTCTCGCTCTTTACCAGTTCCTCTAAAGTAAAGTTGGCGGTCAGGTTCATTTCTTTTTATCCAGAATCTCATCGAGCTGCTGGGATTTTTCCTTACTTCCAGCGCTTGATCCAAAGTAGTAGCCCAGCACCATCGTGACCGCGCTGGTTAGTGCGCCCAGGACATAGATCAGAATGTCCTTGGAGTTAGCGTCGACATCCACAAAAATAATCACGGCAAACAAAATAAACGTGAGACCCACGGTGCCGAGCGCCAGGATGGGTGTAACAATTTTGTTAAGCATCGGAGCAGCTGCGCTGGTGGCAATTTCGATCTCGCGCTTGCGAGCTGAGTCCATCTCCTTAACGTGCGACTCCAGCTCCGCGAGCTGGCCCTTCTGTGCCATCTCCATAAGCTTGGCCTGGGCCTCTGCCTTCGCGCCAGGGTCTGGCAGAACCTTGTCAAGAACCTTCTCTCCGATGGAGAGTAGAGCTGCGATTGGTAGCATCGTTATCCTTTCGTTGCTAAGTAAAGACCAATGTTGCTGAAAGCGTAACCGGCAAACACAATGGCCATTGCTAGGTTGCCCCTGGTGCCTTGTTCAAATCCTATGTAGGCGTAGACACAACCCACAAAAATAATAAGCCACGGGCTCATACGCGCTGGCCACGGAAGTATGCAACGCCATCGATCACCTCGCACAGCTCGGGCGGCAGCAGCTTGCCATTCTCAAACGTGAGCACGACAAACCCAGAACACCAGTTGACCGGGTTCATCTCGGTGTAAGTAAATTGATCACCGTATGGCTCGGCTAGCGTCCCAGAATCCACGCCCCACCTGCGCCCATCGTAGTCTGAGAACGGCGTGACCTTGAGCTGGTGTAGGTGCCCGGTCACGATTGACCTGCCTGATTTCAAGGCATTGTTCCAGGTGCTGTGCACTCCATTGTGCCAGCGGTGTTTTATGACTACCGAGCCATTGATGTCTACGCGCCACCCCGTGTGCCACCCAGGGAAGTACGCAAACAAATCGCTAAACTCGGAGAGCTCTGGAGCGTGAGCTGCAATGTAATTAAATAGGCGCACATCGTGGTTGCCATATGTCCAAAACTTAATTGCGTTCTTAGATGCGTTTGCAATCTCATCTAATCGATCCTGGCACGCCTCAATCTCTTGCTTGGGTGTCGGTGGGTTGGTGTTCATCAGCGTTGGGTGTCTGCTGATCCTGGCCCCATCGAAGACGTCCCCGTTGAGCACCAACTGGAGCGGCTTAAATTCGGTCAGCAAGTTAACGAATGCTTTGTGAGCTACAGTTGATTCGCCTGGCCAGTAGTGGCAGTCACTAGCGATAAAGACGCAACCATTTTCTACCTTATGGTCTATCACTCTGCGATTCTCGGGTATGTAGGTATTGCGGCGACTGTCCTGGGGAGCAGCGTAGGTTGGCAGGGAGATGCCGTACTGTATTTGGATCTTGGCCTTGCGCGAGGCAAATGCCCTGACAGACATACCAACGTGTTCGGCAGCTATTTTAGTGCTGCCAAACCGTTTCATCGCCGAGATGATTTCCTCGTCGCTAACTCTTTTTAGTGCCACGGATTCTCTCCAGTTTCATCTCATCGATGGGCCCGTGCGAGCTGGTGTCGTATAGACACGCAATCTCCACGGCCTCGCGTGGGCTCTTTCCCAGGTGCATGGCCCCCATTGCGTATCCAGCCCCGGTGCCAATCGCAAAGAACGAATTCTTAATCGGCACGGGTATGACCGAGCTCTCGTATACCCACAGCCCCTGTGCGTTCAACATCAGAATGCTAATGTCGGTATCCGAGTCCAGGTCACCTCCCTGGTCGAGTACCTGATAGAAGCGGAGTAGCTTCTCAAAGTCACCGGCACCACCGTAGATACAGCCCTTGCCCCGGCGCAACTTGTTTATTAGGTAGTAGCTGTCATCGGAGCTCACCATTGAGTCAGCGGCCATCTCACCTGTCAAAAAATTTGCAGCAATGGTTGTCACCAGGCACCCATCAGTTTGAATACTCCGTAGATGATTCCAGAGAGCGCAAAGATAATGATCCAGGTCAGCCGCTCTTCAGCTCGCAGGCGTTGGAATTCGTGGTCGAGTATTTTGTTTTCTTTTCTCATCTGTGTGATCAATGCCTTCACCTCGTTGACCGCAGCTCTGCCAAACTCTTTCTCGACATCTTGGTACATCCCTTCCTCAGCTGCCCTAATCTTTCGCACCTCGCGGTACTCGTTGGCGGCGTCAATGAACACCAGGTCACCCCGGCGTTGCAGCTGGAGCTGCTTGCGCTTCCACGCTATGCGAGCTCGGGCCTCCTCATCGAGAAAGCTGGATACCTCGGCCCCGGTCTGCTTGATCTCGCGGCCAACCTTGATGGCCTCCTTGATGCCACCCAGGGCCTGCCTGGCTACGTCTGCTGGGTTCCCTGGGTCAGGTAGCTTTGTCACGGGTGAGCCTGTATCCAATGCGTTGTAGGTACAGGCCAGCTGCTACCAGTAACCTGCCTAAAAATTTCACAGCTTTGCAACCAGGCCAATCAGTAGATTGATTGCCCAACCCATTGTGCCAATCAGGCAAGCCACCGCACCGATCAAGCCAACCTCGATGCGCTTAAGCCTGGCGTTGGTCGAGCGGAACTGTAGCTCAATGCCAGCGTATCGCTGGGCACATACCTGTTCGTGAGTGTCGAGCTGGCCCTTGACCTGGTCTGCTGTTGTCATTAGTCACCCCAGCTCTGGTTGCTAACTACCACAATCAGTTCCTCAACCACAGCGCAGGCCGCAATCGCCACCTCTAGCCTGTCGCACTCGGCCACAATCGCCGCTCGTTTTGCGACAACATCTGCGGGTATAGCGACATTGCGTTCTGCCTTCCTGACCACCATCCAATCGGTCTGGGCAAGCATCTTGCCAGCAGTATCCTTGACCTGTGCAGTCCATTGACTTTTAAGTCCTTTGGTTACTAGACGCTCGGTAGAATCTACCATTGCAGGTTGACCATCAACTTCACCTAAGACTTTAACGTACAAGGGATTGCCTTGCTCGTCTGATTCTTCGCGGTCATTTAGAAGTTTGGGATTATCAGGCGACCAGTAAAAGCGTTGGTCATAGTCAGGTGCGTCTGCTACCTCAGTCACGCCTAACTGCTCACGCAGGGCAGGGTCACGCAGGTGTGGATAGCGTATGCCACCGATGACTTGTTCAGAGTCGATTGATATGGGATTACCGTTTAGTTGAAACATGATTACCTCGCAAGAGAATACTTAAAGGGGTTTTCGGCAAAGGCGGCGTAAATAAATGTATATCCAGAACCGTTTGTTCCGCTGTTAGAAGAACGACATTTAAAACCGTTGGACAAAATATCTAACTGATTAGATGTTGTTACTTCTGCGCTGCTTGAGTTTGGGTATAAATCTGCGATTGCTAAATTATATGTATCCCGTGCGGTATCGTGAACGTGCCATTCTTCAACGTTTGATGAACTTTTAATCAACACATACCTCGGCCTAAACCCCGTGTACACAAACGGCCCATCAGTCGAACCATTGCCCGTGTAACTTCCAAAGGCAGAATAGCCAGCCACGGGTGCGAAGCAGTAGGCTACAAAATTGTCGTTATTGTTATAAACAGCCGCTCCAGCAATAGTGAATACTGTGCTTGTTGGTGAAGTGTTATTCCATACGCCAGCAGCAGCCGCTGATGTTGCATCTAAAAACAATCTTTGAGTATTTCCAATTGATGCGTGATACACATTCCAGTTGTACCCACTAACCGCAGTTCTGTTTTTAATAATCAACATACTAGGCGCAACACCCAACCCATGCCCTACCGTAGCGTTAGCACCGGTACCCGTATAAGTAACAATCGAGAACCCGCTAGTAGTGTTTGCGCTGACTGTGCTGGTAATAGTGCCAGCCGTGTTAGAGGAGCCAGCACCGTTGGCTTTCCAGTTCCATGCGGCAAAAGTTTCGCTACCAGCATTTACATCATCACCGACCCAACCGTTTCTTGATCTAACTGTAAAGCCATCTGAATTGATTGAAATAACACCGCCAGTTACCCCATTAAAAACTTCAGAAGTTCTCTCAGCATCAGTTGTGTTTGTTTGTAATGATCTGTATCTATCTGTTCCGATACCCCGAACAGCATCAACTAAATGGTGTGGTCTGCTGCCTGATCTTCCTTTAACCCAAATAAAGTCTGGTTGAAATCCAACTCCGGATATAGAGTTTGTAATACCTGTACCTGACGAATCACCATTACCCGTATACAAGACAGGATTAAAGTAATCATTCGCCTGTGTCGTGCTAGTTGCACCGATAGTCGGCGTAGGCAGATTCTGTGTGCAGAGTGCTTTGAAGCCAGAGGGGGCGGTGTAGGCAAAGGCTCTTTGACCGAAGTTTGCTGTGTATGCATTTGTTCCTGATGATCCACCACCTCCGCAACCAAACACAACCGGAACGCTTGCAAACGCAGAATTGGTAATTGTCCCAATTAGCGTATTATTTTTATAAAATGACGCCGCACCAGTGTCGCAATTGAACGCAAGGCCCAAAACATCATTGGTTGTCCATGTTGAGTAACCCGTGTTATTGGTTCCGGCGTTTTGCAAAATTCCTGTTTGCGTGTAATTTAATTGCCAAGTCTGAGTGTTTCCGTTAAATGCTTCAGCATCCAATCTATTAGAAACGCCAACAATAGCGGTTTGCGACCCTACCGCACTGCAAACAAACTCCATATACCATTTGCCAGATTGTGGGGCAATCGTTGACGATGCTGCGGCAAATGCACTATTCGTGACTTGCAAATTTCCGTTTGAAAATGTTGTTGATGTTGGAACATTCAACGGATTCAGCGTAGCGTAATTCCCACGCACCTCACCACCAACACCCGTATCGGTTCCGTAGGATGTGGGCGAATCTACTAAGGAGTCATTGCCAGCGCCAGCGGTTACAGAGAAGTTATTAGGTGTCCAGTTGTTACCGTTGCCTGAACTGTCCTTGCCTAGCGTTGCAGCAGTGGTGTTGCTGTTATCAGCAAACTTGAGGAAGAACCCGTTAGTGCCGTATGTGCCATCATATTTCTTAGGCTTCCATACACCTGTGTTGGAGTCTGTTTCACCAAATGAGGATGGCGTTAGGGCTTGACCGTCAATGAAGTTTACTTCGGTGAGGTAGCCATCAAAGTATGATTTTGAAGCGTTGTCATATCCATAACAAAGCTCATGAATAACATTATTATTAAATGCTGTGTCATAGTTTTGTGTAGGATAAGTAGATGCTCCAGCATGAGCGCTTAAAGTTTGTAATTGATTATTTACATACAACTTAATTCTATTTGTATCTGTTGCTTGAGTTGTGTCTACAGCAAGCACAATATGATACCAAGCTGATGGATCTCTATAAACAGCAGATGTTACAGCCCATGATGCTGTGCTTACACCTTGAACACCATTATGAATATATATTTTGTCATCTGTAGCACCAAATCCAGCAATAAAGATTTGATTGCCATTAGTGCCAGCACTTACAAAGCCCATTGCAGAACTTACTTTGGCTTTCTTAACCCATCCACTCCAAGTCCAAGTTCGTCTATTACCAGCAGAGCCGGGAGTCCTATTCAGATACGCCGAGTCTGCGCTATTGAACCTGAGACTGCGCTCAATCTGATAGCCGCCAAGGGCAGAGCCAAACCCTACTGGTAAGACGCTCAAGCTAGTGCTCCTGAGTTGACCACATAAGTGTTCGTGCCGTTAGTCCAGTACGACAGCAGATACGTCCCGGTCGCAGACAGCGTGGTCAGCGATCCAGACACTACCTTGGTATTCGCATGAGCTGACACGGTATAGTTGCTACCGTTTACCAAGAGGATGAATCCACTCTGGCCTGCGGTCATGTTGGTAAACGTCAGAGTAATTGAGCCGGTCGGTGTGCAAGCAAAGTTGTTAGTCACCGACAGGTCGAATGAGCCATCGTTGTCAGTTGTTACCGTGCCACGCTGGGGTGCAGTAAAGGTCTGGGCTACGTCTGTCTTGGCCGTGTCTGCGTCATAGGCTTGCACGTCCGTGCCGATGGTCAGCCCAAGCGAGGTCTTTAGCGTTGCACCAGACTCGACTACGAAGTTAGTACCGTTGCCAATCACTACGCCATTGTCTGTCGGGGTCAGCCCGGCAATGTCAGCTAGCTGTGCATCGTATGCCTGAACGCTCGTTCCAATGTTGCTGGCCATCAAGACGTTGCTACCCTCAACCGCAATCACCCCGGCAGATACACGGGTTACAGTTGTGTCTGACGCATGGCCAACATTCACTGCCGTAAACTGTGGACTATCACCGCTACCCACGCCCAAGCTAGTGCGAGCAGTGTCGCCAGACTCTGCGACAAAGTTGGTTCCGTTTCCGACAATAAAGTTATTATCTGTTGGCGTTAAACCGGCAATGTCTGCGAGCTGCGCGTCGTACCCTTGTACTGTGGTTCCGATGTTGGACGCCAGTAGCACGTTGCTGCCCTCGACCGCGATGACACCAGCTGAGACCCGAGTCACGGTTGTGTCAGATGCGTTGCCAATGTTGACAGCTGTAAACTGTGGACTGTCTCCCGTGCCAACCCCAAGGTTCGTCCTGGCCGTGGTTGTGCTGTTAACGTCAGATAGGTTGTTAGCTGCTTGCAAAACCCCAGCTCCACCAGACACATACGCTGCCACCCACGCGGTACCCGTGTAGACCTTCATTGCCCCGGTGGTTGAATCAAAGTAAAGCGCACCCGCCACCAAAGCGTTGCCGTCGTTGTCCACACTTGGGTCGCTGGCCTTGGCCCCGAGGTAGCGATCATCGAAGTTGTCGTATGCCGCCAGGGTCTGGGCCAGGGCAGAGGCAGCCGATGCTGCGTCAGCTGCTGCCGCAGATGCGCTGGTTGAGGCATTGGATGCGGAGGTTGATGCGTTAGACGCTGAGGTACTCGCGCTGCTAGCGGAGCTCGAGGCGTTAGATGCCGACGTAGACGCAGCTGATGCGCTGGCAGCTGCGGCCACGGCAGATGCGTTGGCAGCTGCTGCGTTAACCAACAGCGCCCACTTGCCAAAATCAGCGTTAGTTGAAAGTGGCAAAGACCCAGACGAAGTGTGCGGGGTTAGGACCTGGTAGATGTTGTCGTTGGTCGTATCCTTTGCAATGTCCCGCTGGTTGTACGCTGTGCCTGCCGCCCAGTTTCCACGGTTCTCTCCAATGTAATCAACCGCAGCCGGGTTGCCGTTGGCATCAAAGGAAAGCACTTTGCCGGCTCTGGCAGAGGCCCTTGGCATGGTCATACTGATTGAGGTTGGGTCTGTCTGTGGCGCCTTCAGAGAGCGCTCTATGCCCTCTGCGTTTTGCTGGGCAAAGATTGTTTGCTGGTCCAGCTCGTCGTTCAAAGTATTGGCAAAAAAGTCGCCGCCTGTCACATAGTCAGTTGTACGCGCTATTGTACGATTCCCAACAATTGCATATTGGGCTGGGTTTGCCGGGGCCAGGGCCAGGCCGGTTGCCGTGATGGTTACCGTGCCGGTTCCGTTGGACGCAATCGATACCGTGTAGTGCGTGGTCAGGGTTAAGAGTACGTCGTCCTTGTAGACCGCAATGTCCCCGGCTGCCAGGATCTCGAAGGTGAACGAATAGGGGCCGGCGCCACCAACTCCGGTTGGCGCATACACAGCTCGGCGAGAGACGTTGTTAATCTGAATGGGCATGATCGGGTCCTTCCTGTATGGATTCTATTGGTTCACAATTAAGGTTTGTAGTAGTTTCCGTGGGCCTGGCGCAATTCGTTGAGCTCAATGATCTTGGCCTCGATGCCTGGGTCCTCAGACATAAGCTGCATCTTGGCAATATTCATATACTTTGAGTGCAGCCT
>Ga0315909_10009164_pt1 | contig 10741 bp, 11 predicted proteins | sample LakEriMetagenome_11_FD_203527 | JGI IMG/M metagenome (GOLD analysis project Ga0315909, IMG submission 203527) | Freshwater fungal communities from buoy surface, Lake Erie, Ohio, United States - Buoy 2 MA125 | ecosystem: Environmental > Aquatic > Freshwater > Lake | place: USA: Lake Erie, Ohio...
TTCATGGCCTCCATGGACTGCCTGAGTGCCCCGGCGATGCTGCCGGGCTTTGAGGCAGGCGCGGCCGTGGGCCGGGCGGCTGCACCACCAGCGGACTGGACGGCCAGGCTGCCGCTGGTGCTGGGGGGCTGCTGCTTGCCCCCCACGAACTTGCCCTGGCTCATCCATGCGCCGCCTGCATACCAGTGGCCATCTGGGCCATACTCCCCGCCTGGCTTGGCCCGCTGGATGTCCACCTTCACGCCTGACTTGCCCTTGCTGGGCGGGGCAGGCATCTTGCTCTTCGCCGCCAGATTCGCTTCCGCCGGGGCAGTGGAGGAAGTCCCCCCGGCGGTGGGCACGACAAACCAGTTCCCAAACGCCTGGCCACGTCCTGGCTTCTTGCCGGTGACCTTGGTGTAGATCAGCGCCGACACCTGGCGCGGCGACAGGCCCTGCAGCTTGCTTTCCGGGATCTCATGGTTTTTCCCGTAGATGTTCCAGCGGAGCGGCTTGCCTGGCTTTTTGCTGCCGTAGTCGGAAGTGTTGTTTAGCGCTTGCAGGCCAGCGATCACCTCACGCGCAACAGAGCCCGGGTGATGGCCGGAGCGGTTGGCGCTCTCTTCGTGAGCCGTCTGCAGCTTCTGCAGCCTGCTGATCTCCTGCTCGAGGGTTTGCTCCTTGGCCGGCTTCTGTTGGGCCCTGGTTCCCCTCAGCTGGGCGGCCTGCTGGCCCCGACGGGCGGCGATACCCTCGGCCAGCGCGCCGGCCTCCTTCCCCCGCACTGGCGCGATGCCCCGCTGTGAGGAGGCGCCACCGGCGGCAAGCTCGAGCAGGCGCTTCAGTCGCTGCTTGCCGATCGCGCTGCCCGGGCTGTTTCGGCATTCCTTCCGGAGGCTGATGCAGGCCGACCCGCAGCCGTAGCCGGTGCTGCATTTCCGCTTGATGGCGTCGATCCGCTCCTGCAGGCTGTCGGCCCGGGGCCGCTTGCGCAGTCCCACCGCTTCCAGCTCGGCCTGCACCGCCTCGAACACATCCCGCTCCAGCTCCTTCCGCACGGTGGACTCGGCCTCGCCGGCCTCCACCCGATCGGCGGCACGGTTGAGGGCGGAGCTGATCGGACCGGCGGAGCTCTTCAGCCGCTCGAAGACCCCCAGGGCCTCGCTGGCCTCGCCGGCCACCTTGGCGCTCTGCTCCTGGTTGATCACGTTCCCTCCCTTCTCCGTTAAGGATGTGGCCGCCTTGGCCTTGCTGACGGTGGAGAAGAGCCGCTTCTCCCGAGCGATCTTGGCCTTCAGGGAGGCGGAGAGCTTGGCCCGGGTGATCAGGTTGTCCTTCGCCTCCTCGGTCTCCCCGAACAGGCTCATGGTGGTCTGGGTGCGTTGGGAGCTGGCAGCGGCGTGCTCCACCAGCTCCTGGAGGGTCTGATCGGTGATGGCCTTGCGGGAGCCGATCATCTTGAACACTTCCCGCTGCTTGGCGTCATCGAGGCCACTGCCGCCGATGATCGCCCCGCGGTTCACCGTCAGGTCCCCCCGCACCACGGCGTTGAACACGTCGCCGGGGAGCTTGCTGAGGCTCAGCCCCTTGGATGCCTGGCCGCTGCCCAGGGGGAGGCCCCGGGCCTCCACGTCGGCCTGGCTCTTGATGCCGGTGTCGCGGAAGAACTTGGCGGCATCCATGGGGGATCCGGCCCCTTCGGCGATGTTCTGCAGGGCGCCGATCGCCCGGGCCTCGGTGGCGGTGGCGGCGTTCAGGAACCGCACGGTGACGGCCTCCGCCCCCAGGCGGTTGGCCAGGGCCAGCCTGTTGTGGCCGTTGATCGCGTAGACCTTCCCGTCGCCTGGGTCCTTCCAGACCGACATCACGCCGGAGAGGTTGGCGTCCCACTTGCGCACCCCCGACAGGCTGCCCACCTCGCCGGTGGTGGCGGTGGCGTTGAGCTTGTACTGGAACCGGGAGGGGTCGAAGGCGATCTCCCCTGGCTTCATCTCTCGGACGGTGCCGGGCTCCGTGGAGCTGTTGGCTCCGGCCGGCAGCTTGCCGGTGCGCAGGAACTCGGCGATCTCCGGCCGCTCGAGCATCTTCTGCACCCGCTGGGTGGTGCGGGCCTTCTGCAGTGCCGCCGCGGCCTCCCCGCGGGATGCCTGCACCTGGCTGGCGGCTTTGCCGGCCGACTGGTCACCGGCAGCAGCCAGCTGCTGGAGGCGCCGGAGGCGGCCCTTCCCGAGCGCTGAACGGGGGGCGATCCGGCACTCCTTCTGGAGGGAGATGCAGGCGTTGCCGCAGCCGTAGCCGGTGCTGCATTTCCGCTTCTGGCCACCGCCGGCCCGGGTGCGGCGGAAGTCCATCCGGGCGGCAGGGGCCCGCAAGGCAGGGGCCCGCAACTGGAGGAACGAATCGGAGCGGAGTTCCCAGCCCCGCTCACCGATGCCATCCCAGGCGGGCCGGTAGCCGACGCCAGCGGCATCGACACGGAACCGGTAGACCAGGCCGTCGGCCACCATCCGGCCGGCATGGATGGCCCCGTCCTGGCGCCAGTCGAGCACCAGCGCGCCGGGGAGCACCTCCGCCAGCAGCTGCTGCAGCACCGGGGAGACCCGATCGGCAGCGTCATGCCGCAGGGCCGCCGGCCGGCGAGGCAGGGCCTGCCGGACCGGTGGGACCGCCAACTGGGACTCGATGGCTGAGAGGCGATCCTGCAGGGCCTGGTGACGGCTCATCGATCAGGGATCTCCTTCCATGGCCGTGGCGGCGTCAGGCGGCTGCGCAGGTGGTCCACCGCGGCAGCACGCGCCGAGGCGGCTGCAAAGCCGATCTGGCCCTCCACTTCTTTGGCTGGGATCATCCCGGCAGCTTTGGCCGCCTCCTCAATCGCCTGCTGCTGGATCTCTGCAGCTTTCGACCAGACATCACCCTGGAGCTGCTGCAAGTTGATGACCGGCATCAGCGCCGCTTTCATGCCCGCGATGGCCTTCTCGGCCGCCGCCACCAGCCGCTCCTCCAGCTCATCGATGGGGCCCAGGGCCTGCCGGAAGACTTCTTCCATGGCCTTGCTGGCCGCTGCCAGCAGCCGCTCCTCCAGCCCCTCGAAGGCCGTGTCGATCCGTTCTTCCGCCCGATCCAGCGCGGAATCCATCGAGCCATTCAGCTGGGCGCGGACCTTGCTTGCCAGCTTCAGGGCGAGGCGATCCAGCAGGGGCTCCAGCAGACCTTCGAGCCAGTTCATCAGGATGCTCCGAGACGGGTTTTCATGCGTGCGATCCGGACCTGCAGATCGTCCGGGGTGGTGCTGCTGTCCTCCCGACCACCGCCGCCCTGGGCCTTGGGCCGGTAGGTGACCATGCCGCTCTTGGTGAACTTGAAGGTGAAGCGCATCTGGTTCGATACGAACTCGCCTTGGGGCTCACCACCAGCGTCGGAGATCGACACGATCCGGACCGGTCGGATCTGTTCACTCAACAGCTCAGTGGCCAGCTGAACCATTTCCGTTCGTCGGTCCACAAGGTTGTTGCGCTCTGGCGTCAGTATGGGCCGTCCTGCAGGCTCGCCCCAGTCAGGGTTCGGGCGTGTCGGTCTGCGCTGTCCGGTTGCGCGTGGCCTGGCTGATCCCGGGGTTGGGCGTCCAGTAGCCGGCCTTGTAGGCGACCTGGCCGGCGGTGCCGAGGCCCGCAAGGGATCCACCGGTAAGCCAGCACTTGTCAACATCGCCGCCATTGAAACGGCAGTCGATGAGGTAGCCGATGCCGAATAGCAGGGTGATCGTGGAGGCGGCGCCGACGACTGTTTTAACTAAGCTCATGGCTTTTAAATTGCTCAGGGGGTTTTGCTTGGGTAGCAAACCTTGCTCACAGTGTCAAACCAGGTGTGTAGATGGTTCAATGCCAACAGAGTCGGCACCAGTAAAACAAACGCTAACTGTACTGCAAAACGCCCGACGCGAACCCGAATCCCACGGTCTGATTCCAGCACTTCAACACGCTTATCCAACGCCACCATCTGCTCCCTCGTCTCAACCTGAGCACGGGTGCCGTCCTGAATATCGTGGCGCATTTCAACCAACGTCGCCTCAATCCTGCCCAGCATCCGGGAAATATCACCCGCTCGGGTGACGGGCACCCGCTCGGCCAAGAACTCATCGGAGAGGTCTTCGCTCATGGTGATTCAGGGGGGGGCGCTGTAGGGGGAGCCTGCGCGGGTCATGGCTGGGGCGGCAAAAGGGTGTAGTAGGGCGCCAGGTTGTGTTCAGCGAGCAGCCTCTGCAGTTCGATGGCGTCCGCCTGCGAGAGGGTGGCGCCAATTACGCCGAGCAATAGCCAAATAGAAGTCTGAAGGCTATTAGACTGCTGACCGTCTGGAAGCGGCACTCTACCAGCCATGGCATCCTGCAGGGAGATGGCGACTTGCGTGATCAGCTTTCCCTCCACCTCATATCCGGGATTCATGATCCACGAGAGGAAGGTACCCTGGTAGATATTGCTGCTCAGGAACGCGAAGTAAAACGCCTGGTAGTTGGGTTTTGGTGCGTTCGCCGCATCGAAGGCTGCAATCTCCTCGGGTGTGGCGTCTCGTACCGCCCACTTCTGCATCCAGACGTCCTCCTCTCCAGCCTCCACGGCAACCTGGATTGGCGTGACCTCCTCGACTCGCTCGGTGCGCGAGTCTGCCGCAGGCGGCTCGGCAGGTAGCACTCTGGCCACGTAGATCCCCACCTGAATGAGGCTTTCCAGTTCGTAATTAGGTAATTCATTGGACAAGCTCAACTGCGGCTCGTCGGCAACGAGTTGAGCGCGGCTGTAGGGCCACTGAATGCGGTCTTCGTAGACGCGGATAAGGTCGGTCACGAGATCACTGGTGGGGCGAAACGGAACGGATGGTCGCCTGGCAGGTTGGCCTGTAGATCCCATCCTGCGACAGTCCCAGCCAGATAGCCCTCTATCTGCTGCCGCAGCGTGGGGTCTGCGGCGAAGTGCATGATGCCGATTTCTGCAACGTCTCCATTCAGGAAGGCACCGTTTCCCACTGCGTTCGCGCCGATGAAAAGCCCCCCGGCGTCATTGGGGGTTACGCCTGAGGTTTGAAATACTCGCGTGGCCGTCTGGGTGCCGTTCTCAAATAAGGTCAGCGTGGCTGCCGTGTAATTGAATACAGCAATCACAATGATCCACTCAGGGTTATAGGGCGCTGCACCTACGGATTGGTAGTTGTTGGAGTTTGTGCGCCTACCGCCAGCGCACAGCCCTTCATTTGTCGTCAGGATGGGGTCACGAAACGCAATCTGCGCCCTGGTGATAGGCGCTGGTGTCGAGATCCCTATTATGGTGCCTACGGATGCAATGTTCGCTGCACGCCGCACAACTGCACTAAGGGTCGCGCCACTTACATTGCGAAGAAGCGCCGCGTTAACGTTTCCCATCACGTTTGTGGTTCCGTTGAACCGCAAAACGTTCTTGCCATTCAGCTCCGCCAAGACATATTCGGGCCGCGCAGTCCCCGTGGCAAGGAGGTTTATGCCGTTGTCTTTTTTGTCGTTCCACTGGCTGGCCACGCCGCCGCTACTGGTGACGGTTGAAGCGTCACCACCATTCCCCCACCAGGCAGTCGGCGTGTCCGCGAAAGTCCAGAGCCTGCCAGGACTCCCAAGAAATGCTGGATCCTGCAGCGTTAATACGCTCATGACTGCGCCCACCATGCAGCGATGCAATCGCTATCAGTCGTCCCGGCGAAAGTTAGTGACAGCACAGCCCACTTTGATGCTGCAATCTGCGTCGGCTTGTTGGCCCATCGCCAACCAGCGGGAACAGTTAGAGCGCGAGTCGTGCTATCACATGCAAGAATTAGAACAACAGATCGCCCCGGCGCTAGGTTGCTAGTGGTCAGCGTCAGCGGGCCAGTGAGGTCAATTCGGCGGTAAAGCCCTGCAAGTGCCGCCAGGTCGAGATTGACACTCACCGCGTAGGCGATCGTGCTGATCGAAAGTGTTAGCGGTTGGGCGCCCGCGTTCTGGGCCGTGATGTCGTCAAGATGTGCAATCGTGCCAGTCTTGTTCTGCAGCGTATAAGCGCGATCCGCCGTATTCGCTGTGCCATCGAATGTCCTGGTGAACCCGTTGGCTCCTTTCCACGACAGCGCATTGCTCCCGGTCGCCGCGTAAAGCGTGAACCCCGACGCCGGCACTTCAGGCACCTCGCTCGCCAGGAAGCCCGCCAGCGTGAGCCGGCCGCTGGTGGGATCGATCACCAGATCGGATGCCCCAGCAAATGCCCCGCCGCTGGATCGATACTGCACCTGTCCGGTGGTGCCGGCCGCGCTGCCGCCAGGGGCAGTCAGAACTCCAGCGGTCAGGTCAAGCCCCGAACCGATCGTGATCTCCTCAGGCCCCCCGGTGCCGGCGGTGCTGCGCCCCAGCAGCCGCGCCGTGGCCATGGTGAGGCCGCTGCTGCCGATCGCACCAGTGAGCGCCCGTCCCGCCAGATTCCCGACGATCTTCTGAATCGCCTGCAGGATCGTGTCCGTCGCGGCCACAACGCCGGCGCCTGCCGTGAATCCAGTCAGTGCCGAGCCGATTGCCCGGGCGGCGGTGAAGAACAGGTTGCCGCCCGTTTCCGAAAGGTTCCCGGTGCCCAGCACCACCGACCCCGTCTGGCCGTTGACCGATCCGACCGGGGCAATCCCGGTCGGCATTTCATACCAGTCGCTCAGCGTCGCGCCGTTGTTGGCGACGATGACCCACTCGGTTGCCCGATCCGTTCGGATTGCCCAATCTCCGGGCTCCCCCCGCAGCGCCAGCATTGCCACCTGGCTGCCTACGGCGCCCAGGAACTGAACCAGCGCGACGGATGGGATCTGGCTGGTGGGGACGACGCCGCCTACCAGGTCGGCCTTCAGGGCCAGGTTTGGGGCGCCCGAGAGGCTGCTGTATGGGAGCTGGCCCGTTACCTCACTGGCCAGGTTGACCTGGGTTCCGGCACTCCAAGTATTGGCCCCGGTCCGGCGCACGATGCCGGTGGTGCTCAACCCCTCGACGGCCGCGAGATCATCGGCCAGCGCCAGGGTGATCGAGCCGGAGGAGGTGATCGGCCCACCGCTGGCCGTGATCCCCGCCGCCGGCTGAGTGATGTTCACGCTGGTGACCGTGCCTGTTCCGCCAGCGGTGACGCTCAGAACTGTGCCGGTGATGCTCAGCCCAGGGGCCAGGCTGAGGTGCGTCAGCTTGCCGGCGCTGGCATCCCAGAACAGGAGCACGTCCCCCGCGGGGCCGTCGGCGTTCAGCTGCTGGCCCGCCAGGCTCAGCACGTCATCGACGCTGGCTCCCAGCGTCACATCTGTTCCTCCGCCTGGATTGGGGCTTCCGAGGGTCGCCTGCAGAACGGTTTCCTGAAGCTGAACGACAGCCGAGATGTCCGTCACGATGCGCTCCCGATGCGTGTGATCTCTTGCGTGCCGGCGAAGATCGGGATGATCTCTCCAGTGGACAGGGTGACCACGATCTCCCAGTAGTAGAGACCGACCGGCAGGGGGAGAACCTGCGGCAGCACCCGAAAGACACCACCTGCGAGGTTGATGATCTGGATGCCGGCACCGACCGCCATGGCCAGTCGCTCAACATGCTCCCCCACTCGCCGGTAGACCATTCGCAGTTGCGCACCGGTGAGGTCAAGAGGGGTCCCGGCCGGCATCTCCAGGGTGACCGAATTGATCCCCTCCCATGTCGTTCCCTCGTAGACGGCGTCGAGCGGCAGGGTCTGCGGCTGCGTCACAACAGATGAACGGCTGCCGTCAGGCTAGGCATCGCAATCAGCCGGCCTTGGCTGCTTTCTTCCCGCTGCCAGCTGGATCAGCCACTGGTGGATCATCACCGGCGGCGGGGGGCTCCGTCTGTTCAGCCGGGGGCGTCTCAGCGGCCTCGGCCAGATCGCTGATCTCGGCGATCGATTCGTCGAGGGCTGCAGCGGCCGCCGCCACATGATCCTCGGGCAGGGCCACCAGCGCTTCGAGAGCTGTGGTCATGGCCCATACCGCTTCGATCGGGCCCACCTGCTTCAGGAAGTCCAGCAGCTTCTGCGCTGCAAACTCACGTTCGTTCATGCCGGCGAATGATTCGACGCCCTCAACGTAGGCAGGCCCCGACCGGTTCAACACCAGCCGGGGCCGTTGTGGTCTGGCGCTGAGCCTCAGGGATGCAGGGGGGCACGGATGGGGGCCGGGGGCTGGCTGAGGGCAGCCTCGTCCCGGAGGATCGAGAAGGCCACCATGCAGGCCATCATCCCCACGGCGCAGCCGACCAGGGCGGCGAGGCCCAGCTGCTGGCTGCCCGGGGATTGGGGCCTCACGTGTGGCTTGCTGGGGTGCTGGGCCGGCCTTTGCCAAGCGTTGACGGCATTGCTCCTGCGAACCGCGGCACGCCGGCGGTAAGGCAGTGGAATCACCGGCAGCTGGAGCGCCTGATCAGTTCGTGACATAGCTGGATAGCATCGTTGCTGAGCATGGTCATAGTACACACGTTCGACGGATTGGCCACGATCCAAGCCGGCGCCCTCACGCCTCCAGCTCCGCCACCTCGATGACCATGGCCTCGTAGGCCTCGCGAGCGGCGGCATTGATCCAGCCCCTGGAGGGGGTCCAGACTGGATCGCCTGATGGCCAGGGCCTGGCGCCGCCGTTGGCTGGGTTGTTCTCGGTGTTGGGCCGGGGGGTGGTGGCCGGCAGGGCGGTGCGCTCCATCAGGGGGTAGTCCCGAGGGCCCCGGGGCTCACCGGTGCCACCGATCGGCCGCCAGGGCCTGGTGCTGGCTTCGTCGTACTTCCGGCGGGTCGCCGCGGCCAGGGCCTGCTGCTGATCCTCCCAGCGCTCGCCCCTACTTGTTGCTAACTGGTTCTGAATCACCAGCGATTCTAGGGTTATAGGGGAGAGACTGCACCGGCATCGAGGATGAATCGGGGTCTTAACTGAGCCAGAATAGTATAAACAACCCATCCGAGGTGCGCAGAACTCACAGACCCGATCGTCAGCGGTGGCCACGTAGCGGACGAACCCGACGCCGATGCGGCGGAAGGTGCGCTCCCTGGCCTCGCCGGCGGCGATGTGGGTCTCGGTGCGGGCGACGGTCTCAGCGCGGTTCCTGAAGGCGTCGTTGATGTGGGGGAGGCGCTGCTTCAGGTTGCGGGCAAGCTGGCGGCTGTCGACGCCGGTGGCCATCTGGGCAGCGGTCTCGAACTTGACGGTGTCCCCCCAGTCGCGCCACCAGCGGAAGAAGTAGTCCTTCGATGCTCGAACCCGCTCTGAGGTGGCGGCATTGCGCTGGCGGCGGTAGTTGGCGCTGAGGGTCTTGAAGTCCCGCTCAGAGGCGGCGATGGTGGCGCCCATGTTGAGCAGCCTGGTGAAGCTCTGGCCCTCCTGGTAGGGGCTGCCCGGGGCCGGCGCATCGGTGGGGGCCGGCGGGCCGATCGGTGGCAGTTGGGGATCCTGGATCGACGGGTGGCGGCCGGAGAGCACGGCGGCCGGGGGGAGCATGTCCCGGGACAGCTCGAGGGCGTACTCGGTCCCCAGGTCCTGGGCCTTGTTGTAGAGCTCGCTCAGCTCGCGGTTCAGGGACGCATTGGCCCCCCGATCGGCCGGGAAGCGGTTGATGATCGCCTGCAGATCCTGGGCCAGCTGGCCCTGCAGGTAGAGGCTGGCCTGGTTCTTCTGCAGGGGCGTGATCGGCACCGGGCCGTCGGGGGTGGATCCCAGGAACGCTCCGGGGGTCTTGGCGGGGTCGTATTCGGGCTGGGCCTCGATCCGCTCCAGGCGGTTCGTCAGGCTCCGGATGGTGCGGCGCAGGGCCTCATCGAAGATGCCCCGCAGCTTGCGCAGCTGCTGGTCCTCCAGGCCCCGCAGCTCCTGGTCGAGCTCCTCGATCAGCTCGATCGAGCGGTCAGCCATTCATGGCGCCGCACCTGGCGCGCAGGGCATCGAGGCGGGCCTGGAAGGCGCTGTCCATCAGGGCCTTCACGCTGTTCTTCATGCTGACCAGCTTCTCGAACACCTTGCGGTCCCCGCCGGCGTCCGGATGGTGCTTCAGGGCCAGCTTGCGGAAGGCCTTGTCCACGTCGGCCTTGGTGGCCTTTTTCGGATCCAGCCCGAAGGCCACCCAGGGGCGGAAGTTCTTCAGGATGTCGATCCCGTTGATCACGCTGCCCCCCTCCGGCAGATTCCGCTCGTCCTTCGGCACGGCAATGAATCGGCGGTAAAGCTCTCGCCATTCGTTCGCCGCATTGCCTCCCTTGAAGATCCGCTGTCGATCCCCGACCGTGGACATCTGGTAGTTCTTGTCCTTCAGGAGCTCGGCGGGCGTGGCGACCCTGAAGTGCTTCAGAACGGCTTCCCTCATCTCCTTCTGCCCCACTCGCCTCCCCTTGGCGGCTGAAGCCTGCTCCTTCCCTCCCCCGCTGGAGGGGGCCTCCTTGGCCCTGGCGCCACCGCTGACAGCAGGGCCGCCTTCCTTGCCCGCCGCCAGGGCGAGGATCCGCGTCATCTTCTGCTGGGCAGGGCCAGCCCCAGGGGTCTTGCGGCACTGCTTGCTCATCGAGATGCAGCTGGCCCCGCAGCTGTAGCCCGTCGCGCATTTCCGCTTCACAGCGTCGGCCCGGTGATCGGCGGCCGCGGCCTGGTAGGCCTCCTGGATCAGCCGCTGGATCCGCTCCTCGCGGCTGTCCCGGCGGTTGTTGGGGCCCGGGAAGTCATCCTTCCTGATCTGGGCGAGCAGGGCATCGAACAGGGG
>Ga0315909_10009165_pt1 | contig 10741 bp, 6 predicted proteins | sample LakEriMetagenome_11_FD_203527 | JGI IMG/M metagenome (GOLD analysis project Ga0315909, IMG submission 203527) | Freshwater fungal communities from buoy surface, Lake Erie, Ohio, United States - Buoy 2 MA125 | ecosystem: Environmental > Aquatic > Freshwater > Lake | place: USA: Lake Erie, Ohio...
GGTGCTGCTGTTGTTGACGCTTTAACAAAAGACTATTCAGCTTTAATGAAAGCAATTGACGCCAAGAAGAAGGGTATGTAATGGCTACTCGTAGGGAATGGAAAATAAATCCACTTGATTTAAAAAAGAATACAGCCATTGGTGTTATGTTACCATTGGGTGGTGACCCCTTATTTAAATTATCCTACACTACCGAAGAGCAGTCTATTTCAAATCTAAAGAATTTATTGTTGACTCGAAAGGGTGAACGTCCATTTCAACCATTTTTTGGTACTGATGTTTACTCATTGTTATTTGAACAAATGACCGATGACCTTGAAGACTCACTTTCAAATTCATTGACAGAAGATATTAAATACTGGTTACCATACATAATAATTGACTCTATCAACGTAAACGTTAATGAAGATACAAATAGGATAAACATATCTTTAAATTATAAAGTTACTGAAAATGGGGCTAATAGAAATATCACAATGACAATAACATCACAAGGAAGTATGACATTAGTTTGAGGAATATAAATGGCAGACAAAATAAAAAAAGAAGTTAATTTAATTGGTCGTGATTTTGGAGATATTAGACAAAATCTAATTGACTTCACAAAGAATTACTTCCCACAAACATATAACGATTTTAACGAGTCGTCACCCGGAATGATGTTCATGGAAATGGCTTCATATGTTGGTGACGTACTTTCATATTATACAGACGTTCAATTGAGAGAATCTATTCTTGAAGAAGCTCAAGAAAAAAAGAATGTATTTACAATAGCACAATCATTTGGTTACAAACCAAAACTGAATGTTCCTGCGAGTACAACTTTAAGTGTTTATCAAATTGTACCATCAAAGGGTGTTGGTGATAATGTAGCTCCTGATTTTGACTACGCATTAACAATCAAAGAAGGTATGAAGGCCTCATCGGTATCAAATCCGAATGTGGTATTCTCAACAATTGAAAAGGTAAACTTTTCGTTCTCATCATCATATGACCCAACTGAAGTAACGGTTTATCAGATAGACGAAACTACGAATGAACCAATCTATTATCTTCTTAAAAAATATGTAAAAGCTGTAAGTGGTGAAGAAAAAACATCCACATTTACATTTACTACTCCAAAGATTTACGACAAAATAAAAATCGAAGATGATGGTTTGATTGATGTGATTAAAATCATGGATGATGATGGTGATGTGTGGTCTAAAGTAGAATATCTTGCTCAAGATACTGTATTTGAACAAGTACCAAATACAACCGACTATTCACTACAAATGTCAGTATACGCTTCAGAAACTCCATATCTATTAAGACTTAAAAAAGTTCCAAAGCGATTCGTAACTCGAATTGTTGACGATGGTTCAATAGACATTCAGTTTGGGGCAGGCGTATCATCAAATGCTGATGAAGAAATCTTACCAAACCCAACTAATGTTGGTTCTGCGTTATACAATGCTACTTCAAATCTTGACCAAGGAATTGACCCATCTAATTTTATGTATTCAAAAACATATGGTGTAGCTCCAGCGAATACAACATTAACTGTTACATATCGAGTTGGTAATGGTGTAGTCGATAACGTACCATCTCAAGACCTTACAAAAATATCCGATTTAATTTTAGAAAACGATGCTACCGATTTGGATGATACAGTATATCGTGTGGTTCAACGTTCAATAGCCGCAACAAATGAAGCGGCTGCTGGTGGTGGTAAATACGAAGAAGAAATTGAAGAAGTACGCCAAAATGCTATATCATATTTCAGAGCTCAAAATCGAGCAGTAACTCGTGAAGACTATGTATTAAGAGCATACGCAATGCCGCCTCAATTTGGGTCGGTATCTAAAGCTTATGTTGCTCCTGATTTCCAAGTATCAACCGCTCTTGATGGTACTTATGTGAAAAACGGAATTCCAAATCCATTGGCTATAAACTTCTATATTCTTGGTTATGATGCTAATCAAAGATTAAAAAACTTAAATACAGCTACCAAAGAGAATCTTAAAAACTATTTGTCATATTATAGAATTTTGACTGATGCTGTAAATATTAAAAACGCACATATAGTCAACGTGGGTATTGATTTTGAAATCATTGTATTACCAAACTACAACTCTAATGAAGTTTTATTAAGATGTGTAGATGCTCTAAAGAAATATTTCCACATTGATAATATGCAAATAAATCAACCAATAAACCTATCGGATGTGTATGTATTATTGGATGGTGTAAAGGGTGTACAAAGTGTAGTTAGACCAAATGAAAATGGTGAGGGTGGTTTACAAATAGTAAACAAATATGATGGATTATATTCATCAAACAAATACGATATGAAAAACGCAACTCGAAATGGTATGATATACCCACCCAAAGACCCAGCTATTTTTGAAGTAAAATATCCTGACACGGACATCCGTGGTAAGGTAGTTAGATTGTTTTAAGAGGTAAGAAATGATTTATAGACTTTATCCAAAGAAGGACGCAACAATCTACGAAGATACACTTCGTAAGAATCAGAACACCGGCAAGGACGAGATTCTTGAAGTTATAAAATTGTATGACACCGATAACACTACATTACTTGGTAATAGTAGAGCGTTACTACAATATGACCTATCTACTATAAGTCAATCTATTGTTGATGGTGACATTAGCGGTAGTATTAAATACTACTTACATCTCGAATCTATTGATGAATCTCAAATAGCGTCAAACTATACACTATATGTATATCCGTTAAAAGAATCATGGGATGAGGGCGTTGGTTCGGAACCAGACACACCACACAATGTTGATGGTGTATCTTGGGTCTATAGAAATGGTACTGATGTTTGGGATGTTATTAATGCAAATGCTAATACCGGAAAACACCCATCCAACGTTCCTGGTTTAAGTTTATATTACGATTTTGTATCAACCCTTGGTGAATTTACATTAATTGATGCTATAAATGGTATTAATGGTACTGCTACAGAACTTAATATATCAAGTAGTTTTAAGATGGAAATGTCAGCATCAGCGTATGGTGGTGGAACTGCAAATCTATCAGCATCATTAAGTAGTGGTTCAATATACTACATAGATTTTGAAGTAGACCCGACTAATATAAATGGCATAGACTTTAGAATACAAAGGCCAGATAATACATATTATACAGCAGCTGAAGTTTCAAATTATACACAAAACTTAACGACAGCCGCTACACACTCTGTATCATTTACTGCATCAAATAGTGGTAATCATAATATACAATTTACATTCTTTGATGAAAATAATTCAAATGGAGTAACAGCTACAATTGATAACTTTTTCATATACAAAATGGTATCTCCAGGAACTTTAGTAAATGACACGTTTGTAGTTAATGGTACACCTGCTTCAGCAAGTTATTTTTTGACCGAACCTATTACTGGAAGTCTTGGTGAAACTCCAAGTATATTTGTAAGTCAGAGTAAATTAACAATGAGTGCTTCTAATTTCGGCGGAGCTACATTATTTAAACGATTTGAATTATTTGGTGGAATTGGATATACCGCAAGCTTTAATGCTAATAGTGGAAATATGTTTGCATCAAATTCTGATGTTAGCAGTTCTATAGCATTCACCATATTAGAACCCGATGGTCGTCAATTACAAGCATCGGAAATGGATGGTTATTCGGAATATTTAAGTGGGTCTATACAATTCACTTCAAGTTTTGTAGCAGCGCAAGATGGTCATTACTATTTTAGATGGACATATTATAATGATACCATCGGTGACGCAAGCGCATCATTGTCATCATTTGTTTTAAAGACTGACCCCACCTTATATCCAACCGGAGCTTATTATTCTGATAGAACTTTTGAAGCACGATATAATGTTAATTCCGGTGGTGGTACATGGTACACCTCATCATGGGGGACTAATACAACATATTCACAATCATTTGACAAATATGTTCAAAATGTAAATGTTGAAGTTACTGAATATGTAAACGATTGGTTACGAGGTGATAGGGTAAATAATGGACTTATTGTATTGAAAAGTAGAGTGGATGAAGCATCTACCAAAAAATTCGGTTCGATGAAGTATTTCTCATCCGACACACATACAATATACCCACCAACTCTCGATATACGATGGGATAATTTTACATTCACTACAGGTTCATTATCAGCACTTTCGAGTGCATCTGGAGCCGATGATGTAATATTGTATGTTAAAGGATTACTTACCGAATATAAAGAAACCTCTCAAGCTAAAATTAGAGTTTTTGGTAGAGAGCGATATGCTACACGAACATTTTCATCGTCACCGACAAAAGTTGTTAAGTATTTACCAACAACCGCATATTACTCGGTAGTTGATGCTGAAACACATCAGACAATTATTCCGTTCGATGATACTTATACAAAGATAAGTTGCGATTCAACATCCAATTATTTTAATTTTTGGTTCAATGGATTACAACCCGAAAGGTTCTATAAGTTTGTATTTAAAGTTGTCATGAATGGTACTACAAAATACTATGACGATAACTTCTATTTCAAAGTGGTTAAATAATGGCAGTAGAAAGAAACATTAAAAGGAATGGTAGGGGTCAGATAATATCATACCCGGTTTCATTTGATGAGAATGGAACTCCATTACAACAATACGGAAAACTTGGCATTGGTGCTGGTGATTTTACCGACACTGCAAAGTATACACAATATTCATTCTTTAATGAATTTATTGATGAAATATCAAACGAAATAAAACCAAAAATAACCGCTGTTAAAATAAAACCAAATCCACAATATCAAACCGAAATAGATACACGACCACCATCGAGTACAAGTTCAACCCCAGCATCGTATGACCCATTTGGGTATGCTGGTACGACCGATGGTGAAGAAAATAGAGTTCCTCTTCAAGATGGAAGTGATGATGTCTATAATTGGAATGCTACATCACAAACTTGGGTATTCATTGAAAACATCCCATATTATCAGTAAAGATTATGTCGTTAAATAGATTTACAAATATCGATGAAGTGCTTGGGTACGTTCCTGTATTCGGAGAGACTATTCCTATGGAGAGTCGTGAAGCATTAAAAGAATACATTCTTCAACTTACCGAAAACGACCTTAAAGGTAATTACGATGAAGGCGATGTGGATGTTGTATCTGAAGTTCATATATACGCCGGTGAAAACCTAATCCAATCGTATTATAGCAATCCAATTGATTACATTGGGTCAAAGTTATACATTCAACCTGAAAGGGATATACGAGATGCTGGAATTAACCAAGGTACATATTCCATGGTGTATAACTTCTTGCAAAGATTTAATGGTACGCCTAAAAACTCTGATGTAATTGTAAGTGCTATTTCATCTGATAGAACTGAAGTTAAATTATCATTTAAAGCACCATCTTCCGCAAAAGCAAGTGCTGGTTCTATAGTTGTTGGTGAAACAACAATTGATATTAAAGATGAACTTGCTCCTGCTGAAAAGAATTTCTCATTGTTAAGAGATATATATCTTGAACCAAGTGCTACTAATTCTTTTAACAAAGGTGGTAATGTATTCAGAGATTTTGTATTAAACTTTGGTGATAATAATTTATACGACATCGTATCGATGGAATTCTTTGGACCATCAAAAGGTGTTGTTGATAGTGAACTACAATGTCCAAGGGGGACGTTTGACAATATCAGCACACGTTTTTTGAAAACAAGTTTTTCAAGTGGCGAGTGGGACTTGTTCATGGAAGTTTACACCCCAACTATTGTTATTGGTGGTACTACCAATGGTGCTGATAAAGATGGTAAACCGACTGGTAGATTTGCTTATTTTAAATTACAAGAAACTGGTGTAAACAATGGTTATGGGTTTGTACAACGTGAAGTATCAAAAGATGATATTATAGCCGCTTTAGATGCAATTCCAGGTAGTGCTGGTAACGCAACGGCAAATGCTGTTAGAAATTCCACAATAAACGATTCTACTCTTGCATACTTTTGGGGAACTAAAAGTGGAGCCGCCGTACCTACATCCGAACTTGGTGTTGCTTGGTATTTCTTTTTACCAAACGCAGTTCAAGTTCCTGACACCACTATAAAGGTTATAAATACAACTGCTGGGTTTGATTCATTAACATATTCACGATTCGACACAACGCCAACTCAATGGACCTCGGTTGTTGTTAAATTAACAAAACCAATTGGTAACGAAGTTCAGAATAGAACAAGTGTTGCTGTGTGTGGTCGTTTATTGAAATCATATGTAGAAAAGATTATAGTATTTCCAGAAGCATCAGTAAAGCCAGATAGAGATGATTTTTCAGAGCCAAATTTTGCTATAGATGTAACCTTAAATTCAGGAAACTCAACCGACTGGCAAACATGGGATAGTTTGTTAGACGCTGACCTTACAACGTCTCAACAAATAATAAATCACTATTTTAGTGGCTCACTTGGTCAAACCAAATTAAATATTGACTACTCCGATTTCGCTAACTTTGTACACTTTTCATCCGCAACCGAGAGGGTTGATAATTTTATATACAAACTACAGCAAATAGAAAACTATAATAATCGTATAAATGTATTGGGTAGCGTTAGTGGTTCTGAAGCAATCACAAACATATCACAATCGCTTGTTCGTAGAGATAGAATTGTTGGTGGGTTTGATGATTTTGAACAATGGATGTATTACGATGTAAATAAAAACAATTATACGTTTTGGTCATCATCTGCTTATCAAATCGAACCATATCCAAAAGTAGCAACATATCCTCATATTTTAAGACACATCACAAGTTCTCAAGCAGAAACGTGGTATAGTGGTGTATACGCATCGGCTTCTTTATATGACGAATTGAATGACTCTCGTTTACGAAATTTCATTCCTATACATCTACAAGAAGATGATAAAAATTCTGACTACATTACATTTGTTGACATGATTGGTCAACATTTTGATGTATATTGGACATATATAAAAGCACTTACGGATATCAATAAACGTGAAGAACACCCACGAGATGGTATGGCTGATGAGATTTTAAAATCAGTAGCACAATCGGTTGGATGGCAATTATCCAATGGATACTCTGATGTAAGTTTGTGGAAATATGCATTGGGTGTTGAGAATAATGGTACTCTATATCAAAGCAGTTCTCTACAATCAAAAGCTAGAGAGCAAATAACACATGAAACGTGGAGACGTATTGTAAATAATATACCATTGCTATATAAGACAAAGGGTACAGCACGTTCCATCAAATCAATTCTATCAGCATATGGAATACCACAATCATTTTTACAAATTAGAGAATGGGGTGGTCCCGCTGTAAATGAAAAGAAAAATGTTTACGAGCATGACGTATTCTTATACAAGTTAGAACTTGCCAAAGACCAATATTCAACACACCCATGGGGTGATATAAATTCATATAGACCATCTACAATTGAAATTATTGGTAAAATGCCGGTAGGTAGTTACCATCTGATGAGGTTGACAAGCGGGTCTGATTACCTTGATTATTTTTGGGATTATAATCCAAATACAAAATCAGCACGAATCAGAGCTGGTGTAAATGGTACGGATATTGTTAGTTCGAGTTATGTACCTTATAAAACGAGACGTGATGTTGTGTTTACAATAGCATCCTCAAGTCTTTCTATAAATGCTGCTATGGTTGATGACTTTGGATTTATATTAGCAAATCCAACAGCATCTACGTCTACTCCAGCATCAGCTTCAACTTTAAACTCAATATGGTCGGTTAGTTCCGCCACATTACAAGTTCCAGGCCCATATACATTCCCATCCAACAATTATACAGCAAGTATTCAAGAAGTTAGATATTACAACACTGTATTAAGTAATGAGATTGTAACCGAACACGCAAAAAATAGAGAGGCCTATTTTGCTGATGACAATACAACGGACTTAAATATGCTAACCGCATATGATAAATTGTTATATAGAATTTATCCGGACAGTACATTTAAGTCAGCTTCAATTTCATCTATTCACCCAAACCAAAAAGTAACACAAACCGACCAAGGTCAGATTTTAAGTGCTTCGTTTGTAAGTGTATCAGCATCGAATCTTGTTGGTGAGGTTGATACTCAATGGATGTCAATACCATCGGTTGGTGCTTTAAACTTAATGAATAATAAAATCAGAATAGAATCCTCTTCATTAAAAGGTGTATTAAATCCTGATTATAGCGTTGAACAAAGTGAATATGATTTTGCGGCATTAGATTCAAACTTGATTGGAACTTATTTTTCAACTGTAGATACAATCAACCACGACATATTTAATTCTGAAGGATATTTTGAAGCCGATGATTACGTTGGTGATCCTGACGAAAGATACAATGATGACTATCCGTTATTAAAATACAAAGCCAAAAATTACTTTCAAAAGTACACAACGGGAACTGCTATTGATTTAATTATGGATATGTTGGCTCGTTACGATATGTCTGTATTCGAACAAATACGACAACTACTACCTGCTCGGGTTGATTGGCGTAAAGGTATCTTGATAGAACCACACGTCCTCGAACGTAGTAAGTATCGTAGACCTCGTAAAGTATCTTATACACGACATGACTACTCTGCTAATATTGGTAGAGTTATTCCGATGATAACCGCTTCACGACAAGATTATGGTTTTGGTAGTGGGTCGGTTGATGGTGTAATTGATTTGTATAATTATGAAGCATCCACATACAAGTATTACATATCTCAATTAAGTTCTTCGGGTGAATACTTTACAACAACAAATGGATATTGGGAGTATATTCCGACTGGTAGTAGTGTGTTGAACGCTCGACCATCTCAAAATGGTGGTCAAATTGTAAACCTATTCTATAGTACAGCTCTTTCAGCAAGTTTAGGATTACCATCCTCAGCATCATATAAACCAGCACAAGGTTCTGATTATCAAGGATTGGCTCTTGAAAATTTAAAATTCAACGGATGTCGAGTGAGTTCTGATTCACTAACAACAAATTCACCAGATACGCCGGATGGTGGTCCTGTTATTGTTGTAACTAAAGTTAAACCAAACAAGTTGGTATTCTCAACAACAACTGCCGGTGGTGGGGTTCTTGATGTTAAGAGTCCTACTGGTAAAGTTGTTAAAGCGATGAATCCGAAAAACTTGGTAGCAACTAATTATAAGGGTAGTGGTTCTGCTAGTGCAGGTATAATTAAGTCACAAGCGAGTGTATTTGCACCAAGCCCTATAACGAATATCAAAAGTAACATAAGCAGATTGTAACATAAAAAAGAAAAAACAATATTTATATTATATAAATTAGGAAAACAACATGGGATTTTTAGATAACTCATCAGTAACTGTAGACGCTATCCTCACAAAAAAGGGTAGAGAGTTACTTGCACAAGGTCGTGACAAATTTCAAATTACTCAATTTGCATTAGCAGATGATGAGGTGGATTATGAATTATGGAATCCAGCACACCCGTTGGGTACGGATTACTATGGTATTATTATAGAGAATATGCCTGTAGTTGAAGCGCTTACTGATGAAAGCTATTCAATGAAATACAAGTTGTTGACATTACCAAAAACAACATTAAAATTACCATATATTCAAGCATCAGTTACCACATTAAGTTTAGACGAATCTGGCAGAACTGCTACGATTGATTTAACAACTAAAAATGGTGGTAACGAGAATCTTGGATACACTGCAATCCTTTTAAACTCCGATGCTGCAAGTATCTCCGGTAACCCTGGAGTTCCTGGTGGTGTTAATCCAATTATCAACGTTTCATCTTACTCAAGAAACTTGACTCAAAGTGTTGTTGGTAAAAACCAAATTAAAATAACCACTAAAGTTCTCCCTACAAGAACCGCAATCGCTACCCGTATTATTGTTATTGGTAATGAGACCGGTGGTAGAGTTGAAATTGATTTGACTGTTAATCCTATTAACGATGTAATCACAGCAACAAGAACATCAGCAACATTCTCATAATTAAGGAAGGAATAAAATGCCAGTAGTAAGTTTAGGTCAAGGTCAAGGTGGTACTATGTTCGGTGGAGCACTTTCGGGTGGAACTTCAGCCGGAACAGCACAACCAGCATCAGCTGCCAGTATATTAGCAAATGATATCAAACAAGACGCAACTCCAACTGTACCAGCAGGTGCTTATGATTATGGAAGTGGTAAAGTTTATAACGCATTCACTACTGAAGATGTAGTTGAAGGCGGTACACAACGAGTGACTCGTGGTTTATGGAGTGGTAACGTTGCCGAATTGACATCGTTCTTTACATCGTCTTACCAATCATCAACTCAAAAACAATACTATTATGAAATCTATAATGGTATACCATCAGCATCTACATCAGAACCGCAATTTGCGATTACATATGGTCATAGATTAGGTAGTGGTTCATATGGTCAGAATGAAGATTCGCCATCTAAAGCAATCTATTCACAATTTCAACAAATATTATTACCATCAAACCAAAGAACTTTTACATTTGGTGGTGTAACTCAAAATGACATATACGTTGTAGCAATCAATAGAGCTCGTTTAAAAGATAAACTTGATCCAGGTAACTGGGAATTAAGATTGTCGGGTTCTAATGGTAGAGTGATGTCCCTAATTGATGACAGTGGTGATGTAAATCAAACAGGCGTTTCTACCGCTACAAGTTACAATATTGTTAGTGGCTCATTATTGAATGGTGTATATAGTACCGGTGTTTATGGAGCGG
>Ga0315909_10009169_pt1 | contig 10739 bp, 7 predicted proteins | sample LakEriMetagenome_11_FD_203527 | JGI IMG/M metagenome (GOLD analysis project Ga0315909, IMG submission 203527) | Freshwater fungal communities from buoy surface, Lake Erie, Ohio, United States - Buoy 2 MA125 | ecosystem: Environmental > Aquatic > Freshwater > Lake | place: USA: Lake Erie, Ohio...
AGACACTGCCACAAAAATAGAAACAAACAAAGATTCTGTAGTGAGCACGGCCAATGTTTCGGTCGACTACGGCGGTGATGTTTCGGGAGGTAAACAAGAGGGCATTATCGCTTTCCTAATCTTTGCGTTTTTAGGCGGATTGGTAGCTGTTATTACTCCTTGCGTTTTTCCAATGCTACCCATGACAGTTACATTCTTTACCAAAAGAAGCGAAACTCGTGCCCTGGCGCTTAAGCGTGCCTTCGGATTTGGATTTAGCATCATCGGAATCTATGCCTCGTTGGGGCTCATTTTTGCCTTCTTTGGATTGGGTGCAGATTTTGGAAATTGGCTCAGCACACATTGGGTACCCAATGTGTTGTTCTTTGTTATTTTTATCGTTTTTGCCGCTTCATTCTTGGGCATGTTCGAAATTACATTACCACACAAATTTGTAAACTCGGTAGATTCTAAAAGTAGTATGGGTAATTTTATGGGCATTTTCTTTATGGCTTTTACCCTTGTTTTGGTCTCGTTTAGCTGCACCGGACCCATAGTAGGTTCTTTGTTAATTGAAGCAGTTGGCGGAAATTTTGTAAAACCTTTACTTGGAATGGCCGCATTTGGCGCTGGTTTAGCCGCTCCTTTTACCTTGTTTGCCATTTTTCCATCATGGATTCAAAACCTGCCAAAATCGGGCGGTTGGCTCAATTCTGTGAAGGTGGTTTTAGGCTTTTTAGAATTGGCCTTTGCCTTCAAATTTTTATCTATTCCAGACCAAACCTACCATTGGGGATTATTAGATAGGGAAATTTATATTGCCATCTGGATTGTTATTTTCTTCTTAATGGGAATGTACTTATTAGGCAAATTAAAGTTTAGTCACGATAGCGATATTCCTTACCTAAGTGTACCGCGATTGGTGCTTGCTATTGCTACTTTTACCTTTGTTTTATACCTAGTACCTGGCTTATTTGGCGCACCTTTAAAAGCATTATCGGGCTATCTGCCTCCACAAGAAACCCTAGATTTTGATTTAAGCAAATCTAAAGGCAGTTCGACCCAAAACCACTCAGAAGCTAAAAGCGATTTGGGAGAAGTTAGGTTCAATAATTTGTTTCATTTGCCACATGAGTTAAATGGCTTTTTCGATTACAAACAAGCCTTAGCCTACGCCAAGAAAGTAAACAAACCCATATTCATAGATTTTACCGGCCATGGCTGCGTTAACTGCCGAGAAATGGAAGCCAATGTATGGTCAGATCCAGCAGTATTAAAGCGATTGAAAAATGATTTTGTAGTATTGGCTTTATATGTAGACGACAAAACAGAATTACCTGCCAATGAATGGTACACCAGCAGCTATGATGGCAAAGAAAAGAAAACCATTGGCAAACAAAATGCAGATTTGCAAATCAGTAAATACAAAGCCAATGCACAACCCTATTACGTATTAATAGATGGAAATGAGAACATCTTGGCCGAACCAAAAGCCTACGATTTAAAGGTTGAAAATTTTGTGAAATTTTTAGATGCCGGAAAACAAGCATTTACAGCTAAAAACGCACAATAAAGTATGAACAATATACAATCGCATTTCAAAGAAGCCCAAGATATTCTGGCACAATTCATAAGTAATGAAGCAAATTTTATTGCTATAGAAAATGCCGGAAAATTAATGGTAGAGGCGGTAAAAAACGGACATAAAATACTTAGCTGTGGCAATGGCGGTAGTATGTGCGATGCCATGCATTTTGCAGAAGAACTCACAGGCAAATACCGCCACGATAGAAAAGCCATTCCTGCCATTTCCATCAGCGATGCCAGTCACATAGCCTGTGTAGGCAACGATTATGGTTACGATTTTGTGTTTAGCCGTTACCTGGAAGCACTAGGCAATTCAGGCGATGTGTTGTTGGCCATTTCTACTAGCGGAAATAGCAAAAATGTTATTAAAGCAATGGAAACCGCCCGCCAAAAAGGAATGAAAATTGTAGCCCTAAGCGGAAAGGATGGCGGCCAAATGGCATCCATTTGCGATGTTGAAATTAGAGCACCACATAGCCCATACGCAGATAGATCCCAAGAAATTCATATTAAATGCATTCATGCATTAATAGATTATATTGAATCACATATTTAGTCATCGCTTGCAATTGTAAGCTCCAAACCTTAGGTTTGAACAAACGCTTTTGCCTTGTCACTTAACACTATTTTTCGTAGAAAAACCATTACCCGCATCTTGGCTGAACACAAACAGGCAGAAGCAAATGGTAATCAATTAAGCAAAACCTTAGGCTTTAGAGATCTTACCGCAATGGGTATTGCAGCTATTATTGGCGCAGGTATTTTTAGCACCATCGGTAATGCTAGTTTTAATGGCGGACCAGCGGTAGTAACATTGTTTATTTTTACGGCAATAGCCTGTGGATTTTCTGCCATGGCATACGCAGAGTTTGCTTCGGTTATTCCTATCAGTGGAAGCGCATATACATATGCATACGCCGCTTTTGGGGAAGTTATTGCCTGGATTATTGGTTGGGCGCTTATCGTAGAATATGCTATCGGAAATATCGTAGTAGCCATCAGTTGGAGCGATTATTTTACTGGCCTTATGGCTGGACTTGGATGGATAATTCCGGAATATTATGGAATGGATTATTTATCCGCCCAAAGAGGTTTTGCTGAAGCCAGTGCGCTTTTGCAACAAGGTAAAATACTCGGTTCGGTTCAGCAAGAAGCCTATAATGCTTGGTTAAACGCTCCCAACTTGTTTGGATTTAAGGTAATTTTAGACCTGCCCGCATTAGCCATTGTTATTGCCATTACTATACTTATTTATAGAGGGGTTAAAGAAACCAAAAACGCATCTAATATTATGGTTGGATTAAAACTGTTGGTGGTAGTTATGGTTATCGTAGTAGGCGCCTTTTACGTTAATCCCCACAACTGGAGTCCGTTTGCCCCCAACGGATTGAGCGGTATTTTAAAAGGAGTATCCTCTGTATTCTTTGCATACATTGGATTTGATGCCTTGGCAACCACCGCCGAAGAATGTAAAAACCCGCGCAAAGATTTGCCGCGTAGCATGATTGCCTCTTTAATTATTTGTACCGTTCTCTATATTGCTATTGCACTCATATTAACCGGTATGGTAAGCTATAAGGAATTAGGAGTTGGAGATCCTCTAGCCTTTGTTTTTGAAAAAGTAAACCTGCCTTGGATGCATGGCATTGTTGCTGTTTCGGCTGTAATAGCTATGGCTAGTGTGTTACTGGTTTTTCAAAATGGTCAACCACGCATTTGGATGAGCATGAGTAGAGATGGACTCCTTCCAAAAAAATTTAGTGCCATTCATCCTACATACAAAACGCCTTGGTTTGCAACTATAATTACCGGAATCCTTGTTGCCATTCCTGCTCTATTTATGAACTTAAAAGAGGTTACAGACCTCTCTAGTATAGGCACCTTGTTTGCATTTGTTCTGGTAAATGCCGGTGTAATAAGAATGGAAAGCCACAACAGTGAATACCATACTGGCTTCAGAGTGCCCTATATCAATGGTAAATATTATGTGCCACTCATTTGCTTGATTGCACTGCTTGCGGTAGCCTATTTTCAAACAGATGCATTCCTTACCTTTTTTCAATTTAATGATTTTTGGCATCAAATACCTTTGCTTTCATTTTTGGTTTTATGCATTGGCATGGCAGTTTTTAGCTACTTACGCAATTACTCTCTTATCCCTGTTTTAGGGCTGTGCAGTAATTTTTACCTCATGACAGAACTTGGCCTGAGCAACTGGATTGGTTTTAGTATTTGGTTGGTTTTTGGCTTATTAATTTACTTCTCATTTGGCAAAAAAAACAGCTTGTTGCAAGCAAATTCACCTGAATAGGTAACCCTACCATTCAAACCAAAAGATAACCGCTTCTCAAACCTTTTGCTTTTTTATGGGTTCTTTCTAAAGGATTCAAAATTACTTATTAGCTTTGAACCGAATTTATCTATCAATTAACCTGTGAAAAAATTTATCCTTCTATTGGTATGGATTATTGCAATACCTAAAATCTACGCCCAACAAAAATTCACTATCAGCGGAGAAATAACAGATGCAAAAAATGGGGAAGAGCTCATAGGCGCAAGTATTTCTGTTCCTCAACTCAAATCTGGAACTACCACCAATGCATATGGATTTTACTCCATTACTTTACCTGCTGGAACCTACGAAATTGAGTTTTCTTATATTGGATACGATATTCAAAAGAAAACCATTAACCTCAATAAAAATACGAACCTAAACCTTGAGTTAAGTGAATCTAAGAAACAACTTAATGAGCTAATAGTAAAATCAGATAGGGTAAACAGCGACAATGTTACGCAAAACAAAATGAGTGTCGTAAAAATTGACGTAAAACAGGTAAAGAAAATACCAATTCTATTGGGTGAAGTTGATATTATTAAAGCAATTCAATTATTACCTGGCGTGCAAGCTGCCGGAGATGGGAGTACCAACTTTATTGTTCGAGGGGGAAATATAGACCATAACCTGGTTCAATTGGATGAGGCTGTTGTGTATAATCCATCCCACGTTTTAGGCTTTTTCTCTACTTTTAATGGAGATGCAATTAAAGATTTTGAAATATATAAAGGGGGTATTCCTGCTCAATTTGGTGGAAGATTGGCGAGCGTTTTAGATGTACACATGAAAGATGGAAACAACAAAAAGCTGGGCGTTTCTGGCGGTATTGGCTTACTTTCATCGCGTTTAACAGTTGAAGCCCCTATCATTAAAGATAAATCTTCTTTTTTAATCTCTGGCAGACGAAGCTATTTTGATGTTTTCTTCCCGCTTTCATCCCAATTAGATGGAGTTAAAGCGTTTTTTGGCGATTTAAACTTAAAGTTAAACTATACCCTAAACGATAAAAATAAACTATACCTATCTGGCTATTTCGGCCAAGATGTACTTGGCTTCTCTGGCTTTGCCGGATTTGGCTGGGGAAACAGCACCGGAACCTTGCGCTGGAACCACATTGTTAATAGTAAGCTATTTTTAAATACCAGTTTGGTGTATAGCCGTTATGCCTATAATTTTGATATCAATATCAGTGAAAATCTAAACTTTACAAGAAGCAACTATATAGACGACTTAAATTTAAAAGTGGATGGAAGCTATTTTGTTTCAACCAAAAGCAGCTTTAAATTCGGTGTAAAACTAAATAACTTTGTTTTCCTGCCTGGGAGAATCGACCCAATCACCAAAAATTCAATTTTTACAACAGACTTATTACCTAAAAAACGGGCCATACAACAAGATGTGTATGCCACCCATGCCTATAAATTTGGTAGTAGGTTTAGTGCAGAATATGGAGCGCGTATTTCGGTATTTTCAAATATTGGTTCGGGAAGAAAAATTAATTATGTAAACGGTTCGCCAACCTTTTTAGATAATGGATTTGTAAAGGAGAGTCAAAAAGACCCTAACAACCCTTATACAAATTATAAAAGCGGAGAAATATATAATACCAATTTTGGTTTTGAACCAAGAATAAATCTAAGCTATTTAATCAATGCCAGCAGCTCTATTAAAGCATCTTATAACAGAATGTTTCAATACATGCACCTTGTTCAAAACATTACCGCATCAACTGGACAAGAATTTTGGACGCCAACAGATAATTATATAAAACCACAAATGGCTGATCAAATTGCCATCGGATATTTCAAAAATTTTAAGGAAAATACCATCGAATTTTCTGCCGAAGCTTATTATAAAAAAATGAGCAATACCCTAGAGCTAAGAAATGGTGCAGATATTCAATTTAATGAAGCCATTGAGGGGCAAATTATTAGTGGACAAGGAAGGGCGTATGGAGTAGAGTTGTTCTTAAGAAAACAAACGGGTAAAACTACAGGTTGGATTGCCTATACAATCTCCAAAAGCGAAAGACAGGCTGATAACGTAAATAATAATCAATGGTACTCATTTAGATTCGATAGAACCCATTATTTGACTTTTGTGCTAAATCAACAAATTTCTGATCGCGTAAGCATTTCTGGAAACTTTATTTATGCTACAGGAGAGGCCTTTACCCAAGCAAGCCAAAAGTATCAACTGTTTGGCAATACCCAACCTTCTATTTTTTATGGTGCAAGAAATAATGCACGCTTCCCTGCTTATCACCGGGCCGATATCTCCTTAACCCTGTCTCGAAAGAAAAAACCAGGAAAAACATATAAAAATGAAAGCGATTGGGTCTTCTCTTTATACAATTTATATGGAAGAAAAAATGCCTTTACCCTTAGTTATGATACAACCAATAATGTACCCGTTATTTATAAATGGTACCTGTTTACTTTTGTGCCTTCTGTTACGTATAATTTCAAATTTTAATCACCGGCTCTATTTCTATGAAAAAAATAATTATCTATATCTTACCTCTGCTCCTCCTAATTGGAGCGTGTAAAGAGATTGTTGAAATTGAAATAACAGATGCGGACCCCATTTTAGTGGTTGAAGGAGAAGTAAGCACTGAAACAGATAGTTCCTATGTAAAGCTAAGTCTAAGCACCAATTATTACGCTGCCGGAGTGGCGCCAATAATTAAAACTGCTTCTGTTAGTGTAAATGGTATTCCTTTTTTATTTGATCCAAGCCAAAACCGGTACAAACCCTTTGCTGGATTTGTAGGTAAAACCGATTCTGTTTACCAACTTAATGTAAATTACGAAAATAAAATTTATACTGCCCAAACTACACTCTATCCAATGTTCCGAGTAGATAGTTTTTTCCAAACCTGGAAGGAGGCTCAAGGATTTTTACCAGCAGGTTACTCGCTAAGTTACGCTGCATTTGATAGTAGACCAACGCCACGCTACACTTCATTTATTCAGGGTTATTTTGATACCATTGCACAAAAAGATTCAATTCCAGGTAATACCATTGTATTCGATAATGTTCAAACGCCAGCTAACAAACAATATACGTTTGAAATCCCTTTCGCTCGTTTTATTTCTGGTGATATTTATTTCGCAACATTTAGATCAATAGACAATCAAATGAAAGATTTTTTAGCGGCGTATAGTAGTCAAAACCCAAATATTCCTGGTCCTTTTCAAGTGCCGCCAGCTAATCTTCCCACCAATGTATCTGGAGGTGCAGTGGGCTACTTCGTAGGCTATGATGTGAAAAGATTTAGATACACAGTTAAATAAAATACCCGAATACTTTAAGAAAATATTAGGACTGTTTTAAACGTTTTAATGCTACATTCTTATAGTTTTGCGCTATGCAAAGAGTTTTAACAAGCTTTATTTTATTCCTCACCATTGGTTCAAACCTGGCATTTGGGCAAAACGACAGTACACCTAATGCTGAAGAAGAGGATGATTTGGTGTTTTGGTCAAAGCCATCATCTGATGAAAAATTTCGCTTAGGAATAAAAATGGGTATGCAAGTTTCTGGAATCTCTGGTACCGCCAGTCCTGATCCAAGACCCATGTTCGGACTCTTAGGTGGAGGTTATGGACGAATAAATTTTAAACGGGGTTGGTCTCTTCAACAAGAAGTTCAAGTTTCATTTCGGGGGTCTAATTACCAAGCTGGAGCGGGGGGAATTAAATCACTGCGCCTACTCTATATCGATGCGCCCTTATTCTTAATGAAACAGATTAAAAGAAATAGTCCACATAAAATAGGATTGGGAATGCAATACGGACATCTAATTAGTGCTGCGCTTTATATAGATGACAAGGCATACCCCACAGCAAACGCGCCATCTCTTGATAAAAATGATTGGCTTCCAGCTGCTGCATACCAGTACCAATTAGACTATTTTGCCATTCAAGTGGCTGGAAAATATGGACTGCGAAATATAAATTTAGGCTATCCTTGGCCTGAAAATGCAAAACCCCTAAATAATCAAGAGAAGCTGCATAACTTTGTGTTCGAAATAAATCTTATCTTTTAATATGTTTTTACGCAAGCAACTTATCTCGCAAATCCAACAAAAACAATCGTTTCTCTGTGTTGGGTTAGATCCAGATATTACCAAAATACCAAAGCATCTCCTGTCTGAACCAGATCCTATTTTTGCCTTCAATAAAGCAATTATAGATGCTACTGAGCAGTATTGCGTATCTTATAAGGTAAACTCCGCATTCTTTGAAGCCAGTGGGGCTAAAGGATGGGAAAGTATGCAGAAAACATTTGATTATATGCCCAAAGATTGCTTGGCAATTGCAGATGCCAAACGTGGTGATATTGGTAATACAAGCGATCAGTACGCAAAAGCTTTTTTTGATACGCTTGGAGCCGATGCAATTACATTAGCACCATACATGGGCAACGATTCTATTCAACCTTTTTTTAGTTACCCAGGTAAATGGGGCATCGTACTTGCTCTAACCTCTAATATGGGTAGCGCAGATTATGAACAGCAAATGGTGGGTGACCAGTTTTTATATGAACGTGTTATTCAAAACACCTGCAAATTGGGCTCAGACCAAAATTTAATGTTTGTTGTAGGTGCTACCAAACCCAAAGAGTTTGAAATTATCAGACAACACGCGCCTAATCATTTTTTATTGGTACCAGGGGTAGGCGCACAAGGCGGTAGCTTGGAAGAGGTCGTTAAATATGGTAAAAACAAAGATATTGGTTTGCTCATTAATGCCAGTAGAAGCATCATTTATGCAAGCAATACCAAAGATTTTGCAACAGCAGCAGCCTTAGAAGCGCAAAATTTACAGTTGCAAATGGCCGCGCTAATGGCTTAATTGCCTGGCAATATGTTTTGGCTTCACCTACTTATTCTGCTATCATTCATACTTATTGGCGCGCAATTAAAAGGTGTTGCCTTGGGATTTATGGGTGCATTGGGTACGCTCATTTTTGTGTATGTTTTTAATTTGCCTATAGGTAAAGCTCCAATAGATGTTATGCTGATTATCCTATGTGTTATCAGCGCAGCAGCTTCGCTTCAAGCCGCTGGAGGCCTCGCATACTTGGTAAGTATTGCCGAATTCATTATCAAAAAAAATCCAGCTGCTATTACTTTTATTGCTCCTTTTGTAACTTTTATTTTTACGCTTTTGGCCGGAACGGCCCATATTTGCTACTCCTTATTGCCCATTATTGCAGACGTTGCGGCGAAGAAAAAAATCAGACCAGAAAGACCATTAAGCATTTCTGTTGTTGCCGCAAATTTTGGTATCACTGCCAGCCCAATATCAGCTGCAACCGTTGCTATGTTTACAGAGCTAAACAAAATACCAAACAACACTTTTGGCATTGTTCAAATAATCAGCATTATCATGCCAGCCTCACTCATCGGTATTTTAGCTGGAGCTATTGTCGCCAATTTTATGGGAACTAACTTAGATAAAGACGCGCAGTTTTTAAATAGTATGCCACAGGATGACTTCAAAGAAAAAGTCGTTCACTCTCCTCAGGCAAAATGGTCTGTATTTATCTTTTTAAGCGGTGTATTAGGCGTTATCTTACTCGGCCTGAACCCAAACTTGCGCAAAACAAGTATGGTTGAATCAATTGAACTAATTATGCTAAGTGTGGTTCTTTTAAATGTAACTTTTGCTAAAATTAAGGCAACAGATATTGCCTCAACCGGAATATTCAAAACAGGCACAGAGGCCATCGTTAGCATATTTGGTGTGGTTTTAATGAGCAACACTTTTATCAATGCACACAGTACTTTTTTAAGTCAAAACTTGCAACCAATTGTAAGCAATCATGTTTGGCTGTTCGCTTTTGCTGTATTTATCATGGGTGCCTTGTTGTTTAGTCAAACCGCTACGGTAAAGGCAATAATGCCACTTGGCGCGCAACTAGGTATATTACCTGCTCATTTAATTGCTATGTATCCAGCAGTAAATGCCGACTTTGTAATACCTAGCTATCCAACCCTCGTAGCTGCCATTAATTTCGATAAAACGGGCACTACAAGGGTTGGAAAGTTTTTATTAAATCATAGTTTTATGCTGCCTGGCATTACCCTAACATTTGTTACGATGTTGGCCGCGTATGGAATTATTTACTTCTTTTACTAACAACTTAATGCAGTGTAAAATCTGTTAATTTAAAAATTACCATCCTAAAATCCAGGCAAAAATGAGCGGTGCTACAATAGTTGCATCACTTTCAACAATAAATTTAGGTGTTTGAATATCTAATTTACCCCAAGTAATCTTTTCATTTGGTACAGCACCACTGTAAGAGCCATAAGAAGTAGTAGAATCGCTTATCTGACAGAAATAACTCCAAAATGGTATTTGCTCCATTTCCATATCTTGATATAACATTGGAACCACGCAAATTGGGAAATCACCCGCAATACCGCCTCCTATCTGAAAAAATCCAACTCCTTTACCAGCAGAATTTTGAATATACCAATCTGCTAACCAAGCCATATACTCAATTCCAGATTTCATTGTGCTAGCCTTTATTTCATTTTTTATTACGTAAGAAGCAAAAATATTTCCCATGGTAGAATCTTCCCAACCCGGAACTACAATAGGAAGATTTCGCTCTGCTGCCGCCAACATCCAAGAGTTTTTTGGATCTATTTCATAGTATTGTTCAAGTTCTCCGCTCATTAAAATTTTATACATGTATTCATGCGGAAAAAAGCGTTCTCCAGCGGTATCAGCATCTTTCCAAATTTTATAAATATGCTTTTGTAATCTTCTAAAAGCTTCTTCCTCAGGAATACAAGTATCAGTAACCCTATTGTAATGAT
>Ga0315909_10009170_pt1 | contig 10739 bp, 8 predicted proteins | sample LakEriMetagenome_11_FD_203527 | JGI IMG/M metagenome (GOLD analysis project Ga0315909, IMG submission 203527) | Freshwater fungal communities from buoy surface, Lake Erie, Ohio, United States - Buoy 2 MA125 | ecosystem: Environmental > Aquatic > Freshwater > Lake | place: USA: Lake Erie, Ohio...
GCACGAAGCCGAGCCCTCGCCAGCCGGCGGAGGCCGGCCAAGCGAACATGGCCCGGAGGGCCATTGTTCGCGTGTATTCAGTCAAGCCAGTCCTTCTCCTCGAGCCGCTCCGGCGTGTAGGTGTCGGTGACGTAGCTGATGTCCTTCGAGATGAGCGACTCGACTTCGAGCTTGAAGCCGTTCTTCAGCATCGTCTCGATCTCCTTCTGCCACGCCTTCTTGCCCGCGAACCACGGGTAGGCGGCGATTTGTTTCGCCCGTTTGATGTCGGTGTCGTTGAGGGCGATCTGCACGCTCTGCGACAGCTTGCAGCGGTCGTAGTCGCGGGAACGGATGCCGAGGAAGCGGGCCTCGGGGATGGCCATCCGCTTCGACTCGTAGGCGAGGTTGATCGATCCCTGCTTCAGCACCGAGTAGATGTAGTAGCCCCAGGGGTCGTTGTCGAGGAGGCAGTAGACGGGGAGCTTGAGCTCGTTGTGAAGCCGGTAGAGCATCCGCCGCACGCCGCGGGGCGGCTGGCCGCCGCCGTGCGTGAGCAGGCAGCCATGCTTTTTCCAGAACTTGTCCTCGTTGAACCGCCGCCAGACCGTGTCCTTCTCGACGTGCAGGATGAACTTCGCGTCACACGACTTGAACTTGACGATGTCGGCCTCGACGATCGACGGGATGCTGTAGCCGCCCGACCCCATGCGAGAGCAGTCGATCTCGTCTCCGGAGTCGATGAGGGTGATCGGCCCGACCATGCCGCCGCGGTTGCTGGCGTAGACGTGGAGCTCCTCGCGGAGGCTTTCGAGCGTGACCTCCAGGTCCTCGATGATCGGGTCGCACTCCTCCTGGGTCGCGAACGTCTCCTCGCGGGTGCCCTCGATGGTGTGCTTCAGCAGGTAGTAGAGGCCTCGGATGCTGGTGGTCTTCTGCTGTTCGATGAGCTGCTTGCAGCCGGTGGCCACCAGCAGCGTCTGCATGTAGCTCTTCGCCTGGGAGAGGTTGAAGAGCTGACGGCGGTTCGTCTGCCCGCCCATCTCGATGATCTTCTGCGACTTGTTGAAGCGGACGTTCGAGAGGCTGCGGGTGGGGATGTCGAGGTGCGGGTCGCGACGCTTCTCCGCGGCGGCGGCGACCTCGTCGGCCAGGTCAACGATCAGACCGCGGGTCTTGACGTCGACCGGGGGCAACTTGGTGGTCGCGGCCTTGGGGGAGCGTTTGGTCTTCGGGGCCATGGCGTGATCCAGCGGTGCGGGTCGCGGGTGCCGCCACCTCCGCGGGGGCGGGAAACGCGACATGCGGAGCGGCCGGCAATGTACCTCGCGGACGGGTGCCGTGCCGGGTAGACTTTGCCCGGCCTCTGGGCGGCTGTTTTTGGGCACTGGAGACCCGCCACGACGAGCCTCCGAGCGGGGCAGGCGGGTCGGGAAAGAACGAGGTGCACGACGATGATGCGAGACGCACTGCGAGTGAGGACCGCGATCACGCTCCATGCCGCCCTCTGGGCCGCGACGGCCCTGAGCGGACCGGCGGCGACGGCCGCGCAGTTCGGCTCGCCGCTCTTCGGCCAGGCCGGGGCCGCGCTCGTGCCCGGCGCCGACGCGGCGGCCGCCATGAAGCAGGGGCTCCCGCAGGGCGCCCAGAACATGGCCAACAACTTCAACAAGGCCGGCACCGCGGACGCCGCCGTCCCCGCGGGGCCGTCCGCCGCTTCGGCCACACCCGCGGACGGTGGCAAGTCCTCGTCGTTCGGGCTGTCGGGCAAACTCGTGAAGTACGCGCCGAGCTACCTCATCATGGTGCTGGCGATCTCGCTCGGGCTGTTCATCGTCTGCCGGCCCGCCGGGTTCAGCGTGGCGAGCCTGGCGGAAGCGAAGAAGCCGAAAAAGTGACGGCCGCTGCGGTTCGGCACGCGGTCGCGTGCCGCCGTCAGCAACGCACGTCGTCGGCCCTGCCGACGGCGTTCATCCGCCGCAGGAAGTGCGGCGCGTCGAGCGAGCCGCGCTGCTGCCCCGCCCGGTCGCGCGCGTCGGACTGCCGTCGCAGCCGCGAAGCGTGGAAGAACTCCGCGATCCTGCCGACCACGGTGCGCTGCTCGTCCTCGCGCAGTTCCGGAAAGATCGGCAGGGCGAGCGTCTCGTCCGCGGCGAGTTCCGTGTGGGGAAGGTCTCCCTTCGCCCAGCCGAGGTGGCGGAAGCACTGCTGAAGGTGCAGCGGGACGGGATAGTAGATCTCGGTGCCGACGCCGCACTTCGCCAGGTGGGCGCGGAGCGGATCGCGCCGGCCGCCCGGAACGCGGACGACGAACTGGTTCCAGACGTGCCGTCCGCGCGGCTCGTCACCGGGCACGACGAGCGCGCCGGCCAGATCGTAGTCGGAGAAGAGATCGACGTAGCGGGCCGCGTTCGTCTGTCGTGCGGTGGTCCACGCGTCGAGGTGCGGGAGTTTCACCCGCAGCACCGCCGCCTGCAGCGAATCGAGGCGGCTGTTGATGCCCACGACCTGATGGTAGTACCGCGGCTCCATGCCGTGCACCCGCAGGAGCCGGAGCTTCGCGGCCAGATCGTCACGGGTGGTCGTGAGGAAGCCGCCGTCGCCGACGCCCCCGAGGTTCTTCGTGGGGTAGAAGCTGAAGCAGCCGACGTCGCCGAGCCCGCCGGAGCAGCGGCCGTACCACGTCGACAGGATCGACTGCGCCGCGTCCTCGACCACCGGGACTCCCGCCGCCCGGGCGATCGGCTGCAGCGCGTCCATGTCGGCCGTGCGGCCGAACAGGTGGACCGGAACGATCGCCTTGGTTCGGCGGCTCATCTTCCGGGCGACGTCCTGTGGATCGATCAGGTAGGTGACGGGGTCGATGTCCGCGAAGATCGGTATCGCACCGAGTCGGGTCACGGCACTGGCGGTGGCGAAGAACGTGTAGCTGGGAAGGATCACCTCGTCGCCGTTCTTGATGTCGAGCGCCATGAGCGCCAGCAGCAGCGCATCGCTGCCGGAGGCGCACGAGATCACGTGCGGCACGTCGAGCGCACGGGACAGTTCCGCCTCGAGCTCCTGCACATCGGGCCCGAGCACGAAACGGCCAGACTCGCAGACGCGATCGAGAGCCTGCCTGATCTCCTCGCGGAGGACGGCATGCTGCCGGTCGAGCGCCAGGAGCGGGACCGCCGGCAGGAATTCGCCTGCGACGCGGTGGTCCGTGCCTGCGGCCGCCGGGGCCGGTGTCGGAGCGTGTGCGGGCGGGGCGTCGGGGCGGATCATGGTGCGTGGATCTCCAAGGCCGGCGGCGCGACGGTGTCGCGGGCGACGGGAAGTCCCGCCTCCGCACCGTGCTCAGGCTTCGAGATCGTCACGACTGGCACACCCGCTCCAGACAATTCATCCGCACGCAACATCCGTGGCCGGCGGCCGGCATGGCCACCGAATCGGCGACCATCGCCGCATTGGAAACCGGACGGATCGCCGCGGGAGGTGGGAAATAGGGAAGCCGCCGAAGTCGAGTCAAGGCCACGGCGGCGACTGTGAATTCCGGGGCTTTGGGCTGCCCTGTGGAGATGCGGCCACGCGTCGAAGTTTGACACCCACCCCGCACCCACCCTAGATTCCGTGCATGGTTCGCTCTCCGCTCGGTTCGCGCGTGCACGCGCGAACCGGCGAGGGGAAAGTGGAGTTGTGCGGGGTCGGGGTGCACGAGGTGTGCCCGAAGCCGCCGGTCGGATGACATCCACGACGCTCATCGATCTGGGGCCCATCGCCCAACGGCTCGGGCTGCCCGTCCCCGCGGTAGAGGCGGTCGTCCGGCTGCTCGACGACGGGAACACCGTCCCGTTCATCACCCGCTACCGCCGCGACCAGACGGGCGGCCTCGACGAGGTCGGCATCCGCCTCATCGCCGAGAGCGTCAGCCGCGCCCGGCAGCTGGCGGACCGCAAGCAGACCATCCTGCGGACGATCCAGGGGCAGGGGAAGCTGACGCCGCAGTTGGAGGAGCTGATCTCCGCGGCGCAGAGCCCCAAGCAGCTGGAGGACATCTACCTGCCGTTCAAGCCGCGGAAGCTGTCGCTGGCGGAGGTCGCCCGGCAGCGTCGGCTCGAACCGCTGGCCAGGGAGATCCTCGCGGCCGATCCGGCCGCGGCCGACCTCGACGCGCGGGCGCTTGATTTCGTCGATCCCGATGCACAGGTCGCGACCGTGGCCGACGTGCTGCTGGGCGTAGGCCACATCATCGCGGATGATTTCAGCGCGCGGGCCGACGTGCGGCAGCGGCTGCGGGGCATCCTGCATGCCCAGGCACGCTTCACCAGCCAACGGGCGGAGGGGCCGGAAAAGGCCCAGACGAAGGACGAGAAGCGGTTTCGCGACTTCTTCAACTACGCCGAGCATGTGCAGCGGGTCCCGCCCCACCGAGTGCTGGCCATCAATCGCGGCGAGCGGGCCAAGCTGCTGAAGGTGCGGATCGAGGGGCCGGTGGAGGAGATGCAGTCCGCCGCCGAGGCCCTGCTCGTACCCGCCGGGCACCCGCATGCGGAATTCCTCCGGGGATGCGTGCGGGATTCGCTCGCGAGGCTCGTCCTGCCGAGCCTCGAGCGCGAGCTGCGCCGCGAGATGACCGACTACTGCGAGGCGCACGCCGTCGAGGTCTTCGCGCGCAATCTCCGCAATCTGCTGCTTCAGCCTCCGGTGGCGGGCCGCCGCGTGCTCGCCCTCGATCCCGGCTTCAAGAGCGGCTGCAAGGCGGTGGCCATCGACGAGTGCGGCAATCCGCTCGAGCACGCCGTGCTGCACATCATCGGAAAGGCGGACAAGCGGGCCGTGGCCGCGGTGAAGATCGTCGAGATGGTGAAAACACACGCCTGTTCGGTCGTTGCCATCGGCAACGGCACGGCCGGGCGGGAGACAGAGTCGCTCGTGGCCGAGTTGGTCGTCGGCGATCTGCGGGAGCTCGACGTCGGCTATGTGATCGTCAACGAGGCGGGCGCGAGCGTCTACTCGACCAGCAGCTACGGACGCGAAGAGCTGCCGGGCCACGAAGCGGCGGTGCGGGGTGCGATTTCGATCGGCCGGCGGCTCCAGGATCCACTCTCCGAGCTCGTGAAGATCGAGCCCGCCAACATCGGCGTCGGGCTCTACCAGCACGACGTCAAGGCCCGGCACCTGCATGCCTCGCTCGACGCGGTCGTGGAGAGCTGTGTCAACTACGTCGGCGTCGACGTCAACACCGCCAGTCCGGCGCTGCTGCGGTATGTCTCCGGCCTCAACCAGACGACGGCCCGCAACCTGCACGAATGGCGGGTGAAGAACGGCCCGTTCACGTCGCGGCGGCAGCTGCTCGACGTGCCCGGGTTCGGGGAGGCGGCATTCGTGCAGGCGGTGGGCTTCCTCAAGATCACGGGAGGCAGCGAGCCCCTCGACTCCACCTGGATCCATCCCGAGAGCTACGAGGTCGCCGGCCGGGTGCTGGAGCGCCTGGGGGCGACGCCCTCGGACCTGGGGCCGCGGGAAGGGGCGGCCGTCCTCGCCGAACGGGCTGCGGCGCTCGATGTCGAGACGCTCTCCGGTGAGCTCGGCGTGGGCAGGCTCCTCCTGGCGGACATCGTGGAACAGCTGGCCCGTCCCGGCCGCGATCCGCGCGAGGACCTCCCGAAGCCGTTCTTCAAGAAGGGCGTGCTGAAGCTCGAGGACCTGCAGCCGGGCATGGAATTGCTCGGCTCGGTGCTCAACGTCGTCGACTTCGGCGCCTTCGTCGACATCGGCCTGCACGACAGCGGACTGGTGCACGTGAGCCAACTGTCGAATCAGTTCGTGCGCGACCCGCACGAGGTGGTCAGCGTCGGACAGATCGTGCGAGTGTGGGTGCTGGAGGTCGACAAGGGCCGGCGGCGCGTGGCGCTCACCATGATCGATCCTTCGCGGCCACGGCAGCAGGGGAGGCCCGCGGCCGGTCGCCAGCGGCCGCACGAGGGCGGCCAGCCGCCGGCGCAGGGGGGGCAGGCTGGACGTGAACAGGGCGGCCGCCGGCGCGGCGGTCGTGAGCGGGGGCGGCCGCCGATGACGACGGCAGGGACGGGGGCGCCGCCCGCGGCGCCCCCGCGTCAGGCCGATCGGCCCGGGGGCGGTCGGGGCGGCCGCGGTCGGCCGCCGCGGCGGGAGCAGGGGCCGCGTGTCTACACGTCGTCGCAGGCGAAGACGGTGAAGCCGCTGACGAAGGAGATGCGCGAGGGGAAGGAGCCGCTGCGGACGTTCGGCGACCTCAAGCAGTTCTTCGCGGTGCGAGAGGGGCAGGAACCGCCCGAGCCCGACGCCGAAGAGCGGCGGCCCGAGCAGGGCGACGGCGCCGAAACGCAGTCCTGACCGGGACCGCTCGCGGTCGGCCGGCGGGATCGTAGGACCGCGACGCGGCGGATCAACGTTCGCGGAAGGTGATGCGGCCCTTGGTGAGATCGTAGGGCGAGAGTTCGACCTTCACCTTGTCGCCCGGCACGATCCGGATGAAGTTCTTCCGCATCTTGCCCGCGACGTGGGCATTGACGATGTGGCCGCCCGTGATCTGCACGCGGAAACGCGTGTTGGCGAGCGCCTGCGTGACGACACCCTCCACTTCGAGAGCCTGTTCTTTTTCCGCCATGGGTGTTCCTGGGTTCGCTCCGACCGATCCTCGATCTGGTCGTGATGAGGGCCAATCGTAGCCCCGGTGCGCGGAACAGTCCAGCCGATCGGCTTCAGGCGTCGTCGGCGGCCGCCTGCGGTGCCGAGCCCGACGCCTTCCAGCGCAGATAAGCGTCGAAGAAGCCGTCGAGGTTGCCGTCGAGCACGCTCTGGAAGTTGCCGACGTAGTGGCCCGTCCGCTGGTCCTTCACCCGCTGGTCGGGATGCAGGAAGTAGTTGCGAATCTGCGAGCCGAAGCCCGTCTTCGGCTGCTGCTTGTATCGCGCGAGCTGGTCGGCCTCGCGCTTCTCCTCCTGCAGCCGGGCGATGCGGGCACGGAGCATCTTGATCGCCGTGGCCCGGTTCTTGTGCTGGCTCCGCTCGCTCTGGCACTGCACCACGATCCCGGTCGGGAAGTGCGTCAGACGGATGGCGCTGGAGGTCTTGTTGACGTGCTGGCCGCCGGCGCCGCTGGCGCGGAAGACGTCCTCACGGATGTCCTCGTCACGGATCTCGACCTCGGCGTCGTCGTCGGCGATCTCGGGAGAGACGTCGACCGCGGCGAAGCTCGTCTGCCGTTTGCCCTCGGAGTTGAACGGGCTGATGCGCACGAGGCGATGAATGCCCGTCTCACCCTTGAGGTAGCCGTAGGCCCAGGGGCCGCGGATGGCGACCGTGGCGCTCTGGATTCCTGCCACCGCGTCGTCCTGACGATCGAGCAGCTCGACTGTGTAGTCGTGCTTGTTCGCCCACGACGAGTACATCCGCAGGAGCATTTCCGCCCAGTCGTTGGCGTCGGTGCCGCCGTCGCGGGCGTTGATCGAGACGAGGGCGTCGCTGGAGTCGTGCGGGCCGGAGAGGAGCGAGGCCAGTTCGAGCGCATCGACGATCTTCTCGAGCCGGTCGGCCTCCGCGGCCAATTCGCCCTCGAGCGAGCCGTCTTCCCGGGCGAGGTCCTCGAGCGCCTCGAGGTCGCGGCCGACAGCCAGCGCCTCCTCGAGCGGTTTGAGCACGGAGTTGACGTTCTTCAACTCGGCGACCGTCGCCTGGGCCTTGCCGGAGTCGCTCCAGAAATCGGCCTGACCCATCGCGTCCTCGAGGCGGGCCGCGGATGCCTTGCGTCCCTCCCAGTCAAAGGGAGTCCCGCAGCTGCAGCAGGCGGGCCCGGATGGTCTCGGCGCGGTTGAAGAGGGCAGTATCCATGCACGGCAGTGTACGCCACGCGCGTCGCGGCGAGAAGCGGCCGTGGCGGAGTCAGCGGATCTTCGTGCCGGAGGAGCTCGCGATCGAGCCGGACATCATCGCGAACGCCGACGCGAGAGCCGCCCGGGTCGGGCCGTCGTCGTTCAAGATCGTGCCCGTGGCCGAGGCCGATGTCCCGGACAGCGTCGCCCGCAGCGGCGTGGAGAGCCTGACGAGGAACGTCTCGTTCCCCTCGGCGATCCGGTCGCCGAGGACGGAGATGCCGATCGTCCGTCGCGTCTGGCCCGCGGCGAAGACCACCGTGCCGCTCGACCCGAGATAATCGCTCCCGGCGCGGGCGGTGCCGTTGGCCGTCGCCCAGCGGACGCTGACCGGCGCGGTCGCGGGGGCGGAAAGCGAGAGCGTGAAGACCATGACCTTGCGGCCGTATGCGCCCTCCGTCACCGAGGCCGATGCGATCGAGACGACCGGCAGCGGCGGGGGCGGCGGGGGCGGCGGGGGAGTGGGCGTCGGCGACGGCGGCACCGTGCCCGACCAGAGCGAGCCGTCCGCCGCGGCGACAACCGCGTTGTAGCGGGCGGCGGTGGCGAGCGGCTCGTCCATGCGGTGCAGCTTGGCGAAATCGCCCCAGGGTGCCGCGCCCGCCTGGCCCGTGAATTGGAAGTCGTTGTAGAGGTCCAGGCCGGCGGCATCGAGGCCGCGGAGATACTCGCGGTAGATGTCGCCCATCCGCGGATCGTTCGTCGCCGCGTAGAAGGCGTTCTGGTACGGGGCGTTGCGGCCGTCGAGGTGGGGGCCGCCCTCGTAGGCCACGAGCTGGATCGGGCGGCCGAGCCGTGCCTGCCAGTCGCGGGCAAGCTGCGCGTGGTTTCCGACCCACTGCAGCGACGTGGCGATGTCGGCGCGGGCGTCGGCGAGCACCTTGTCGACCGTCGTGGCGGACGTGTAGGTCGCCCGCTGCTCGTCGGTGATCGTGATGTAGGGGGCGATCGCGATGGCGTCGAACGAGCCGTTCATCGCCTCCACCACCCGGTTGGTCACCCAGTCGACCGCCGCCCAGCCGGCGGCCACGCGGACGAGCCGGCTGCTCTGGCCCGCGAACACGTCGGTCCAGATGTCGAGGTCCCGCTTCGCCTCGCGGCCGGCGACCTGCCAGTTGTCGAGGCCGGCGTTGGCCGGGAGCTTCGCCTGTTCCGCCACCCAGTGCGACGCCTCGAAGCCCCAGCCGAAGTTCCAGATCTCGTTGGACCACTCGACGTAGACCTTGCGCCCCGGCTCCAGGTGGTCGCGGACGTAGGTGGCGAAGTTCCGCACGAACGTGTCGTCTGCCATGTGAGGCATGTTGAACCAGGCGTCGGCGTCGAGGTCGTTGGCCAGCTGCACCATGTATTCCACCGACATGCCGTTGACGATCGGCTCACTCGCGGTGCCACCGGAGCCGGAGCCCTGCCGGATGTCGCCGGCGTCGCGGCGGTCGGCCCAGCTGCGGATGTCGGAGCTGTTGGTCTCCTGCATCCCCATGAACCGCAGCGTGCCGAACGGCTTGAGCCGCTCGAGGAAGAGCGGGTGGAACGGCGAGAAGGAGGCGCCCGGCTGCCACCGCTGTCCGGCGAAACGCTGCCCCTGCCAGTCGGGCATCCACACGTGGATGCCGCGCACCGGGTCGGCGGGGCTCGTCTCGTCGATCCGCAGATAGATGCCGCTCTGGGTCGGCGTGACCTGCAGGTCGGCGTAGTGGCGGCCTTCGGCCGTGGTGCCGCTGGCGATCACCTGGGCGTCGAACCCGAACGTCACCACGCCCGTGCCCTCCCACTCGGCCCGGTAGACGCCCCCCGCGTAGGGCGATCCCGTGTCGCGGAACATGAGCGTGCCCGCCATCTGCCGGATCGTCTGGCCGGCCGCGTTCTTCCAGGTCGCCAGCGACGTCGGGTTGCCGTTCGCGTCGAGGGCGAGGGGATGGGCGTTGCCCACGTCCCAGGTCATCTCGCCGGTCGCGGTGTTGACCGCCTGCACGATCCAGGGCCGCGAGGCCTGGAACGCGTCGGTGAACGTCCACGCCGGCGACCAGTCGACGACGTTCTCGAGGTTCATGCCGACCCGCATGTGCTGCCCATCGGCCGCCATCATCTGCCGCGGCTCGCAGGCCTCGAAGCCGAGATGCGCGCGGTCCCTGCGCCGGGTGTCGATCCGTCGTCGTGACGTGCTTGGTTTCATCGCTTCCTCGTTCCTGGGGACATGGTGGTGACGTCGGCGGGCATGCCGGCACCGATGACTGCGAACACGGCTGCGGTCGGAAAGGGCGGCGGGGGCGGCTGGGGGCCCGTCGGTTTCGGCGCGGTCGGCACGAGCGCCCCCGTCGCGGGCCTCGGCGGCAGGCCGACGGTGGAAAACGGCCGCCGCAGGCTCCAGGGCAGGGTGGCGGCGGCACGGCTGCCGCGATTTGCGGCGGTCCGCGCGTTTTCGCCCCGGCAGAAGTTCTGTGTGTCGCGATTCATGGCCCACTCCTGGCGGCGAAGACGAGCGAACAAAAGTCGAGAAAACCTGCGATTCTTGCCCTCACCGGATCCGACAGCACCAGGCCGCCGTGGTTTCGCAACCGGGCCGCGAAGCCGCGGACGGATCGTTGTCGCAAACGCCGTGCCGCGGCGGCTCGGGGCCGAGGTTTTCCAACCGACCCCTAGGCTCGGAAGGTCATGGTCGGCCGACCCGGTTTCCCGGCAGGCGACGGATGATCCGCCGCATCTCCAGCGCGCCGATCGCGGCCAGCACCTGGGAGGCGGCGAGGCTGCTGGCGTCGACCACGTCGTCGATGGCGGCTCCGCCCGCACCGCCCTCCGCCAGGGAGTCGCAGGCATCGAGCACCCGCCGCTCGACGTCCCCCAGCTGCAGCTCCGCCGGGCTGTGCA
>Ga0315909_10009175_pt1 | contig 10734 bp, 10 predicted proteins | sample LakEriMetagenome_11_FD_203527 | JGI IMG/M metagenome (GOLD analysis project Ga0315909, IMG submission 203527) | Freshwater fungal communities from buoy surface, Lake Erie, Ohio, United States - Buoy 2 MA125 | ecosystem: Environmental > Aquatic > Freshwater > Lake | place: USA: Lake Erie, Ohio...
AACTGCCGCACAAATTGGAGAAGAAGGCGGCAAAGGTTTCAACGCGGGTATACTTTACCTAGCAGCGATGCCTTTCGGCATTGCAGGATTTATCGCCTACAAGTGGTGGAAAAATCAACAGCAATAATCCCCTCGATTCATTCTGATCTAATTTAGTAAAGAAAATAGGCTCATATAAATATTGCAAAATGAAATTAATTGAATTTATTAAGCTTTTGCATAGAGCTTTTAAATATAGTAAAAGCGACAAGGGCGAAATTGCCTATATAAAATCAGCTATCAAAAAAGGAGATACCGTATTTGATATTGGTGCACATAAAGCAGGCTACTTATACTTTATTTTAAAACAAGTAGGTGCGCAAGGAAAAGTGATAGGCTTTGAGCCACAAACTTTTTTATTCAAATATTTAACAAAAATAAAAGCACTGTTTCATTGGGATAATGTAAACATTGAAAATCTTGCTTTATCTAATAATAGTGGGCATCAACGATTATTCTTCCCTACTGCATCCGCAGGTAAAACAAGTTCTCCAGGGGCCACAATTGTACAGCACGACAATGACAGCGAATTTAGTGTTATTGAAGAAGTAGCCATTTCAACCCTTGATGAATATTGTAATCAACACCAATTGATTCCTCAATTTTTAAAAGTAGATGTGGAGGGTAATGAATTAAATGTTTTTAAAGGAGGGGCAAACACGCTAAAGCAACACAAACCAAAAATATTAGTAGAGATAGAAGCCAGACATATTGGCGAAGCAAAGGTTTTAGAAACAATCCATTTTTTAGAATCACTAGGTTATCATGGTAAAATTATCAAAGGATACGAATATATTTCTACCGAACAGTTTACTTTTGAAAAGTTCCAAGACATAAATAACAAAAAAGACTACTGTAACAATTTTATTTTTGAATAAGTACTAATCTACTTATTACACAATCAAACATTAAAAAATTTGTTTGCAAATTTAAAAATATTAAAATGCTTTTGTTGCATTGCAGTCGCTAATTCCGCTTCAATCATCGGACCATTCAATGAACGCATTTGATGTGCTGTAATAATTTGATAGAGCTTTGAAATTAATAACTGCTTTTTCCTTGTAGTTGATAATCCATTTGAATGCTGTGCTGCAATAGCAGCAACTAATTCATCAATGCCTAATTGTTGTGATGCAATCGTTTTTACAACCGGAATACTATGCGCATCTCCCAAGCCTTCCCGCATCATATGTAATAAGTGATTTGTAAATGCGTCTGCATCCGGGCGATCACTTTTATTCACCACAAAAACTTGAGCAATCTCCATTAATCCTGATTTCATCATCTGCACTTCATCACCCGCTTCTGGAACAAGCACCACAACGGTGGTATCTGCCAAGCCTGCAATTTCAACTTCTGATTGCCCCACCCCCACCGTTTCAATTAAAATAACATCAAATCCAACTGATTGTAATAAGGTAGTCAATTCAATCATGCCATTCATTAAGCCCCCCAAATGGCCCCGTGTTGCCAGGGACCTTATAAATACATTCGGGTTCATATACCAATCCTTCATTCTAATGCGATCACCCAATATGGCCCCTTTGTGAAAAGGAGAAGAGGGATCTACCGATAATATGGCTACTCTTTTACCCTCCTTCACCCAATGTTCAATCAAACAGGAGATGAGGGTACTTTTACCAGCCCCGGGAGGGCCTGTGACACCAATGATGGGTATCAAGTTAGGTTGTAAGCTTTCTAAAAATTCATCCGCGCCCACTTCCCTATTCTCAATCCAAGAAATGGATTTCGCCAACAATAAAAAATCACCCTTGGTAACACCTTGTTTTATATCGGCAATTGAATGCATCATTGTTTTCTGATTACTTTATAATTTCTAAAATCAAATGGTCGAATGCCCGTCCATTTTTCAAAGTAGTATAAAATTAAATTCTTTAATGAGAATTTCTTTTTTGAAATATCTAAATCAATGGCCCAATTTTTTTGAATGATTCTTTCCTTCATCACTGTTGGATGCGTATCTGTAAATTTTTCTAATGAATCAAACCCGCTAAAATCATAATAGTCTGGACTTGAAATAATTTTTTGCATTTGCGTATCATCATGCCAAAATACACTACTCTCTTTTTGTTTTTTGCGCATTTGCTCGGGACTTTTCACCCAGCCATAATGATAAATTGAAGCATTGATCGCGGCTACTGGTAATTTTGTTTTACCTATCCTAAAACCTTGCGCATCCCTATAAGCCGTAATGTTTTTATTATTTCTAATGATGCGCACTTCATGCGCATACCACTTGCGACTATCCCCCACATAATCATACGTGCCAAAAAAATGTTTGTACTTGAAAAGTAAACCTTGCACTTCATGGTCACTTTTATATTTATGACATGCATCCAAAATAGCCGGGTGGTATTTTTCATGTACTACTTCATCCCCTTGAATATAAAATGCCCAATCAAAAGAAGCATCTATGTACTGAAACGCTTTATCTGTTTCAACGGCTAATACAACCCCGCCCTTTCTTAAATTTTTATCCCAAACCGAATGATGAATTTTTATTTTAGGATCCCCAATGGATTCAATCAAGGCAATGGTTGTATCTGTACTATCACCAATTAAAACAATCATTTCATCCACTACAGGCATTATTGACTTAATCGCTTCCACAATGGGAAAATCGTTCACTACTGCATTTTTAATAATTGTAAAACCTGCTATTTTCATGTATCGTTAACTTTATTACCGCTGCGAAATTATACCCAATTTCAGTCATTTTGGGATTCCCTCCCAATATTTGAAAATTTTACTTTCCAATTGAATTTTTAAAGCCTATTTCAAGTAAAGGGTTTAAATTTGGAATTCAATAATTTCAATGTCAGTAACCATTTGTTTTGATTTTGGCAATACCCGATTAAAAGCAGCTATTTTTAAAAATAAGGCGCTATTAGATATGCGCGTACTTGAAAACGACCATCTGGAAACCATTCAAGCAATGTTGCATGAAATTAAACCTGACAAAACCATCTTATCCTCTGTCATTCATCATGACAAAGCCATTGAAACTCTTTTAGCAGCACATTCGAAATTTCATCTTTTAGGACCTGCTTCTTTCATCAATTTCACCACGCCAGTGGGCAAACCAGAGACCATTGGTGCAGATCGACTTGCGCTTGTAGCGGCAGCGGTGGATCTTTATCCCAACCAACACAACTTAATCATCTCCCTAGGAACTTGTATTACCTACAATTTTGTCAATATAACCCATGAATTTTTAGGGGGCAGCATTTCACCAGGGATGCAGATGCGTTTTAGGGCAATGCACGAACAAACTGCCCTTTTACCCCTCATTGAGGCCTCCAACGAGTTCCCTTTGGTCGGTTATGACACTAAAACCAACCTATTAAGTGGCGTAATTTTAGGTATGGCGGCTGAAATTGACGGAATAATTGCCGCTTATGCCGATAAATATGGGAACTTTAACGTGCTATTAACCGGCGGCGATATTAGTTATTTTGTACCTCACATAAAAAAGAGGATATTTGCCGACCAAAATTTAATATATAAAGGACTTTATGCTATTTGCGAAAAAAATAATTAGGTTAATCCCTATCATAGGTTTAGTGTGTTTTTTAACCCCCACTCAGGCTCAAATTAATTCTCCCTTTTCCAGATATGGTCTAGGAAATGAAGTATTCAATAACCAAAATGCGGCAAGTCAAGGAATGGGTGGTTTTACAACCGCATACACCAGCAGTATGAATGGCAGCTATGGTCAAAGTGTGAATTTTAATAATCCAGCATCCTATGGTAGTATCTACCTAACCACTTTCGATATAGGTATTAATATCAATAGCTACACTTTAAAAAGAGCAGACCCTGTTGGAAGAGAAAAGTCAAACTATATGTCTCCCAATTATTTAGCCATTGGCGTACCCATTAATAAAGCTAAAAAAATAGGTATGGCTTTTGGATTAAGGCCAATTTCGCAAATCAATTATTCTATTAATGAGATTAGTTATTTAAAAGCAACTGGTGACTCCATCCTTAATAACTACAAAGGAGATGGTGGTTTAAATCAGCTATTTTTAGGGGTAGGTAAAACTTGGAAAAATATTAGTTTTGGTTTTAACACTGGTGTTAATTTTGGCCGCAAAAATATTGAGACCAGAAAATCATTTTTATACAATACCGATTCAACCTATTATTACCAATCCTTATCCAGTACCAATACCATTTATTCTGGCCTATTTTTAAATACGGGTATTCAAGGCGAATTTACCATCAAAACAGTTGCACAAAAAATTCCAACTGACAAAACTGAATACAGTATTAGTTATGGTGCTACTTATAATTTAAATCAAAATTTAAATGGGAAACAGGACATTCTAAGATCTACCGGAGTATATACTGCCACTTCTGATTCCCCTATTGATACGGTTTCATTACAATCCAACTTGGGCGGAAAAATTAAGCTACCAGGCGTTTATAGCTTTGGAATTGCACTTCATAAAAAAGAAGTTAGCCCTCGAGCCATCTATGATCATTGGGTAATAGGACTTGAATTTAGCGGAGCTGCATGGAAAAATAATTATGCATTTTATGAGCAAAAGGATATGCTTTCTAACTCATGGATGTTGCGATTAGGTGGACAATATTGCCCTAATCCTACTAAATATGAAAACTATTGGTCAACGGTTACTTATCGTTTGGGATTTTTTAATGGTAAGGACTATGCCAACATTGATAATAATGGTTTGAAAGTTTCTGGAGTAACCTTAGGTTTAGGATTACCAATTCGTAAATACCGCTCCTACGATTATCAATATACATTGATCAACTTAGCAATGCAGTTTGGAAAAAGAGGCACAAACGTGAATAATTTTAATGAAAGTTTTATACAATTTACTTTAGGATATAGCTTAAGTGATATTTGGTTCAACAAACGTAAATATGATTAATATTTCATCACATATCTATTTTAAAATAGCAGTTGCTTGTGTAAGTAGCTGCATTTTTTTTACCGCTTGCGAAAATAATGTCAATGAAGTGAAAGCTTTGGGCTCAAAAGCAGGGGGCATTGATGTGGGCAAGGATGTGGCAATATATATCAGCAATGATGGAAAAGTGACCGCCAAATTAATGGCACCACTCATGAATAAATACTTAGTGGATAGTGGTAAAATGATTGAATTTCCAGCTTCACTTAATGTTGATTTTTACAAAGATAGTTTGGTGATAGAAAGTAAGCTGACTGCCAATTATGCCAATTATATTGAAGCGGAAAATAAAGTTTTTTTACGCGACCATGTGGTGGTTTATAATATTTTAGGCGATACCTTATGGTCGGAAGAAATGTATTGGGACCAAAATACCAACACCTTCCATACCGACAAGGATGTTATTGTCAAACAACACAACCCCATTGCGAAAATTTATGGCAAGGGATTTGAAGCCAACCAAAATTTAACCGATATTCACATATTCAAGCCACAATCCAACAGCTTTGCCATCATTAGTGATAGCAGTGGAATAACCCCTAAATAAATAAAAGATGGAATACAGATACATGGGTAAAACCGGGTTACAATTAAGTACATTAAGCTTTGGTAGCTGGGTCACCTTTCATAAACAAATTGACGACAAGATTGCGGATGAGCTCATGGGTATTGCTTATGATCAAGGAATCAATTTTTTTGATAATGCCGAAGTATATGCTGCAGGAGAAAGCGAGAAAATGATGGGGCGGGTTTTAAGTAAAAAAAACTGGGATCGAACTTCGATTGTACTTTCTTCCAAAGCCTATTTTGGATGGAGAGGTAAGGAAAATAAACCCAATCAAACTGGCTTAAGTAGAAAGCATTTAACCGAAGCTTGTCATGAAGCTTTGCAAAGATTACAAACTGATTATTTAGATTTATATTTTTGTCATCGTCCAGATAAAAAAATGCCGATTGCCGAAGTCGTTCAAACGATGAACACATTGATTCAGCAAGGTAAAATTTTGTATTGGGGAACCAGTGAATGGAGTGGCGTTGAAATTATGGAAGCACACCGAATTGCAGAAGCCTATCGACTCATTGGACCAGCAATGGAACAACCACAGTATAATTTATTTGAGCGAAGTAAAGTGGATGCAGAATATCTAGAAATATATAAAAATGTAGGATTAGGTACCACCATTTGGAGCCCACTTGCAGCAGGATTATTAACAGGCAAATATAATGATGGTATCCCCGAAGGATCAAGATTCCAAATAGAAGGTTTTGAGTGGTTAAGAGATCGTTGGTTAATGCAAGAAAAAATTAATAAAGTACAACAGTTGTGTGCTATTGCAAAAGCGCTTAAAGTAAGCACAGCATCTTTAAGTATTGCATGGTGTATCAAAAACCCCAATGTGACTACGGCTATTTTAGGAGCGACAAGTAAAGCACAACTCTTAGATAATTTAACTGCACTAGATACTTCCGCTTTATTAACGCCCGAAATTATGGAACAAATAGAAGGTATTGTGGAAACCAAACCAAAATTACCAGAGTACTAGTAAATTAATTTGTTATGTTATTCGCTATTATCGCTTCACTTGCACTTATCGGATTCTTTTCAGGATATGAAATTGGATTTGTAAGCGCGAATCGTTTAAGCTTAGAACTTAAGAAAAAACAAGGGGGTAAATCAGGAAAAATTATAGCAAAATTTTTAGCTGAACCCACGCAATTCATTGGTACCTGCTTAGTTGGTTTAAATATATCATTGGTTGTATTCGGAATTTTGTTTGAAGAGCTACTTGATATACTTATTTGGGATCATTTTAATCCAGGCAACTATTCTGTTTTATTAGGAAACACCATCCTATCAACACTTGTTATTTTATTAATTGGCGAGTTAGGGCCCAAAGCAATTTTTAAAGCAAGGGCAGCCTCTATGATCAATACATTTGCACCCCTAGCTAATTTTTTTCATATTTTATTCAGACCCCTTACCCTACTACTCGTCAACTTAGCGCAATGGGTTTTGCGTAATTTGTTTCAAGTAAGATTGGTCAATAAAAAAGAAGCATTTACCAAAGTTGATTTGGCGCACTTCGTACAACAATCAAAAGACCAAAAAGAACAACAAGAATTAAATACCGATTTGTTTGAAAATGCATTAAGCCTGCCTGATATAAAAATTAGAGAATGTTTGGTGCCGCGTACAGAAATTATAGGTGTTGATATTCAAACCAGCATCGAATCTCTTACTGAAATTTTTATGGAAACAAAATTGAGTAAGTTAATTGTATATGATGATACGCTAGATACCATTGTTGGCTATGTACATCAGTTGGACTTATTTAAAAAGCCTGCCTCAATAGCAAGCATACTTCATACTATACCCTTAGTTCCAGAAAGCATGAATGCTGCAGATTTAATCAATCTATTCTCCAAAAAGCGAAAAAGCATTGCTTGGGTAGTGGATGAATTTGGAGGCACTGCAGGCATTGTTACGATGGAGGATGTATTAGAGGAGATTTTTGGTGAAATTGATGACGAATATGATGAACAAGAATTTTTAGAAAAAAAATTATCCGATACCGAATATGTTTTTAGCGGCCGACTGGAACTGGACTACCTATATGAAAAATATGGTATAGATTTCTCAGCAGACAGTGCCGAAACCCTGAGTGGTTATTTAATCCACAAAAACGAAGCCATTCCAAAACTACGTCAGGTCATACATTTAAGCCATTTTGATGCCGAAATATTGGCGGTAAGCGATACCCGAATAGAAAAGGTAAAAATTAAAATACACTAGTATTATTTTTAAGTTTTGGCCTTCTATTTTCCCTATTAAACCTTAACTTTAACCCTCATTGTAATTGACTATGGCACTATTTGACCGTTTTAGCAACAGCGATAATTCAGAAATGACTTTCATTGATCATTTGGAAGTTTTAAGAGGTACTATTGTTCGCTCTTTATCCGCCGTATTGATTGCTTCATTAGTGCTATTCATTTACCGAGATTGGATTATGGACAATGTGATCACTGGTCCAATCAATCCCGATTTTATTACCTATCGTGTTTTTTGTCAATTGAGTCATTTTTTGCATTTAGGCGATTCATTATGTATGCCTCCGGTAAAAGTTTCCATGCAAAGCACCACATTTGGTGGTCAGTTTTTAAGTAGTATTAGTATGGCCTTTGTTGGCGGTATCATCCTTGCATTCCCATTCGTATTTTATCAAATTTGGGCTTTTATCAAACCAGCATTAAAAGAAAAGGAATTAAAGAATACGAGGTTCATGATTTTTTGGGTTTCTTTCTTTTTCTTTTTGGGTGCCGCATTTGGTTTTTTCGTTTTAGGTCCATTTACTTTTAATTTTTTAGCCAGCTTTCAGCTAGGAACCAAGGGCGTCATCACTACCATTCCAACTTTTGCTGACTACCTCGACAATTTAACTAACTTGATATTAGGATGCGGAATTGCATTTGAGTTGCCTGTTATTGTTTTCTTGTTAACTAAGATTGGCATTATTACCCCTAAATTTTTATCAACAACACGTAAATACGCAGCAGTTGTTATTTTAATTGTTTCCGCATTTATTACACCAAGTCCAGATTGGTATAGTCAATTAATTGTATTTATACCATTATATACCTTATTTGAGTTTAGTATTTTTATTTCAAGATGGGCACATAAATCAGTGAAAAACTCAGAAGATGAAGCGTGGGATTAAGATAAACAAATAATTAAACTTACATACAAAACAATTTTTTATGTCATACATGTTTGATGCTTCAAAACCTATTGCATTAGGCGCTGACCATGCAGGGGTACAATATAAAAACGAAATTATTTCTTGGCTGCATGAAAAAGGATACACCACAAAGGACTTTGGTACCTATACCACCGACTCCGTTGATTATCCCGACTTTGCACATCCTACTGCAACAAGTGTTGAAACTGGGGAAGCTGCATTTGGCATCTTGTTCTGTGGCACTGCCAATGGCGTAGCAATGACAGCCAATAAACATGAAGGTATTAGAGCCGGTTTATGTTGGAGAGCCGAAGTAACTGAGTTTACACGCTCTCACAATGACGCAAATGTAATTTGCATTCCTGCAAGATATGTGCCAATTGAATTAGCAAAAGAAATGCTTGAAATATTTATGACCACCGCATTTGAAGGTGGCAGACATCAGAATAGGGTAACTAAAATTAGCTGCGCTTAATTATTATTAAAATTACACCAATGAAAAAAATGATTTGGGTTTTATTGTTATTGATGAGCAATATTGTTTTTGCTCAAACAACCAATACTTTAACAAAATTTGGAAAAGTAATCACTACGGAAGGACTAAAACAAAAGCTTTCCGTTATTGCAAGTGCTGAAATGGAAGGAAGAGAAACAGGAACGCCAGGTCAAAAAAGAGCGGCTGCTTATATCGAATCAGAATTTAAAAGAATGGGCTTGCAACCAGGTAATGGTCAAAGCTACCAACAAATATATCCAGTATATCAAGATGTATTGGTAGAAAAAAAATTGATAGTTGGCGGTAAAACTTTTGAATGGGATAAAGATTTTAACTTTTCATTACAAAGTATTTCCAGTGGCAATTGGAATTATACTGAAGTGATATTTGCAGGATATGGCATCGTTGACCCAAGCAAAAATATAAACGACTATGAAAATTTAGAAGTGAAAGGGAAATTAGTCGTGGTATTGGATGGCGGTGGATCTGCACCAACTGCTGCTGGCGGAAGAGGCATGTTTAATAATCCTACGTCTTCCTATGCTAAAACAAGAACTGCCTCCACAAAAGGTGCTGCAGGTATATTGATTATTACTCCTGACTTTCCTAAAAAATCGCCCACTGAAACCAAAGGGGGCGTGTATTTTAAAGCAAATACGACGACGACTGTTTTTTTATCGGCAACAATTTCACCAGAAGTAGCTGCAAATATTACACCTATAGTTAGTACAGGTAAATTAACTGTTGCTGATTTTAAGGATATTAAAAAAGGAAACTACCCTGTTGCAATTAATATCACTGCTAAAAAAGTAACTGAAAATGTTGAAAGCAGTAATGTCATTGGCATCATCCCTGGAACTGATAAAAAAGACGAGTATGTAATGATTACTGGTCATTATGATCACTTAGGTAAAAGAGGCAATGTTATCTATTATGGTGCTGATGATGATGGGTCAGGTACAGTTGGCGTAATGCAAATCGCTGAAGCATTTGCAGCGGCTGCTAAAAAAGGAAAGCAACCAAGACGCACAATCGTATTTATGACTGTAAGTGGCGAGGAGAAAGGCTTATGGGGCTCGGAATACTATTCTGAGCATCCTATTTTCCCATTGGAAAAAACAACTGTTGATTTAAATATTGATATGGTAGGCCGTGTTGATACAGAACGCTTAACTGCTGATTCATTAAACTACGTCTATGTAATTGGTCATGATAAATTAAGTACTGATTTGCCAATAATCAATGAAGCAGCAAATAAAGCATCTAGTAATATTATTTTGGATTATAAGTTTGATGATCCCAATGATAAAAATAGAATTTACTATCGCAGCGATCATTACAACTTTGCACGTAAAGGCGTTCCTATCCTATTCTTTTATGATGGTATGTTGCAAGCGGATTACCACAAACCAACGGACACCATTGAGAAAATCAATTTTGATTTAATGCAAAAAAGAGTGTTGATGATTTATCACACTGCATGTGAAATGATACAAAG